>Ga0209542_10015108_pt1 | contig 13022 bp, 16 predicted proteins | sample RifCSPhighO2_01_FD_184028 | JGI IMG/M metagenome (GOLD analysis project Ga0209542, IMG submission 184028) | Soil microbial communities from Rifle, Colorado - Rifle CSP2_plank highO2_0.1 (SPAdes) (version 2) | ecosystem: Environmental > Terrestrial > Deep subsurface > Rock core/Sediment ... | reverse complement strand
AGGTATCCTTTGTTTTTGATGCTTTTTAAAATTTGGCTTGCTTTCTCCATAATGAATATCAGTTAGTTTGATAATACCTCAATACTAATGCAACCTAGTTGCACTTGTCAATAGACAAAATAAAACAGGGCTATTAAGTCCTGCTTTATCACATTGATTTTAATTAATGAGTATGACTTAAATGCTCTATTCTTTCTTCCTCTTTTTTTTATTGTTTCTTCGTCAGAATCCCCTCCTCCGTTTTTTATGATGATATAATAGCAAGTATTGTAGTAATCGGCACGGCAAGAATTAAACCGTTATGCAGGGGCGGTTGGAATCGAACGCATCTCGGTCGCCCTAGCGCCTTGAGTAACCAGGTCGCATAATAGCCCTAGGAACTGTAGCTCTATTGACAATCGGATATAATCAGATACAATCAAATATATTACTATTAATCCAATTATACATGGAAAGAAATTTTGAATCAAGAGTAAAATTGACCCCTGAAATTCTTCAGAAAATTGCCCGCATTGATGAACTCAAAGGATTGTGGACAGGCAGTGCCAAGCTAAGCCCCCACATTTTAAAACAGCTCAAGATGTCTGTCATCATCACTTCGACGGGAGCTTCGACTCGCATTGAGGGGGTGCGCATGAGTGATGAAGAAATTGAAAGACTGATCAGGGGATTAAAAACAAAACCCCCAAAAGGCAGGGATGCCGAAGAAGTGGCCGGATATGCTGACTTACTAGGAAGAATTTTTGATAACCATAAAACTCTCAAATTAACCGAGGGGCAGATTTTGCAATTCCATGAAATCCTACTACACTTTTCATCAAAAGACCAAATAGGAAAAGGCAAATACAAATCATCGGATAATATTGTAGTTGCCAAAGATGATGATGGTAAAGAAATAATATTGTTCCGACCGACAGAACCGTGGCTGGTAAAAAAAGAAATGGACGATGTTCTAACATGGACCAACGAAGTGTTAGACAAAAAAACGATTCACCCGATCCTGGTCATTGCTAACTTTATTTTCGAATTTTTAGCAATTCACCCATTTCATGACGGCAATGGGCGGCTTTCGCGCGCCCTTACCAACCTTCTTCTCTTGCAAGCGGGCTACGCCTATATACCCTATGTATCCCTGGAAGAAACGATCGAAAAAAACAGAGAAGAATACTACTTATCCCTCAGAGGAGCGCAACGACACCATAAGACAGAAAATGAAGATATTACAACTTGGATTCTATTCCTCCTTGATGCGTTGCTTGCGCAAGCAGAAAAGTCCCGAAGTCTTATTGAAAAAGATCGACCAGAACAGACGCTTTCGGAAAAGCAGATTTTAGTGCTAAGACTTTTTGATCAAGATAAAACACTTTCACCTAAAGATGTCGCATTATTGCTTAAAGAAATACCAATGCCCACTATTAAGCAGGCACTCGGACGCTTGGTTAAGCTTGGCCTTGTAAAACGCATCGGCCTGGGTAGGGCAACACGGTATGTAAAAGTATGAACAATTTAGTAAGTGAAGAAAATATTGAGCTTTACTGTTCTTTGTTTTGCGGCAGGCAAGATGTTTATGCACGGCATTGGGAGAAAAATGAAAAATCCGGATATAGTCCGGCATATGATTTTAATTGGTCAGAATTTTTAGCATTTAAAAGCCAGGGTGGCAGTTTAAAAGATTTTCCAAACAAGAAACTAATTCCGTTAACTCCCGACGTTATTAAAAAACATTTATTCGGCGCCCATACGATAGGCATTTATCCGATACTTTCCGATAATACATCCTGTTTTATCGCTGCTGATTTTGATGACCAGAATTGGTTTGAAGATGGTAAAAACTTCATTCAAGAATGCGGTAAGGTTGGTTTGAGCGGATATATGGAACGATCACGTTCGGGCAACGGCTGCCACGTTTGGATATTTTTTGAAAATCCATATCCGTGTTTTAAGAGCAGGAAAATAATCCTTGAGATTATTAAAAAATCACTAAAACTTTCTGAATTTGACAAAGAAGTCAGTTTTGACCGACTATTCCCCAATCAAGACAGCCTGGTAAAAAATGGTTTTGGGAATCTTATCGCCCTGCCATTCCAGGGCAGAAAAGTAACCGAAGGTAAAACTGTTTTTATTGATACGGGAAATAACCATCAACCCTATTCTGACCAATGGGAATTTTTAGCATCAATCAAAAAACATAGCGCTTCCGAACTGGACTCCGCATACCACACCATTTTTGAATCTTCAGAGTTAGTGGAGCCAACCAATAATATTTTCACTGGGAAAAACGACGTAATACATATCACATTAAGCAATAAAATAGCGTTAAAGCGTTCACAACTTCCCCATCATGTTATTGTCTTTTTGAAAGAAAAATTGAACTTTATCAACTCTGAATTTCTAATAAGAAGACGCATGGGGAAATCCGTCTACAAAATCCAAAAGTTTTTTAAGTTAATTGAAGAGAGTGGTGATACTATTTATTTACCAAGAGGATTTCTAAATCAGTTAGTAGTATTTTTGAAAGAAAATAATGTGCCTTATAATCTAACCGACGAACGACCCAACATTAAAAAAGTGAAGTTCGCCAGCAACATAACATTGAAAACTGACCAATTATTTGCAGTTGAGCAAGGCTTAAAAAATGATTCTGGCGTTATTGTGGCTCCATCGGGCAGCGGCAAAACTATTATCGGCCTAGAACTTATCGCGCAACGGAAACTCCCCGCGGTAATTTTAGTGCATCGGCAACAATTACTCGACCAATGGCTTGACCGCATCGAAACGTTTTTAGGAATACCAAAAACCCAAATCGGCCAGTTTACCGGGAGAAAGAAAAAGCAAGGCAAGCAAATAACGGTGGCTATGATGCAAACTTTGGACAGAATGAATCTGTCTGACTTGAGAAATTCATTTGGCACTATTATTACCGATGAATGTCATCATATTCCTGCCAAAACATTCAGAAAAGTTATATCGGAATTTAATCCAAAATATAGTTATGGCTTAACCGCCACCACAAAAAGAAAACACAACGATGAACAGCTTATTTATATGTATATTGGGGAAATTATTGCAAAACTTGAAGAGTCTCCGATAGTCATTTCTAACGAACCCACTGCCAGCGTCTCAACAGAAATTATTATTAAAGAAACTGAGTTGTCGTTGCCATTCAAATTTTCTACCGACAATTTCCAGCTTTTATCAAAGATAATATGCTTTGATAGTGCTCGGAATCAGCTGATAGTAAAAAATATTCTGACGCAAATTAGTGATGGCAAAAGAATATTATTATTGAGTGAGCGCAAAGATCACTTGGAAATCTTAAAAATGTATCTGAAGGGGTTATGCGAAACGATTGTTATTTCCGGCGAAGATTCGGCAGCAAAGCGCCTCATCAAAATTAAACAGATAGAAAATGGCCATTATCAAATTATTCTTTCAACCGGCCAGTTTTTTGGTGAAGGTTTAGATTTTCAAAATATTGACTGTTTGATGCTCGTTTTCCCGTTTTCCTTTGAAGGAAAACTCATTCAATATATCGGCAGGCTACGCGGGAAAAGCAGCAAAAAGACCATCATTGATTACCGGGACAAAAACATTCCCTTCTTGGAACGACAATTTAAACAGCGGCAGAGATATTACAAAAAATTAAGGTAGGCTTTTTAAAGTAATCTTGTGATGGCACTCAGAATCGAACGGCCATCAATCTTCCTAGGGCGGTTCGATTCTCAGGACCGTACCGTTGACTGGTTAAAAAATCTGTTACCTAATAGCTAGGGCAACTCAGTCTCTTGACTTAGCATGTGTTGGCAGTGGGCATTAGAAGCAGTTAGAACTGCTATATTGGCTTCACTTTAACCCGATTTTGAGGTTTTTGCAAACTTCGTAAAATAAAAAACCCATCCGAGTGATGGGCTATGTTCGTTCTTTTTGGCAGGGCTTCAATCCTCAACCAACCTTTTCCCACACTTGGAACAAAACCTTTCGTTCCAGTTTGGGATTTTCTCCCTTGCTTGGTTGATGAAGATGACTTGCAAAGCGTGAAGGTCATTCGTGCATTTGCGAATGTTGGACAGAATAGACCCTTCCGAGCCAACCGCATCCGAAACCTCTATGGCTTGTATCGTCAGGTCAAGAACAGTGCCTAATGGGTATTCAAACCCACAAGCTCCGCAAAACCTGTTTCCGCCCAGAGTGCAGATAGGATTTTGGCAGTTGGGACACTTGGTCAAGGGCGTTGTCATTGTTTCCTCTCTGAAAGAGTTTGAAAAGGTTTACACTGCGGGCAATTCTTTACCACAATTGTGGCAGAATTTTGACGGCTCTGCTACAAGATGGGCTATGTCAGGATATTCTTCTCTTTCCTTTCTGAAACCATCGCGTATCTTTGCCATACGCAAATGCAGTTCATCGGTGCAAGTCATTGGCAGGTCGTGGACAAACACTGGCGTTCCCAGTTGCCCTTGTTGCCTTTCCAAAAAATCTTGTTCCAAACCCGCCACCTCAAATGCATTCTGGAACTTTTCAGAAGTCGGAATTTTAGTGCCACAGAAAGGGCAAAAATTCTTGACCAGATAGTCCAGTTCCTTTTTACAAGACAAACATTCTCGCATTGGGTTTCTCCCTGTTTAGACACATAGTAAGAGCGACTTGACTACATATTACACAAATTTTAGAAATTAGCAACCAAAAAACCAATACAAGAAAATATCGGTTTTTATATTACTTTTTATTGTTTTTTCCCTATAACTTGCATCCAATTACTCTTTCTTGCGGTTCGGCTGGGAGGCATCACATTTTCATATACCATTTCTAACCCTACATTTTTAAAATACTCCTTAAATTCATCCAAAGTAAAGTAGCTGAAAAACCGTTCGTATTCGTAGCCGTAATCGTTGTCGGTTTTGGTTTCTTCATCCACTCCCCCTTCAATTTTTTCCTTAACGGCAATGTATAAATATCCACCAGAGTTTAATTTACCCACTGCTTTTTTGATTATGCCTTCGGCTTCTTTTTTGGGAATATGCAATAAAACAGCTTGCATAAAAATCCCATCAAAGCTCTCTTCTAATGTATCTACATTATTTATATCCATCACTAAAAACCTCCCTTCTGGCACTTCTCGTTTTGCAATTTCAACAAGATTTTCTGAAAAATCTACACCCAACACTTTCAACCCTTTTCCAATAAGGTATTTACTTTTTGTGCCACCGCCACAACCCACATCTAAAACACTACTACCTTGTTTTAAAAGCGAAACGAACTTATCAGTTCCCTCCTGCCACCAATCATCAGACGAATGGTCTTTGTGCCAGCTCTCTGCAATTTTATTGTAGGTATCTTTTAAGTTCATATTTTATTTATATTCCAATCTCAATTTTCCAGTTCATTGGAATAAGAGTTAAGTTAATTGGATGCGGAAAATTATTTTCTATTTTCCATTCTGATAGTTTGGACTTTATATCAGAAATAAGTTTATCGGCATCTGTTATTTTGTGGTCGCTTAAACGAATGAATATCTCTATGGGAGAAACTGCAATTTTAACTTGACTGTTGTTTGCATAAACTGGCACATCTTCAATGCTTGTTATCTTTGATACAATTTTATGCACCGCATCTGATAGGATTTTTATTTCTTCCTCTTTAACTTTTTGACTATCAAATTCTATGTTGATTATTGGCATAATTTTTATTTTTACAAATTACCTCCCCCAAACCTTATCATTTGGGGCAAAATCTACTTGATATTCTGGGATACCAATTGAGATACCATATTCCCTTGCATCCTTGTAAAGAATTGGATTTTTGATGTCTACCTTAAAAACCTTGCCACCACTGTAAACAATATAGTGATAATTTTCATTCTTAAAATCGGCATACCAGTTAGTATGTTCGGTTTCCAAATCATTGCTTAACTTTTTCACAATATCATCGGCTTTTTCTTCGGGGATTTCTACCGTATAAAGTGTCCATTGTTTTAAATGGGGTGTAGCGTGTTCTTTGGTAATGGGTTCGATTTTGGTTTCTAAAATAACAATATCTTTTAAGACATCTTTATTAACTAAACTTTCTTCAATGATTACGCCTTTGTAGTTCATAAATTTATTGATTATTAACTTTGTATTCCAAAAGCAAATAAGAGTTCTTCAACGGCTCGGCTTTCACCAATTCCAATGACTTTATTTTTGATAACTCTTTTACGCTATGAAGCGAATCTCCATCCATAATCGTTGAGGTATTTTTTCCACCAATCAGGGCGGGAGCAACAACCAACTGAATTTTATCTACCAAGCCAGCCCTGATTAAAATTGAGTTTAATGTTCCGCCACATTGGATGGTAAGTTTATCAACGCCATAATTACATAATTTTTCCATTAAATCCATAAAATCAATATCTTTGTCGTATAGTAATATTTCTATGTTAGGCATCTGCTTTCTCATCTTAAAAGCAGGGTGAGATTTGTTGGTTGTAGCGATAAAAAGGGTTTTTGCTTTTTTGGCTAAATACTCCACCCCTTTGTTTTTAAGATACGGCTCGTTATCAATAACTATAAAACTAACAGGTAGTTTTACTGGTTCATCTGTTTTTTTGTTGATACCTATTTTTGCAAAAACTCGCCCCGTATTCATAGAAAATAAATCGGTCCACTTTTCAAGTTCGTAGTATTGATTGAGTCCCTCTTTTACGCCCATAATTTGAGGAAAATCCTTATCTACATCCAAAGAGTCGCTATCGCCAGTTGATATTTTTCCATCAACGGACATCAACATAAATAAAGTTGTTATCGGCTTTTTCATATTGTTTTAACTATAAACAAAAAACTCCCCTGTGGGAAGTCCTTTGCTTGGAGTAGCACTCTTGATAGACCCGTAAGCCACCACCGCTTTTAACCGCACCTTTTACCAACTCGGTAAATCCACTACACAAGGTAGATGGCAGACTTATTGCACGGCAATGTTTCCAGCCGAATGCTGGAAAATATCAACTCTCACTACTCCGATGTAATACTATAATTTTTTAACTAAATTTTCAACTCTCTTTTTGACTTTTTATATAAATGGGGATTTACCCTTTTATCAACTTCCAATAATAAACTGAAAAAGCCGAGTAGGTTTTAAATATTGAAATATTCTTTTAGCATTGTCACTAAGGTTGTCCTGCCCCGATTTGTTTTAAGATACTCCTCCCTTCTTTTCGCATCTTTCATATTTGAATATGCTTCGTAATGAATAAGTCTTAATGGAATATAAAATTTTGTTGATTTCACATGACCACTATTATGGTATTTTATCCTTTCTTTTAGGTCTTCAGAATAACCAATATAGATGAAATTTTTACTTTTATTATACAAAATATAAACGTAGAAAAATTTCATATATGATTTGTGCCTGGGGAGGTACAAGACTGCACCTCCCTCGGCTCCCATTTGTGCCACCGACTCCGCCTACGAGGCGAAGCCGGGTAAAATTCTTATGGCCAGGTACAATTCTATACCTGCCTGCGTCCCAATTCTGCTTTTGTCTCCGCCTGCGGGCGAAGCAAGGCGCAGACTTGTGCCTTGCAGGGGCGCTGGGAATCGAACCCAGACCAAAGGTTTTGGAGACCTTTATGATACCATTTCACCACGCCCCTATACTGCGAATTTTTAAATGAAGCAACCCTGGGGCAGAGCCCACAGGGTATCCGTGCAAGGAAGGATTTATAATCAGAAACCTAAGGTTTCCGATACCTTCCTAAGCGGACACCCCGCGGCAGAGCCGACGGGGAATACTTGCTATTTAAAATTTTTAATAATTATGTGTCAAAAATTTTGACAAAACAAAATTTTGACAAATTTTATTATTTTAAACCACCTTTATAGTACCAGATTTTTCAGTTTTATCAATAAAATAAAAGGCCCCGCAGAATTTCTTCTGCGGGGCACACCGAAAAAACTATAACCCAAGAATGGCAATTTCGGCTTTGAGGGCTGAAATTTCATTCTTAAGCCGCCTTATTTCGGCCTCAAGGTCTAAAATCCTTTTGTTGAGATTTTTAATTTCATCCCAACGAGCTAAGGACTCGTCTTCAATCAACTTGAGATCAGCCTTTATTTCGACTAATTCAATATCAACCTCACTTCTTTTTTTCTCCAACAAGAGGTCGAACTTCTGGGAATTTTTCCTTAACTTCCCCCTTATCTCTCTCCCACCCTCAAGGGTCAAGGATTTTAGCTCTTCCCTAAGAGTTTCTTCTTCCTCCAAGAGAGCCAATCTCTCCTTTCGGTAAAGACCCTCTATCTTGGCGAGACGCTCCCTGCCAGCCTTTTTGGCAACTTTGAGTTTTTGAATAACTTCACCCACTGCTGTAATTTTTGTTTTAACAGCCTCTTCGGCCTTTTCCCTTTCTTCTTCGGCTTTCAGAAGTCTTGCTTCCTTGTCTCCTTTAAGCACCTCCTTAACGACCTTCAATTTTGCTTTTTCGGCTTTCTCGGCCTTTTGATCCTCTTCTCTCCTTGTTTTAACTGCCAAAACCGCCTGAGCTTTTACTGCCACTTCGTTTTTTTCTTTCTCTACCCTTGAATCATGTTCTAGTTTGCGATCCGACTCGGGACTGATTTTGTTAATCAGTCCACTACAAACAAAGAAAGTTGACCAAATGGAGATCAAAACTGCACCTAAGATAACCAACGGTTGGGAAACTTTAGACCAATCCATGACTTTCTCCTCGCATTAGTAGCGACACCAAACGAAGTTGTCAGGTTATCGCAAACTTCGCATAATACTGCAGTAATTACATTAATAAGTGTAATACTATGCGAAGTTTGCGATACATTTAGATTGTAAAGGAACCATTGTTTGATTGTTGACTTTATCACATATACTCACATATGTCAATGCCCGCATACGGGCTTTAAACCAAAGACCCAAGATACAGTCTTGGGTGTAAAAACATTTGTCGATAACATCTTTAACTTATTGGTAAATCGCAATAACTTGTCGCACAATGAGTTCGCTTGGATTAATATATTTTCCGGTAAAATCAAACCACACTTTCATAAAATCACTTTTTTCAATTTTTCGTAGCTTTCCTATTTCCGGATCCTGTAAATAGATAAATTCAGCATCCAATCCGACGACTACCGAATAATGGCCATCAGCAACTTCTGAATCTTCATAATCAACTCGGCCTCGGGTAAACCAATTTACAATCACGGGAACTTTTTTATCCAACCATTCCTGAATATCTTCAAATGAACTGTTGTTTTTAACTTCTGCTTTAAATCCCGTACTTTCAGCGGCCTTTTTAATTCCTTGATCACTTGTTCCCAGTTCCGTTTTGTCGCACAATAATTCAATCTCTTTTTCTGATTTTTCAATTCCATAGTAATCAAAAACCATCTTGAGGCTGGCCGGCCCGCACATTGATTGGTGTAAAGTTTCCTGAAATGGCTTTACTGGCAATACATTTGGTTGCATAATTTTAAAGATTATATAATCCTTTTTCTTTTAAGACATTGATCCCAATTTCATGATAAAATATTCCTTTTTTAATGCACTCAAACGCCTCCCGAACATGGAACACTGTATTTTCTGGTAAATTGTCCCAAGAAAACCAATTTAAATCCTCGCATTTATCCGGTTCCATATTTTTAACTTCCCCGCCCCATTTTTTAACTTTAAAGAAAAGATCAATACGGTCGCCACTGGGATCATGCTTCGTTCGATATCCGACATGTACTAATTTAAGATTACTTAGAGTTAAATCCACATTTACCTCTTCTTTCGCTTCCCTAATAATAGCCTCTGTTGGTAATTCTCCTTCTTCCACGTGTCCGGCAGGAACCTGATAATTTCCATCTTGATAGCCGGTATTAAATCTTCTGCCAAGCAGAATTTTCCCGTCTCTTTCCAATAAAATATATACTGCCGGCACTGATTTATTTCTGATTTTCATAACTATATTTTAGCTTTTTTAATTACAGATTTTATAAATTTATCCTTACTAGTCGTATAAGCCCTTCTGTCTTTGGGATATTTTTTGGCCAACATCAGTTTAAAACCTGAATAGTCTTTAGCTACTTTAGGGTTTTTTAACAAATATTCTTTGAAAATAAGGGTCTTTTTTAATTCAGGACTATCTTTTTTCACAAAGTGCAGATGGTGGGTGGATATTTTAGGATCGCCTTTTACATAAAGAATCCTATTGTTCTTTTTATCTTCACTATAAAAATTATATCCTAGTTTTTGTAAATCCTCTAAGATTTTTCTGGTTTTTACTTTTTTCAAAGAAGAAATTTCTGCAAACATATCAATAATGGGCTTAGCTGGAATATTTGGAATAGCGGTACTGCCTCCGTGATGGATTTCAAGAATAATATCAGGAAACTCTTTGAGCAGTAACTTTTTTTCTTTTTCAAATAATTTAGCCCAATTAGCATTGTGTTTTTTCAATTTTACCACTCCCTTTTTCAAACCTATATAGTTATTCATACTTTATTTTGTTCTTTTTTCTAATTCATCCATGGTTAATAAAAACTCTTTTTCCAGATCAACACCTAATTCACCGGAAATCACAATAATTGACCATAGGCAATCTGAAAGTTCGTGCGCCAGTTTTTTATCAACGTCTTCCTTGTACCTGAAATTATTCTTGACCATTACCAGTTTTGCCAAATCCCCCACATCTCCCATAAACCCCTGAGTATATTCAGCAACGCTCCACGGTTTGTGTCCGCTTTTTTCGTTAAATAATTTATATGCTTTCTGAATTTCTTTAGCTCTTTTTATGATTTCTTTAAATTCCATGTTTCAAAAAACGTTAATCCCGAATTTTTTAAGTTCTACGGTCAACGGCAATATGGGAAGTCCCACAATATTAAAATAATCCCCTTCTATTTTTTCTACAAACAATCCGCCAAGATGCTGGATGGCGTATGATCCGGCAAATTCCAATGGCTCTCCTGTGGCAATATAGGCATCTATTTCTTGCTCGGGAACATCTTTAAAATACACTTTTGTTTCTATGGATTTTGAAAACTTTTTCCCTGTTTCTGTATCAATGATAGTAAAACCGGTTATGACAGAATGCGCCTTGCCGCTCAATTTTTGTAACATAATCTTGGCGTTTTCTTTTGTTTTTGGCTTACCTAAAACTTCTTTCCCAAGAACGCAAAAAGTATCAGCCGCAATAATAATTGAATCCTTGTGCCTTAAGGCTACATCCTGTGCTTTTCTCAAAGACAAATATTCCGCCAATTTTCTTGGATTCATTTTTAAATTCATATCTTCTTGATAGTTGCTTGGGTCTATCTCAAATTCTAAGCCAATTTGTTCGAGCAAATTTTTTCTTCTTAGGGATGATGATGCTAGAATTATTTTTTTCATACCTTCATTAAATTATTGTTTTTTGAGCGATTCCTGCGCTTTCTGAATTAAATCGCACAACAAATCTTTTTCACCGTGGTAGCGTTCAATGAGAGTTTCTGTGTCCAGCAAATCACGTTCAAGTGCGTCTGGTTTTGGAGTAAAATCTTCTAACTTGCACGAGTTGCTGACAAAAACTACCATATACTTATCTTTGTATTTGCCTTTACTTGATGTGGTTGATTTTGCATAAAGGATAGCGTTCATAAAAGAAACTCCTGCCTCTTCTTCTGCTTCGCGCCTAAGTCCATCAATTAGTTCTTCCTCATTTTCAAGGTGTCCGCCGGGAATATCCCAGCCACGCTCGTTTCGACAAGCTACAACTTTTTCGCTAATAAAACCGATAAGGAAAACCGCACTTACTTCTGATTTTTTAATTATTGCTCCTTTTGGAATTAAAGTGATTTTCATTTCTTTTTAGAAACAATACACATCCATCGTAATTGAATGTCGGTATTTTTTATCGGATACCATTCTTTAACTTCATAATCCATCCATAATCGTAAAAAGATAATCTTTTTCATTTTGGTAATTTTCCCGGTATCGGGGTCTGCAAGTTCAATAGAATCTTTATTTACTTTTTCAACCACACTAAAGTGGCCAATGTAGCCTTTCATCATCCATGAAACAACAATAACTTTATTGGGTTTATTAAAACGCCCAAGATCTGCCCAAGTAGAATTTGCTTTTTCCTTTACATTTAAACCAAATTTTTCAACGGCTAAAACCAAATCTTTATTGTATAAACCACCTCTCTTTTTGTAGCCAGATACTTTTGCAATTTCTTTGAAAGTGTAGGGCACCTTAAAGTAATTAAGGATCATTTGAATACTTGTTGGACCACAAGCCGAATCATCTCTTTGTTTAATAGGTTTAATTTTCATACTATTTTAAATGTTCTAAATAATACCTGCTAAATTGCCTGTAAGAATCTAGCTTTTCTTCATAATAGTCAGTCATTTCTTTGGGTGTGTATAAAGCCTCAACTTTTTCTAACCCTTCTAATATCATAATGTTGCCGATTGAAGTTCCCTTACCTTCCGATTTCTTTGATATTACCCCATTAATTTTAGATACAAAAGTTACCGGTTCTTTGCGTGGTTCGCAAAAAGCCAGGCAGTCCACTATTTGGAGTTTTCGGTCAGTTTTATCCTTCATTAAATTCAATAAATCTTGGCTTGATAAATAATGATTCATTTGTTTCATAAATGGACCAGGGAAACCATTGAGACTTCCAATAAAAAATCCGGCATCAGTCACCAGCACCGGCTTATTTTCTTTGTCTGCGACGAACTTTGCAGAAAACTTTGCGATTTCTTCAACCGAAAAAGATTGGATTTCAGGGACTTCATAATCTAATGTTAACATTTCTAAATCAATGCCATGCATGGACAATGCCTTTGTAGCCGTTAACATTTTTACTTTATTTGTGGTCGCTAAATATATTTTCATTTTTTATTTTGATTACGTTTCAGATATTCTTTTATTAGCTCAATATCTTTAAAATCTTTTTCTCGGCCCATCGCTTTTTTAAATTTTATGGTTTCTTGAAGGTTTAAAAATGGAACTTCATTAATAATAGTTGCCGTGCTAATCGCCTCTTCTATGAGAGTTGAATAATT
>Ga0209542_10015107_pt1 | contig 13024 bp, 13 predicted proteins | sample RifCSPhighO2_01_FD_184028 | JGI IMG/M metagenome (GOLD analysis project Ga0209542, IMG submission 184028) | Soil microbial communities from Rifle, Colorado - Rifle CSP2_plank highO2_0.1 (SPAdes) (version 2) | ecosystem: Environmental > Terrestrial > Deep subsurface > Rock core/Sediment ... | reverse complement strand
TATACCGATGAAGCCGGTCGACTGCGTGGTCTCTTTGGGCCAGCCGATCCGGTGACGCTGGGGCAATTGGCAAAAATTGCGGTGACGGCGGCCGGTGTGGACCCCACCAAATGTCCGACTCAAGTCAAAAATAAAAGTGCCAGTGGCACCTGGGCCGCGATCCACGTCGCCTGTGCAGAATATCTGCAGTGGTCAGCCTTCGTGGACGAAGCGAGCGATATCAACCGTGGAGCCACACGCACGGAAGTGGTGGTGACTATTCTTGAAGCCTTTGGTCGCGAATTCGAAGTCGGTACGGGTCAGCGCTTCCGCGATGTCTCGGCCACGTTCCCCTTGTCAGGTGCAATCGAAGCGGCTGCGCTTGATGGCCTCGTGAGCGGATATGTAAGTACTGAGGGCGAAAGCACCGGGTTTTTTGGACCGTTCGATAACGTCAACCGAGCCGAAGCTTCCAAGATTGTGGCGTTGGCGATCCAGCAGTACGGCGATCAGTAGTCCTGTGGTTTTGCTGCCAACAGTTTTGTCGTAATTGAGTTGCGATGTATTCACCTGGAAACCCTTCGGTATTGAGTGCCGAAATGAGATCTTCTTCCACAATGCCGTTATCAAAAAGACGATAGGCAATCCGGAGAAAAGTTCCACGTCTCTTTCCGTCAAACTGTTCCGCGCACAAGTTAATCTCTTGTTTGTCGCAGGAGATTCTCTTCGGAGGATGATTCTTCACAAAAATGCGATCGAGCTCCTGATCTAAACTGCCATCAAAGATATTTTGTGCAAGTGCCTGATAGGCAGCAATTTCTACGTTCACGATGGCAAGGAGGTCGGGTTTCATTTTTTCTCTATCAGATCCCGTGCCGATTGCTTGATGTCTTTCTTCCAGACTCTTCATAGCCAGTTCAACTTTCTGTCGAGCTTTTCGTTTAAGTAGCTCTAGTAGTGCTCTGCATTGTAATTCATCGTTTTTAACTTCCAGTGCCGGAGCGTGACCATTTTGGCTTTCTCTTGGCTGGAGTAATGTTTGTGGCGTCATGAAATGCATAGTTGAAGTGTCTACTATGGTTGTCAAGACCCTCCTCCTAGGCATGTCAAGTACACGAGTTTTTGGCTTGTGTTAGACCTCATTTCTAATTCCATTCGCCGGATATAAGTTTTTCTTTTTTTAAACGACTCCAACCTTTGATCTGTACTTCGCGAAGTCGTGCGAGAGATTTATCAGTAAACGGCAGCGAAACATACAGAAGTTTTAAGCCGCCATGGTCATGCGCGAATTTCGCTCCTTCATTTTGATTATGATCGTGAATCCGCCGCTGGGGATCGGTTGTTATGCCGGTGTAGTACCTGCCTGTTTGCGCTTGGGCAATATAAACAAACCATGCCATGTATTGCAGAATGATATGTTATTTTCCGAAATCTATTCCAGATTATAGAAATCGAACCGCGAAGTTACATCTTCTTTAAGTTGATCCATAAATTCCCGTTCTATCCGATGGAAGAACAAGAGCCTTGATTCGAGTCGAATAGGCCCTTCGGCAAGTTCAGGGTCATTCGATTCGCATGTCAGTTCTGGACAGCGGATGGTTTACCATGAGTGAGCCATGAACCGTGATGGTTCATGGCGAATCGAATGGTGCCGCCGCCCAGAGTCGAACTGGGACGCCCTTTTACGAGCAGGGGATTTTAAGTCCCCCGTGTCTACCATTCCACCACGGCGGCATAACTCAGTTATTAGAATGGCGCTTGCGGGCTAGATCGGCAAGAGCTGCGGTTGAACTTCTATGGCCGGCCGCTCCGCTTGCTCGCCAACCGCTAAGGGTTCGCCGGTTACCGGATCGACTTCTTGCGCCAGAAGAATCAGGCGACGCAGTGTCGTTCCGACAGGGGTACAGGTCATCAGTGTGCTCAGGCGTTGGTCGAGTGGCTGGCGCAGCACATCGACGTTCGTCGGTTTGACTTCACTCTTTTCCCGAATTATGTAGCGATGCCGATCACCGCCGTAATAGACTTCGTATTCGTCGCCCACTTCCAAGCGGTGGAGGCGCGCGAAGACAGTTTTGTACGCGCCCTCGGCCCACGGGTAATAGGAACTGTGACCAGTCACAAAGAAGTTACCCGCTTGGCCAGGCTTCGCCGTACCGGGGTAATGCACCACTCCATCTTGCAGCGCGCTTTGAATATCTGTTTCAACGCGTTCCCAATCTTCATCCAAGAGGGCTTCGATCGGAGGATTAACCAACGGCACATTGAGGTTCAACTTCGGTATCACCAGGCGGTTCTGAGGTGGTCCAACCGGAGGCAAATAGCTGAGAATATCACCCGCGGAAGCGTCACCGGCTACAGCCAGTTGAGGGCTACGCAGCAGCGACGCTCGCACAGCGGCGTCTGCTTGCTCAGTGAGGGCTTGCTGCGCAGCGCGGAGCGGTACGGCTTCGTCGCGCGCGATTTGCCAGAAGCTTTCGTAGTTAAGGCTGACAAAGAGCGCTACGAAAATAGTGGCGAAGGTGCCGCCAAAGCGGAGAGTGTCGAGCAGAAAAAGTGTGCCTCGCTTATATTGCTTTGGTGCTCGGTTTGGTTTCACGAGCCACACTGGTTGCGCGAGCGTTGCGAGGAGTTTATTTACTGTCTCGTGGAGGACTGTTCCAATCGATCCAACGCCCCGCTCGATATCGGCAGCACTGCTCAGGTATTGGCGTTTGCCTTCCTCTGCAAATGCAGTCGCCGTTTCTTCCAAATCACTCCGCAGGTCTGACCACACGCGGTGGAATCCCGCTTCGCCTTCGGCGTGGTGTTGCCGGCGCGACTCGCGGGGAGCACCGGGCAGGAGAATTCCGCCATCGGCATCGTACTCGGCGCGGTGATCGGGGAGGGCTTCAGGCATTATCTTCTTAGTATACCAAGGCTGAGGGATTTACGAAAGAGCCCTAGCCTAAGGGGAAAATCAGAGATTGGCAATAATGCCCCCGCCAATTACTTCTTCCTGCCTGTAAAGGACGATGGATTGCCCGGGGGCAACCCCCCGGACTGGGGTATCGAAGGTAAATTGCAGTTCGCCATTTGCCACACAGGCCGTGCCGTCATGTTTATGGCCGAGGGAACTAATGCGAGCGGCAAAGCGCTGTTTTTCGGTTGATGGTTGCCAGGCAATCCAATTGCACGCCGTGGCCGTTAACGACGATCGCGCGTCGGAACCGGCCGTGGCCACGTAGAGCGTATTCGTCTGCGGCTCTTTGCGAGTGACATGAAGAGGAACACGCAGCCCACCAATCCCAAGCCCTTTGCGTTGGCCAATCGTGTAGAAGGGAAGGCCTTCATGCGTTCCGACTTTTTCACCTGCTTCCGTGCGGATGTCTCCTTTTTTCACATCAAGATACCGCTTTAAAAATGCTTTGGGCTCACGCTCTGGATAGAAACAAAGATCCTGACTTTCGGCGTACCAGTCGGGGATATCGATGTCGAAGCGTTTCGCTAGTTCATAGACTGCCTTCTTATACATGCCGCCTAAAGGGAATAGAACTCGCTGCAGCTGATCCTGGGTGAGGGTGTACAGGAAATAGCTTTGATCCTTCTCTTCATCGACGGCTTGAAGCAGAAGCAAGCGATCAGTTCCATCAGTATTGTGTTCGCGAGCGACGCGTACGTAATGTCCGGTGGCTAATGCATCACACTCAAGTTTTTTGGCATAGTCGAGCAGCGCGCCAAACTTGATAAAGCGATTACAGCTAATGCAAGGATTCGGTGTGTTACCGGAAGCATAGTCCGACAAAAACGGATCTATGACGGCACGCTTAAACTCGGCCTCCAAATTCAGAACATAAAAGGGAATGCCAAGGGTTTGGCAGACGGCTCGTGCCCGCGCAATATGTTCGATGGAACAACACTTGTTCGGTAATCTCGTCCGAACGTCTGGGGCGAGAGGATCCATCCACAGCTGCATCATGACCCCAACGAGGTCATGGCCTTGCTCACGGAGCAAATGAGCCGTCACGCTGGAATCGACACCGCCGGAGAGGGCAACCATGATGCGCACGCTGGCAGTATAAGGAGGATTACCGCTACCATGGAACCGTGATTGAAAAGATTCGTACCTTGGCCAAAGAGCATGCCGAGCTGCAAGAACGCCTCCAGGATCCGGAGGTGCTGTCCCAGCCGAAGGAAATTGCCCGTCTGGGCAAACGCCTTTCTGAACTGGCTCCTATTCCGACACTGCTGGCCGACTATGAGCGAGCCAAGCAGAGCATCGCCTATCTTGAAACGGCTGAACCGGAGCTGCGCTCGATCGCGGAGGAAGAAGCGGCGGCCGCTCGTAAAAAAATCCCCGAACTTGAGGAAACGATGCGGTCGTATTTACTTCCAAAAGATCCCGACGATGACCGGAGTGTCATTTTGGAAGTGAGGGCCGGTACGGGCGGGGAAGAAGCGGCCCTTTTTGCGGGGGAGCTACTGCGCATGTATTTACGGTACGCCGAGTTGCAAAAATGGAAGACCGAACTGCTGGCCAGTTCTTCCGCCGAAAGCGGGGGACTGAAGGAAGCCATCATCCGCATCGTTGGCGACGGCGCCTATGGGCGCCTGCGCTTTGAATCCGGCGTGCATCGCGTCCAGCGCGTACCCGTTACAGAAACCAAAGGGCGCACTCATACCTCAGCGGCAACAGTGGCGATCTTGCCGGAAGCGCAAGCAGTAGACATCGTGATCAAAGATGCTGATTTGCGGATTGATGTCTTCCGTTCCAGTGGACCGGGCGGACAGTCGGTGAATACGACAGATTCGGCAGTGCGCATTACGCACTTGCCAACAGGGCTCGTCGTCAGTTGTCAGGACGAAAAGAGCCAATTGAAAAATAAAAACAAAGCCATGACGATTTTGTGCAGTCGCTTGTATGCATTAGAACAAGAGCGGCTGGCCAAAGAACGCGGCGAAATGCGCGCGGGGCAGATCGGTTCAGGCGATCGAAGCGAAAAAATCCGGACGTATAACTTTCCACAAGACCGTGTCACCGATCACCGGATCGGTCAGAACTTTAGCAATTTACCGGGAATCATGGAAGGGGATTTGGAACCGGTGATACAAGCCTTGCGAGAACAGTATCAGGCCGAACGATTGGCGGAGATGTCGCAATGAGGGAGCAAGCGTCGCGCTTTCTCCGTCACGGAGTATCGTGCTCGATTAACCGAAAAGTATGAATCGGTCGGTGAACGCTCGCGAATTTTTTGACTTTCAATAAGGCCGTGTTTTTTGAGGGCAGCTACGCGCGCTGCTGCAACATTTGTAGAAACAATGAACGTGCGTGACAGGGCCACTCGAGTGCAGGCACGTTCCTCGGCGATGGCTTCCAGCATCGCCAGGTGTTCTGCTTCCAATAGCTACCGAAGAGTCAGGCGGTCGTCGGGAGAAAGTGTTTTCTTCGTTGGCACTTGCTCACGATAATGTTATAAATCTCTCCGTGCAACATATAAAATTTATGGCTTATTTAAGCCAATATATATGTACAAATTATTTATACTAATTTATCACTTTTACTTTCCACAAAGGCTGCGGCAGCAGCCAATGCCGACGGGGCAGGTTCGAAAAGAAGGTCGCCGGTGGCCCGCGTATCGGGAAGAAATCGCAGCAGTGGCCAAGGCAGAAAGCTACTCAGGACGGCAATCAGCAGTACCTTGTCTAAATGCACATAGTTCGCAGCCACTGTTTCCGTTGCTTGCCGAATATCGAAGAGAGAGACGAGCCAGGCGCCACCGAGGTCAGAAACAATCAGACCGATGTTCATAACACTGGCTAGAAGCGCAAACATGGTCGCTTCGATTCCCTTCGGACAAACCCTGGCGACAAGTACCAACATCGGGAGCATGGCGATCTCTGTGAGTGGTGCAGACACAAATTCATCGGCCAAGGCAAAAAATTGTGGCGATACACCAAGTAGGTTGTACCAGCCGTAGATCAAACCGAATGCCGGCAGTGAAAGAATCACACTGGCGATCATGATGCCGGCGAATAAGTGTCGGAGCGGTAGTTTGAGGAGCCATTTCCGAAAGATCACGATACCGACGATGGCCATGACACGACTCACGACGGTTAATTGGCCAAAAAATTCCGGTGTGAAGTGAAGTTCATCAATCACAAAGTAATTGAAGGCGCCACCCGTGCCCGGGGTTGATCGCCAAATAAAGAGGAAGAGCGTTGACCAAAGAATGGTCGGATTCAAAGCGGCTTTGAACTTCCGCCAGGTGTCTTTCCAATCAAATACCTGCATCACGGCTGGTTCTTCACTAATAAGCAAGGCCAAGCCAGCCGTTAGAAGTGGCAAGCATCCTGTCAGTACAAAGACAAGACGTGGCCCTAACGATTCAACGAGGATGCCTGAGAGATAGGCAACCAGCAGTGCACCGACCATGAGCGAGGCGCGGCAAAGACTTTGCAAGCGCCCGGCTTCCTTTTGGGTGCGACTGCGCTCGGCCACGATGCCGTCGACGATCACATCCGCCAGGGCAAAACCGATGCCTGAGAGAATGACAGCCAAAGCGGCGCCTTTGAAATCACGTACCCAAAAGGCTAAGAGAAAATAGCCCACTGCGCCCAGAAGTCCCGCCAAAACCAGGTAGGGTTTGCGGCGCAGTTTCCAGATGGGCCGACGGTCCGAGAGGAACCCGTAAAGCGGCTTAATGCTCCAGGGAACTACTGAAAGGGAACCAAGCAATTGCACCTGCACGATCGTTAACCGAAGATCTTCTTTGTAGTAAAACGTTGTCGCCACGCCTGCCAGCGCGGATGCACCGGCGATGAAGTACACAAAGGGAATCAGGATGTTGCCCAGGTCATGACGCTTCATAAGCAGAGTGTATCACTGCCGCAGACGCTTCATATGGTCGATGCGCTGATGAACGAGGTCTGCGGTGCCAATGTCCTTTCGGAAACGAACCGGACCCTGCACCTGCTCACAGAGCTTTTCCGCAATTGCTTCGGCTTCGGCAATCGTTGCGCCCATGCCAACGAGCCCAGCAGTGCGCGAGCCACCCAAGTGGAGCGCTCCCTTCTTATCTTCTGAGATATCACCGAAGTACAACCGCGCGTTCTGCGGAATTGCGGGGAAGGTTACAACTTCGCCGCGCTGATCTTTGTTGTTGGGATATCCTATCGGGGTGATGTACTTACACACCGTCGCTTGCTTCGAAAAATGAACGAGATCCTGAGACAATTTCTCTTGGGTGATCGCTTGGCAGATATCAACGAAATCAGTTTCCAGAAGTGGGAGCAAATTCAGTGCCTCAGGATCGCCAAAACGCGCGTTATACTCAATGACGCGAATACCGTCGCGCACAGCGATGAAGCCTCCGTACAGAATACCGCGGTAGGGCTGGCCGCATTCACGAAGGAGAGCCTGCGCAGTGAGCTGATTGATTTCCGATGCTCGCGCCAAATCTGCTTTCGTGAGAAATGGTAAGGAATGATCAGCGTCGGTATACGTTCCCATGCCGCCCGTATTTGGACCAGTATCGCCGGCAAAGGCACGTTTGTGATCTTGTACGGCTGGCATGTCGATAACTTGAGTTCCTGAAACGAAGCTCAGCAAACTGAACTCCACGCCGATCAGTTTTTCTTCGATCACAACGCGTCCACCTTCTCGGACGCAGTCCTGAGCGTAGGCAATGCCTTCTTCGATGCTGTCCAAATGTTCGCCGCTGACTTTCACACCTTTGCCGCCCCGGAGGCCATCGTACTTCACCACAAAATCTCCGCCGAGTTCTTCGATGAAGGTTCGGATCGGTTTCTCATCGGTGGCTATGAATACCTTGTACCGCGGCGAAGCGTCGACACCGTGTTTGGCGAGTAAATCACGGGTGAATCCCTTGCTGGATTCAATCCGGGCGAGCGCTTTATAAGGAGCCATCGTGGGGAAACCGGCGGCTTCTAATTGATCTGCCAGGCCACCGCCAATGGGATCATCGGGGCCGATGACGGCCAGATGGGGCTTTGTTTTTTTCGCGACGGCCAGAATCGCCGTAAAGTCCATCACATCTGTTACCTGCATCACCTCTGCTATTCGCCGGAGCCCGGGATTATTCGTCGCACATACTGAAATCAGTTCCGGCCGATGGCGGCTGCGCAAAATGGCTTCGCCGAGCGCGTGTCCGCGAGCGGAGCTGCTAACCAGGAGAACTCGCATCAGACGAGGGAAAGCAACTGGCCGCCGCCGCCCGTTTCGACTTCTTCATCATTTTCTTCGTATGCCGATCGCGTATCGACGCGTGTCCGGCCCATTTTCCGAAGCAGCGCAGGTGTCACTTCAGGCGTCGGATATTTGCCGGTAAATGCCCCCTCACTAAAATGGTGGATTGATTTATTACCGTATCTGACGGCTTTGCGGAGATCTTCAATTGTTCCATAAAACAGAGCGTCTGCGCCCAAGTATTTGCGTATTTCTTCTATTGAATGGTCGGCGGCAATCAGTTCCGTCCACGTTGGCATGTCGATCCCATAGGGGTCGGGACTGATGATTGGAGGCGCAGCGGAGGCAAAATACACTTTTCGCGCTCCCGCTTGACGAACTAGTTCGATGATCTTCTTACTCGTGTTACCGCGCACAATGGAGTCCTCCACCAACAAAACATCTTTGCCCTTAAATTCAAAGTCGATGGGGTGAAACTTGAAATGGAGGTTCTGGGTCCGAATCTTTTGACCAGGCATAATGAACGTACGGCCGATATAACGGTTTTTAATAAGTCCTTCGCGATAGCGTACTTTCAACTTGTCGGCCAGCCCTGTCGCCATGGGGCGGCCGGTTTCGGGGACGGGAATGACAGAATCAATGTGGATTCCGGCGGCCTTAATCTGCTTGGCAAGATATTCGCCCATGCGTACCCGGGCCTTGTACACGTTCACGCCTTCAATGTTTGAATCCGGTGCTGCCAGATATACCCATTCAAAAAGACAGGGGCTTAAACGGCTGGCCCGGATTTGTTTAGAATGCAGCTTATTTTTACGATCGATAAAAATCGCTTCACCGGGCTTGATATCGCGCACGAACTCGTAATCAAGGGCGTTAAAGACCGTGGTTTCTGAAGCAATAATGTATTCCTCTTTCATACCGTATTTTCGCTTCCCAAGTTGGAGCGGACGGATTCCGTATGGATCGCGAAAACCGACAATGCCGTGGCCGCCGATAAGTGCGACAGCCGAGTAAGCACCCTTGCACTTTTTCATGACAGTACTGAGTGCACCGAATACATGATCGGGTGTTAGTTTCTTTGGATGCTGATTGCGCAGGGCTACCGCAAAGACATTGAGAAGAACCTCGGAATCCGAACCGGTATTTAAGTGGTGATATTGTTTTTCGTTCAGTTCTTTCCGTAGTTCATCGGCGTTCGTCAGATTGCCGTTGTGGCCAAGGGCAATGCCGAAGGGAGAACTGACAAAGAACGGTTGCGCTTCAAACTCGGAGGCGCAGCCGGCCGTAGGGTACCGAACATGGCCAATACCCACCGTGCCGCGCAAACGGGCCAGAGACTTTTCATGAAAGACGTCGCGCACCATGCCATTGGCCTTCTTCAGGTGGAACTGCTGGTCGTATGTAACGATGCCAGCGGCGTCTTGGCCTCGATGCTGAAGGATAAAAAGACCATCGTATAAATCTTGAATCGCATTGCGAAAGCCCGAGATTGCGATTATTCCGCACATCGGAGGGTTACGGAAAAACGTACCTGCCCGGCGTAGCCGTCTGTGGAGTCTTCTATCTGACAGGGGCGAAGTCGGGCAAGCCGGCCCCCTTGCTCACGGTAGGGGAGCCGAAAAATGCGGAAGTCCTGTTCCACGTATGCATTCTACGGATCGCTTTCGTTTTCGCAAGAGAATTACGACGCAAGCTGCCGTTCTTTGGCTCTCACGCAGTTACGAATGAGGCTGGCAACCGTCATCGGGCCGACCCCGCCGGGGACCGGGGTGATAGCTGAGGCTTTCTTTTGGACTGCTTCAAAGTCTGTGTCGCCCACAAGCCCGGCGTCCGTTCGCGTCATTCCGATATCCACCACGACGGCCCCTTCTTTCACCATGTCGGCCGTTATTAAATTCGGTTTGCCGACTGCCACACAGAGAATATCAGCCTGTTTTGTGTGGGCAGCGAGATCACGCGTGTGAATGTGGCAGGTCGTGACGGTCGCGCCTCGGTTGAGGAGCATCACACTGAGAGGTTTCCCCACCGTATTACTGTGCCCAACCACCACGGCATGCTGCCCTTGGATTGGGATCTTGTAGTATTCAAGGAGCTCGATCACGCCCGACGGCGTGGCAGGTGGCAAATGTTCGAACTCGGTAGAGAGAAACATTTTGCCGAGGTTATACGCTGTAAAACCATCGATATCCTTTTTAGGATCAATCGCGCGGATTAACTGCGGGACATGGTCTTGGAGCTGTGGGGGGAGTGGCAACTGTATGAAAAATCCGGTGACGTCCGAGTCATTGTTCAATTGCTCAATCAGTTCAAACAGAGCTTCAAGGGTCGTATGCTCGGGGAGATGCCGGTGATCATGGCGCATGCCGACGGCATCGCAGCTTTTGATCTTCTGTTTGATGTAACTGGCTGAAGCTTCATTCTCGCCCACCTGAATAACGACTAACTGGGGATTGAGTTTTTTGACCATTGGTTTCAGGCTCTCCAAAAGGTGATCAGCGACTTCCCGGCCGGAGAGGAGGCGAGCGGACACGGGCTGATCATATCGGTCAGACGAATAGTTCGTATTCGTATGTTGTATAAAAAATGTATTCATTAATCAGTTTTGCCCTTGTCCAAGGGGAAAGCAGTGCTAACTTTACTTTGCCTATGGAGAGCGGATCCATGCTTGAGACGGGAGGCCGAAGAAGTGAAGTATGGCGTCGAACCATGCTGGAGAGACGCCCCGACTTGCTTTCGCCTACGCAAACTCAACAAGCGATTGCCGAAAGTGTGTGTCGAGAATTGAATCACTCTGACCAAGCCTGCGCTCGCTTACAGCAATCAATTCGCGATATCTGTGAAACCTGTGCGTTACGCTCTCAAGTGCTTTGCCCGGAGCAAAGACTTTCCACAGACGTTCAGTAGACTAGTGCAGAAGAAGTTGAACGTGCTCCCAAATTATCTCCGCCGTTTTTTCAGGCGGGCCAGAAGTGTCGACAAACATGAGGCTCGGATCTTTGAGGGATGCATAACCCTCATACACTCGTCGCTGCAACATGCGCTCTTCTAGTTGATCGTGCGCTGACCGTTCGCCGAGACGCTGCAGGCAGATCTCAAATGGTGGTAGTGTGACGATCGTGAGCTCGGGATTTGGAAACTGCTCATTGATACTCCGTAACCACTGCTCATCTACACCCTGGGCAGCGCCGTATACAATTGTGGAAAGCTTGTACCGATCCGAGATCACAATTTGGCCCTTTTTAAGGGCCGGCAGAATGACTTCGGCCACATGCTGCGCCCGATCGTCTGTGAACAATTGCTGAAGTTTCTGCGGATCAAGTTGTTCCTGACCATGCAGTAAACGCCGAATTTCTTGGCCGATTGGCCCATCGGTCGGCTCACGGGTCAGGCAGATATCCAGATTTTTGGCTTGCAAAAGGGCTCCCAAACGCTTGGCATGCGTTGTCGTTCCGCTCCCATCTGGCCCTTCGATAACGATAAAATGGCCGTGCACAGCGCGAGTATAGGTGCTCTTACGCTTGACTCAAACGTCTATCCGCAGATTCAGTTTTTTGGTATACTAAAGGGAATATCTATACCTCTATGCAGACGTTTCCTGCGCGTTTCCGGCACATCCTGCTGCTGCTTTTAATTTGGAACGTCTTTTTGCCGTGGTACTTACTGGAGCGACCGCTGGGAATCGTCAAAGGGTACATCGCGTACGCGCGGGTATGGGCGGAAATTTTTTCCTTCAAGTTCCTGCTCCTGACGCTTTTTTCACCCTGGAAGCATTTGACCGAGGAGTATCCCGCCAACTCGCTGGCCCTGGGACGCGTGCTCTATGTTTTTTCGGTCAATAGTGTCGCGCGCTGCGTTGGACTGACTGTTCGGCTTAGCACACTTTGTATTGGGCTCATCGTGCAAATGATCCTCTTTGCCATTGCGTTGATGTATCTCGTTGTGTGGTACGCCTTCCCGCTCTTTGTTGTAGCGGGTCTTCAGTACATTGTATTCCGCTTGCTATGGTAAACGAACGAGTATTCTTCCTACCGGCCACCCGAGCGTATGCAGGCATACTGCTGGACCGATTCCCGCGCACAGCGAGCTTTTGGGTTGTGATCATCTTGCTCCTGGCTTCTCCAGCGTACGATGCCATCGTTCATGATCATGCTTGGCCCATTTTCTTGGCACTGGCGATCATCGGATTTGCCGTTCATATTGGCATGACATTCCACCGCGAAGTTCTTTGCAACGACAAGCGGTCCGAATTGGCGAGTCGCAACTCGGCTCGCTTGCTCTCCGCGGCGATGGTCCGGGTCCTGTATGGCGAGACGCAATGGGATGCTCTGACGCTGCTGCGTGCCGCTCTGCGTACACCGCGGGGGCGTTTTGTTCTTCAAGAAATAAATCTGGCGCCCGAAGCAGTCCTGCGAGCAGCTGAACAAGCATCAGGTGAACTTCGTTTGGCAGATGAGTATCTCGATGCAGCTGAAACACTACGGGCAGAATTGGGTGAGCCGCGGATTGATGGCAACACGGTGCTGGCATCGTTTTTAGGAACAGGCACTGTTTTTATCGGCATGCTTCACGAGCATGACGTATCCGAGGAAGATCTGCGGCAGATTCTGCGTTGGGAAAAGCGCCACGAAGAGTGGCGCAATGCACGTCAGGATTCACACCCGGGTGACCACCTGTTGCGGTTTATTGCTCCGTTTGGTCGGGGATGGGTCATGGGCTACACCAACGCACTGGACTCTATAACGACGGATCTCAGTGATGGTGTTAACCGAAGCACAGAACCGTGGACCATGATCCAGCAGCCCGCGATCGACACGGTGTTCCACGTGTTATCAAGACGCCGGGGCAGCAATGTTCTCATTCTTG
>Ga0209542_10015106_pt1 | contig 13024 bp, 16 predicted proteins | sample RifCSPhighO2_01_FD_184028 | JGI IMG/M metagenome (GOLD analysis project Ga0209542, IMG submission 184028) | Soil microbial communities from Rifle, Colorado - Rifle CSP2_plank highO2_0.1 (SPAdes) (version 2) | ecosystem: Environmental > Terrestrial > Deep subsurface > Rock core/Sediment ... | reverse complement strand
AATGTCAAAAGCTTTTATAAAATGATTTGTTTATTTAATGGGAATAAAAACATAACATGAAACTCGGCGCTTTATTTTCAGGTGGAAAAGATTCGACATTAGCTATATTGATGGCAAAAAACTTAGGGTACGATATTTCCTGCCTTATAACTTTAGAATCAAAAAATAAGGAAAGTTACATGTTTCACACCCCTTCTATAAAACAAACTAAAGTTCAAGCAAAAGCAATGAAAATCCCACTTATCAGCCAAGAAACTAAAGGTGAGAAAGAAGGCGAGTTAAAAGACCTGGAAAAGGCAATAAAAAAGGCAAAAGAAGAATACAAAATACAGGGTATAGTCACAGGCGCAGTCGAATCAGTTTATCAATCATCAAGAATACAGAAAATATGCGACAAATTCGGATTGGAATGCTTTAATCCACTCTGGCAAAAAGACCAAATTGAATTATTAGAAGAGCTAATAAAAAACAAATTTGAAGTTATTATTACGGGAGTGGCTGCAGAAAGATTTGATCAATCGTGGCTAGGTAGGAAAGTTGATGAAAAGATGATTAATGAGTTAAATGAACTGCATAAAAAATATAAGATTAATCCTGCCTTTGAGGGAGGAGAAGCAGAGACTTTTGTTCTTTGGTGTCCACTTTTTAAAAAGAAACTTAAGATAAAAAAATCTCATAAAATTATGACTGGAGAAAACTCTGGAAGATTAGAAATTCAAGAGTTGGAATGGAAAGACTTATAAACAATCATATCATTTATATATCAACTGATATAAAATGACAATGAAGAATAAGGTTAATTATGCAAGATATCCTAATTTGAATACTGTGTTAATGGTTGAAGATTTCTTAAGGAAGCATAGAGATGTACCTATGAAAATTCCTGAAGTAAAGAAAAAGCTCCCAAAACAAGTTATGCATCAAACACTTTCAGTAATTCTTGAATACCTATGGAAAAGCGGCAAAATTATTTATGGGCCAAAGGGAGTGCAATGGATTTACACAGAACCAGAACATTTAAGAAGAATGTTAAAAAATTCTGTAGAGATGTAAAATGTTTTTGGGGAAAGAAGTCCGTGTTTTTCTAAGAGAGCAGGCTAAAGAAAGTTTCATTGAACTTAAAAAAAGAAACGATAAAGAATCTCAATCACTGGTGAATTCTATAGAAAGGGTGATAGGAATACTAAAACAAAACCCTCAATTTGGAGAACCAATAAGAAAAGAACTAATTCCCGACAATATGAAAAAAGAGGGAATAAAAAACCTTTATAGAGTTGAGCTCTCAAATTATTGGAGAATGCTTTATACATTGGAAGGAACAAGAATAGAGGTGTTTGCATTTATATTAAGCATCATAGATCACCCAACTTACAATAAGTTATTTAGGTATAGGTAAAATTAAAAACGATACTAATAACCTCTCTTCCAGGATAATAATCTTTATATATCAAACAAGCAAAAAGTATTTATGGGCTTATCAGGGGTAGCATTTAGAGGTCGAGGAAGCACTTTACAAGAATTAACAGATATAGAATTTAAAAGACCTATAAGTGTCTCTGAAATGCTAGAGGGAGTTTTGCCATTTTTACGTGAGAGGGGGATACATTCAAATTACGTTCAAAGAAATCTTGGTATATTAGACACAAAAAGTGCTAGTGTTGCAAATAATCTAGATGGTGTATTCCGACATAAAAAATCACAATCAACTTATTATGTGTTTAGTGGAATTGTTGATGGGGGAAATCCAAATCAATATATTGGAATAAGATTTCCTGGAGTCACAGATGGCGATCTAGGTGAATTAAGGAAATTAGGTGTGGAAGAAGCTGTAAGTGAATACTTCAATTTAACAACACCTAAAATAACATGCCTAGATAGAAAAGACAGGATGGAATTAGAACATGCTCTAAATTATAATAGAGGGGAAGACTAATCTCTATTATCTCAAATAAGATAATTTCTTAAATATCCTTATTTTTCTGATAATATGAAAGTCCTCATAATAAACATCTGCAAGGAGAAGCTCCATTACTTTGAATTTGTAAAGCCAATTGAAGACATCTTGAAAAATTCAAATCAAAAGACAAAGAATATAAAATTCTTTACAAAACATTACACTAAGTTAAATTCATTGGATGTTGACAAAGCTGATAGGATAATAATTTGTGGTACATCATTAAAAGACAACGACTTTGCAAAAGATGAAAACATAGCTAAATTTAATTGGATAAAAACGAATGAAAAGCCAATTCTTGGAATATGTGGGGGAATGCAGATAATTTCTTTGCTTTACAGAGGAGAAATTGCAAAAACACAGGAAATAGGCTTTTTCATAGAAGAATTTAATAAAGAATTTTTATCTATAGGAGAGAAACACGAGGTCTATCATTTGCATAATAATTATGTTACACTTCCAAAAAACTTCATTTCTTACACTAAAAGTAAAATCCCCCAAGCAATAAAACACGAAACCGGAGAGATATATGGAGTTTTATTCCATCCGGAAGTCAGAAACAAAGAGCTAATTCTTTATTTTGTAAAACAATAGGTTTTAAAACACCTAAAATTTCTGCCTACCATGCAAAGTCTTGGAGAATTATTAAGAAAGGCTGAAGACCCTGAAATTGAAGCATTGAAACAAGTCTATATAGAAGAAACTAAAGAATTTTTCCCCTATTATTCACCAGACATGCTTGCAGAATCTCTACCATTCAATTATAGAAAAAGATTACAAAGTCTAGAGTCAAGACTCCACACTTTAATACGGGAAAGAAGGGGCTCAGAAGAGGCAATGGAGGCAACAAACCAAATCCATGATTTAGGAGACGAAGTCAAAAAAATAAAGGCAAAAGACACTGCGTTTGCCTTTTTCCTGTATTTCAATAGAATCTTAAAAGATACTGCAGAATTAAATGAAGAGGTGACAAGAGCACCAAGAGAGAAAATTCAGGACTTAAAAGAAAAACTGCAATCCCCAAGTGAAATTGTTAGAGAACTTGAGCCTTATGCAAGAAGTTATGAAAAATGGGAGAATACGCCAGCAATATTAAAAAAACCCTTCCAATACATTTTAAGAAAATTATATGGAAGTAAGTTTGAAGAATTTGAAAGAGCAAAAACTGAGGAAGAGAGATTAGCCCAGAGTATAGTTGAGCAGGAGATGGTTCTAAGAGAAATAAACAAGAAATACGACCATCTTATATTCTCCTCTCTTTGTTTCTCACATGATTTAATACCGATTATAGCAAACGGCCAAAATAAAGAACTTCCCGGAAAAGAACTCAAGAAAGCTTTATGGGATTATTCTGGAAGAACTATTGACACCACACGATCACCACAAGAACTATTAAAAATGAAAGTACAATGGAATTCAATCGTACACTCAGATGATACAAAAGAAAAAATGAAGTTGATAGAGAATTATATGGATTCGCTAACTGAAGAAACAGAAAGATACTCTCCTTTCCTATTAGGCGAATGGATAGAAGTAAATTATAGGATAAATGGGTTGATAGACATAGGAAAATTGGAGGATTATAGATGTCAGATTGAAAGAAGACTGAATGAAATAATAAAAGCCCCGATTGAACCCGCTCAAAAATGTAAAGCGTTGCATGCTCTCGATCATTCTATAAAAGATATTGCAGAATTAGTAAAAAATGCAAGAATCGAAAAGGTTGCATACTATTGTTCCGAGCCAGTTGTAAATACATTTAGGAGATTCTACAGTGAATTTTCGCAGAGAGCATTAAGGCTTCTGGGGGAAGCACACCTGGAAAACAAGTATAGTGCTGCTTTCAAAAGAAACCCCTTTAATTAATCAATGAAAAGTCCAATGATTATTGGCTACTTTATAAAACTTGGAATAATCTTGGCCTCATTTAATATGCCTGCCTGAATCATTTTATCTACTAAAGGTAAATCGTTTATTGCAATTTTTCCAATAAAAAGTTTTTTTGCATCACCACCTTTTTCAATAAACTCATTTACTTCTAAAAAGCCTTGGAGATATAAATGATCTTTAACATAACCGCCTCCACGGTAAACTCTAAGACAAATGCTCCAGGCATCGTCATCACCAAATCCATAATCTTTCAATTTGGCAAAACACGATTTAAAATTCATTTTTTTAACTAAAGAATCAACAGCAACAACTAAAGCCGCCTTCTTGAAATTATTTTCATCTTCATTAAACACCCCACTTTCATAATGCAGTGCAAGACCTTCTTCAGTTGGGAGATAATTAGGTAAACCTAAGGCAAAAATTTTAAGAGGCTGATTATAACCATTGACAGACCTTATAACATGAACACCTATTTCATGGACAACAAGTCTGCTTGACTCACTTTCAGAAAAAAATCTTTTCCTTGGAACAAAAACCCTCTTCATTTCAGGATTTACTTCTATTATTGACTTCTCAGTAAACTGGGCCTCCCAATCATTCAAGCCGTATTTCTTAAGCTCTTCATTAAACTTATTTTTCATCTCTTCAGAAGTAATAATTTTTATTCTCTTCTCAGATTTTAAAGGTAAATTTTTCGGGAGATTTACTTTATCTTTTAAAACAGTTTCTGCATATGAAACTAGCTCTTCGCTTGGAATACCATTTAATTCTGAGCTTTTGGCAATCACAATATCGGAATTACCCCTAAAAGAGATTATTTCATTTCTTAAAAGCAATTCATCTCTTTTCTGCCTCAAAAAATCACCTATAACGTCATTAGGGAACTCGATGCTCTTTAATGACTCTGAAATTTCTTCAGGAAAATAATCTAGAGGATAATAAGAGAAAACAGGATTATCATTTTTATTCTGCAAGAAAAGCTTTTTCTCCTCACCAACATTAAAAGGCTGGAGATAATAATATATCTTCATAAGATATTTTGAAGCCTGCATTAGCTTTTTATCAATCTCCCTATAAACTTCAAAACTTTCTGTCATAAATTCCATGGAAATTCTTAACAAAACAAGTATAAAATCACTTCGATCATGAAAAACACATCGGACTTATGTCAAAAACCTTTGAATTTACGTGTTTTGGTTTTTGAGCATGCTCAAGAAAAAGACATTGCAAAGCAATGTCCTTTGCCTAAAGGCAAAGGTTTAATTTTTCTTGACATATCATTAACAACAAGAGAATTTTTATACTTGTCGTTTAATTCTCTGTGCAGAAAATTCATGGAATTCAGGAATTTTCTTGCACCCAAACCTTTAAAAAAGAATTTTTCTTCCACAAAACAAAATAAATATGAACAGGGAAAAAAGAAAATGTATGAAGAAGACTCCGATAGCGACTCAGACAAGTCAAGTAAATCTGATGTGGACGACTTTGATGAAGAGCTAAAAGATATGGAAGAAGAGGATTCATCTGATGAAGATGAAGAAGAATAAACTCAAAGAGCACTTTTTATTTTTGCCATTATTTAGTAATTTACATTAAATGTTAATTTTATAAGAGGGAATTTGTTAATACCTGAATGGCCGACAAAAAGACAAATTACAGGAAAAAAGAGGATAATTACAGTTCGGTAGATGATGAAGATTACGTTGACAATGAAGAAGAGCCAAAAAGAAGCAGATTTCTGAGCTTTGTTTTATCTTTTCTATTCACCCTCTTAGTTTTAGTAGTGATTGCTATGATAACTATATACTATTTGCAACCTTTTAAAAACGAACAATTTTTTGTTGGAGAAAATAACGGAAATACGAACTTTACAATAGGTAGTGAAGAATCAATACAGTTCTATGAAAACATGAGATTCCCAGACAAAGTAATTTCCTACAATATTGACAATTCCTGCCCTCTTGCAAAGGAAAGCGGAATGGTAAATGCGTTTAGGTTTATGGAAGAAAAAACAATACTGAGTTTTTACCAAAAAGAGGCAAATGCCCAAATCAAGATCCAGTGTGAAGACGTATCTGTGCCAAGATCAGGACTATTTGTTGCGGGTGAAGGGGGGCCTACAAACATAACTTCCACACCAAGATATAACATAATCAATGAAGGCCAGATTTTGCTTTTAAGAGAATCGCACTGCCCCAAACCTAATGTAGAGATTCATGAATTAATGCATGTCCTAGGCTTTGACCACTCAATAAATCCAAACAACATAATGTTTAACATAAGCAAATGCGGCCAGGAAATGGGACAGGATAGTATTGACCTAATCAACACATTATACTCTGTAGAATCACTACCCGACTTGAACATATTGAATGTTTCTGGGAGAATACACTCCAGGTATCTAGACTTTCAGATTGAAATACAAAATCAAGGTCTCGCCCCTTCAAACAACGGAAATATAAATGTTTATGGAGATGAAAAATTGATAAAATCATTTGAGCTTAACCCAATCGACATAGGCTACGGCAAAATAATTTCAATAGAAAACATACTTCTTGTAAGAAATGTAAAAGAAATTAAATTCGAAATTGAAATACCAGATAGAGAATTAGATAAAAAAAATAACATAAAAAAATTAAGTTTGGATTAGTCTTCGTCTAAATCGTCAAGCTCGTCCAAGAACTCCTCGTCCTCTTCGTCCAACGCTTCAAATTCCATATCCTCCATTTGAAATCCCCTTTTTTAAATTTTGAATGTCATAGGGCATTATTTAACTTGTTTGTTTAAGATATATGGTGTTTTTAAATATTTCTATGGGGTAAAATGGAGGTTGAAGGTCTGATAATGTGCAGATTATGAGGCACTTTTAATAAAAATATTTATAAAATCCTTATACCCTCTTAAATAAATGGTAGAAATATATCAAATAACGTTTCTGGATGGAACTGAAATTACTGTTGAGGATCCGGACATAGATGAAGAAAATAGGGTAGTGAGGGTCAAAAGTGAAAAGAGCAAAGATGAATTTGACTCTAAAGAGGATTATTATCCATTTGAATGCATTAAAAAAATATTATTTTTATACAAGAAATAGATTAAACAATCCTGATAAACCTATACATTCTAAAGTTAAATGAAATCTCAAATTCAATTTTTAGGATAGATTGGTAGTGACTTCATAATCTGGAAAAACTTATATAGTGGTGACCTGACTTTATTATATGAGACGATACGTTATAATCGTGCTTTTCCTTTTAATTCCATTAGTTTCTGCAGATTTAACCCTCACAATTTCTCCCCCTTCATCAAGTTTTAATCTTTACCACAGTCAATCAAATGTCTTCTTTCTATCAGTTAATAACGATCAAAGTTGGTGTGATCTGTCATGCTCCTCAACTTTTGAAGATGTAACAAATGGAAGGATTATATGGTCTGGGGGTAGTTGGAACATGAAACCACAAGTATCAATGCCACAGGAATTGGAAGTAATTGCTCCAAAGAAAGAACCTGGCAAACCTTCGGGAATTTTATACTACACTTATAAAGTTGAATGTAATGAAAAAGTTAATCTTTTAAAAGGATGTATAGGTGATGATTCCGCAACGGAAACAGCTACTATTACTCTTAATTACGATTTAAGCCCAGATGACAAAAGGATGAGGGATGAGGCCAAAGTCAAGTTAGACAAATTAAAGGGGGAAATGATGTCTCTTGAAAGAGAGTATGTAAATATTAATATAAAGATAAAACAACAACCGAGTAATCTTGAAATCGATAATATTAAAGATAAGATAAATTCTTACTATTCGAGTTACTCAAATACTAAAAAATATTATGATGATGCTAATAAAAAACAAGGGGATTTATATTTCAAAGAAGCATTAGACAGTTTAAATAATATAGACTCAAATTGGGGTAATGCATACATTCAAAATTATAAAAATCTTAACTCAGATTTAGATCAGAGAATAATCTTACATAATCAACAAGTTGATTTGTTAAATGAGCTGTCAAAAATAATCTCCGACATAAATAACCTGAACAGAGTTCTCAATAATCCTCAGGCTAAGCAATATGATACAGATTATAATAATTTAAAGAATAAATTTGAATCAGGTACGTTTACGTCTTATTATAATCTTGCTCAAGAAACCAATAGTTTGAAAACAAAAGCGATAACATTTACAAGTGATCTAAATTCAGAGACAAATAAAGTTATAGATCAAGGGCTTACTTTGATTAGAAGCGATACCCAAAAGAATTCTAATTTGTTATCAGGCTATGCTATTTCTAATCCAAAGTACAGTCTAGAAGGTCTGCAAGAGGTATGCAACCAACTTAACAGTGCTCAGAGAAGTTTAAGAGAAGATAATTCAAATAAACAAAAAGAATACAATAATGCCATTAATTATGCTTTGGAATATAATTCTAAAGTTACTAAAATAAATGCCAAAATACTTGAAGCCAATATATTATCTCAGAATTTGAATAAACTTTCTGGCAGTTCAAATATTAAAGATACTGATTATACTAAATGTCAAAGTATTCTTTTAGATTTAAAAAAAGAGCTTAAATCTCAGGAACTTGGCTACAATTCAGGGGGTCTAGATTTATCAAAATGCATAGAATTAAAAGATTATTTGAATGAAAATAAAGAAGAAGGAATTCTTGCAAAAATAAAACTATTCTTTTTGAGCTTTTTTAATAGAAACAAGATAGAATTTGTCGATGTTGAACCTCTAAATCCTATGGTAGAACCTACTTCTCCTAAATTAAATGAGATCAATCAGGAATCAGTTAATTATCTGTCTTCAAATTGTGATATCCAGATTGATACCACTCAAGAAATTATAACAAGTAGGGCAAATCCAGAGAACTTTAATACAACATTTAAGTCGGGAGTTAGTGATATAGTTGTGAAAGAGAATGTTTGTTGTATCTTCGGAAAATGTGAGCCTTGTTGTAAGGGCGATACTTGTAATGAAAATGAAGATTATTATCCCGTAATCTTTTTACATGGGCATGCATTCTCAGACCAAAAATCACCGGATTATTCTCTAGATACTTTTAATGGGATGCAAAATGCTCTTATAGATGAAGGTTTTGTAAACGGGGGTATGATTTTGCCTAATCTTGATAACACTAAATTTCAAAGAGGAGAATGGAGTAAAGTTAATGCTCCATTTACTGTAAAAACAACTTATTATTATAATGCCTATAGCGATCAAGGAACATTAACAAATACTCCCTCAAAACACGAATCTATTGATACTTATTCAAAACGTTTAGCTGATGACATAGAGAAGGTTAAGGAGAGAACTGGAAGGAAAAAAGTTAATATTGTAGCTCATTCAATGGGGGGTTTGGTTGCTAGAAATTACATAAAAAATTATGGTGGGGAATCTTCAGTGAACAAATTAATTATGATTGGGACTCCAAATCATGGGGTATATGGTCAGGTAGCCGATAATTGTGATAAGGCAGTTGGGATTTTTAATACTGGAGCACCGATAGAATGTGCAGAAATGATTAATGGGAGTCCTTTTTTAAATAATTTAAACTCTGGAGATGAAACGTTTGGCAATGTAGAATATTATACAATAGCAGGTTCGGGATGTTTTAGCCCATCAATAGATGGAGACGGGGTAGTAAGAGTTGCAAGTGTACAATTAAATGGGGCAGAGAATGTAGTGATAAATAAAGCTCACAATGAATGTTGGAATACCCTCAATAGAGATCTTCATTTTAATCTTTTAGATAATAATAAATATCCTAAAGCAACAGAGTATGTCATACAATTTCTTAAGGAGTAACATTATCTTCCCTTATATCTACAACTTGCACTCTCGCCTCTAGAGTGTTCTTAGTTTATAATATAACACTTGGTCCATTCTTCCTGGGTAACCCATTCAAAATTGTTCATTTTATTAAAAAAATTGATGATACAAATTTCATTATCTTCAATGAAAAAACTTAACCCTTTATATCTTTCAATAAAAGTCCCAAAGTCAAAAAGGGAATTAAATTCTCCATTATCTAAGGGTTCCTTACTATTCGCAGAGATAATTGATTGAATTCCTTTTCTCCATACTACTTTACCGTTATAATACAAAACTACATTAGAGACATCATGGGAAGTTATATGAACTTTACCCCCATTATCAACAATAATTTGACTGTAAACTGTTCCTCTTTCACAGAAGCTCCAATTCCCACTATAATCACATTCATTAAAACTATATTTCTCACCGTCCCCTTTGTTATCACTTACAGCACTCGCCACATTAACAACCAAAACCATAAAGAATAAGGCAAAAACACCCATCACCAACAAGTTCTTCATGTTATTCTTAAAGAGGTATTTTATTTAAAGGTTACTGACCACTAAAAGTGAATGAATATCCCCAGTAACATTTAAAAATTCTTAATCTTAGTTATAATCATGTGGGCAAGGTAAAATATTCCATTTATTCGCAGTAATATATACTCTTTTAACTCTAAGACTGTTTATATATGGATTAACTTCCAAAGACCATAATATATGCTTTAATTGGAGCTGTACTGGTCTCTATTTGCGCTATATACTGGCAGAATAGAATATTTGGATACTTTTGGCACATAAAACTAAATAAGAGATTAAAAATGAGTGAAATAAATAAAAAAGAAAAATTAAGCACAGAAGAAGTGATAAAGCATATTTCTAATGATAAGATGACTCCTCTCAATAAGCTGGGAAGATCTTATGTTGCAATAAGAAAACTCGTTGATTTTACGCAAGTGTTAGAGAAAAATGAAAAAGACTACAAGGATGAAATGAATATTAAGATATGTGAAGATACAGATTTACATCCATCAGACATATTATCACATTATATCATTCTTGAGGCCTTTAATTTCTATGATACTCTTAAATATCTAAAGAAATCAAACACCTCCCTTCCAAATATTCCATCTTATTTCGACAAATTAGCCAAAGTTAGAAACAAAGTTGTTGCACATAAAGATACTGGAGACGAATTTCCTTTAGCAAGGGATGTTCTAAGAGTTTTAAAAGAATTGAGCGACGAAGCTAGTATAAGAAAAATTGTAGGTGATATAAATCAAACATTTATCTCAGTGAGTAAGACTTTGAACAATTAGTAATGTTCGATTCCTCAAACTTCTCGGTTCGGACGTCAAACTTATATACTATTTTTCTAACGTTTAATATGGCAATCATATCAAAATCAGAATGGGTATTTTTCCCACCAACCTGTAGTGCTATAGGTTTTTAAACAAAAAAAGGTCGCTGTTTTTATGAAAAATAGAAATATAGCAGTCCTCATAGTATTTATCTCGTTACTCTTTGTGGGAATAATTTTAAGTATATTCTTATTTAACGACCACTCTTCACCTAAAGAATATGGCAAGAAAATTAATAATCTAGGTGAGGAAGATTTAGTTAAGATATACAAAGAAATTTTAGAAAGAAGGGGTTATGAGGTTCTTTATTTTGGATATTCAGAAATATCTGATTATGCTCACGTGGAAATGAAATCTCTTGGTAGTAAAAATGAACAAGTATGGACTGGACTATTTTCTTTATCGGATGCTTACCCAAATGCCTCACAATATTCTATAAAAATTCTTGAACCTACCCAAAGTTGTTGGTATACTATACCTAAATGGGTTAATGATGCATATTCTAGAAAAGTGGTTATTGTGGATGATAAAGTAGTTGATCAAAATGCGGGATTTCAATTAATAGAATATATAATTGAGAATCCCACTTGTTCTTAAATGAAATATTTCTCCCCTCGCACTCGGTCAGGGCGTAGCCTAAAAATCAAAACATTCATCTTTACATTTTAGAACTATCTCATCTACTGTTTGGTCATTAATATTAGAATCTTCATTTTCTTGAATAACCCCCCTTGAGACAACCTTCCATCAATAACATTTCCAGTAACTGAAGTTGATCCATAAGTATTCCCTAAATAAAAGAAGAAGCCGGCGATAATTAAAACTAAGATAGATAAAATAGTATAAAGTGATATTCTACCTTTTCTATCCATATATTAATTTAGATGAGGAGTATATAAGTTCTTCCAGATTATAAAATTACCACCTACTGAGACTTCCAATCATAATTTTAAAGTTAGCAATATGGTGCTAATGTAAATGACTTACAAACTTCTTTATTTGCATTATCAAGTATTTTATGCAATTCTAAGTGTGTTTTCCCTAGAATAGAAAAGTATAAAATTACACAAAACATGGGATTGTTATGGAGAACAAAGGTGAGGTAAAACTCAATAGAATATTTGTGATAGGATTGACCTTAATTGCTTTAGGGTGGATTATTGGATTCATTAAATTTGGAAATTTCAATTTTCCTATATTTACACAAGTTGGTTGGTATGCTTTAGTTATTATGTTTTCAGGGGTTGTATTTATATTGGTTGGAATAGGAAGAAAACTTCGAGAGTGGGCGGGATTAAGTTAAAAAAGATGAACTTCACTGCCCTTTATTCGCTTCTAGGAGTAATCTATCTTATTTTTGGCATTCCTCTAGATTATCATGTGTTGGCTAATGACAAATCATGAAACTATAAGGCAGAAGTTCGAAATTATTTGACTATAGGATATTATCGGAGACTTAGAAAAAGATGGGTAAAGAAAAGAAGGGAAATAAAAGTATTTCTAGAATGGATTTGAAAGTTAAAAGTGAAGTAAAAACTAAACTTAGTAATTTTGAAAAAAATATTCTTATTTTGACCTTTGCTTTATCCTTTGTTCTTGGTGTAGTACAGATAGATTCATATCATCGAGATATTAAACAAGATAACGAAATGATTAGATTAGATAAGATTCAAGAAAATGAGAGTCAATTTAATAAAGTGTCGGAGTCCATTAAAGGACTTCAGGAATTTGTAATTTCCCAAAATGCAACCTGTAAAGATTCAAATCTTACGTTTCTCAATAACTACTATCTAGATCAAGCACGAATTTCCTTGTATCAGCAGGGGGATATTCCCAAATCTCGTGGTTATTTAGATCTGATAAATCAGACTACTTGCTCACCCATTAGTTTCGAAATTAGCGCGTCCGTAAAATCAAAATTTTCGAAGCTCGAATTAATTCTAGCTTTTTTATTAATATGTCTTACATTCCTTATAGTTATTAAAATGATAAAAGTTT
>Ga0209542_10015105_pt1 | contig 13024 bp, 14 predicted proteins | sample RifCSPhighO2_01_FD_184028 | JGI IMG/M metagenome (GOLD analysis project Ga0209542, IMG submission 184028) | Soil microbial communities from Rifle, Colorado - Rifle CSP2_plank highO2_0.1 (SPAdes) (version 2) | ecosystem: Environmental > Terrestrial > Deep subsurface > Rock core/Sediment ... | reverse complement strand
TGCCGACTGGCTGGACTTGTGTTTCTAATCATTATCAACCATACAATAATAACAACACCCTTACAAACTTGAGAATGTAGGAATGTTATTTTAACCAATCCAATGATTGGCGCCGGTGGTTGGATGATTTTTGCTTTATAAAAGACTTTGATGTATCATCATATTAATCGCCTCGTTTTGGGGCAGTTTTTATTTTATGGAAATACGCAATATAGCAATAATCGCCCATGTTGACCACGGTAAGACAACTCTTACCAACGCGCTTTTACGGCAAACGGGCGCCGCCGAAGAGGGCGTTTCAATGGATTCCAACGCGCTCGAGCTCGAGCGCGGTATTACTATTTATTCTAAAAACGCAGCTGTTATTTACAAAGGCACAAAAATAAATATTGTTGACACGCCCGGACACGCGGATTTCGGAAGCGAAGTGGAACGCGTGTTGCGTTCGATTGATTCGGTGCTTCTTGTTGTGGACGCGCAAGAGGGGCCGATGCCCCAGACGCGATTCGTCTTAAAAAAATCACTTGAACTTGGTTTGAAGCCGATAGTTGTTATTAATAAGATAGACAAGCCAGCGGCGGATCCGGCGCGATCCGTGGAACAGGTTCTGGAACTTTTTATGGAACTTGGCGCGTCAAATGAACAGACGAATTTTCCCGTCATTTATTCTATAGGTAAACAAGGTATTGCTAAACGCAAGCTCGATGAGATTCATTCGCCGGCCGGTGGAGATCTTACACCGCTTCTCGATGTAATTCTTGAATATGTGCCAATAGCTTCCCTAAACGCTTCGCGGAGCGAAGCGTTGGGCGAACATTTTGCAAAGCAAAATGTTTTAGCCCAGCCGTTTAATCTCGCCTATGATAATTTTCTCGGCCGATTGGCGGTTGTGCGAATTTACGAGGGCTCGGTTTCCCCGGGACTTTCTGTGTTTATTAAGAAGCAAGGTGTCACGACCCGATCGGGAAAAATCACAAAAGTTTTTACTTTTAAGGGGTTGCGCCGAGTGGAAGTTGGCGGTGTCAGCGCGGGCCTGCCCGCCGAAGCCTTGGCGAAGGCGGGCGACATCGCGCTTATCGCGGGGCTTTCCGATATCGATATCGGCGAAACAATAACAACAGACGCGGATGCCGAACTTCTTCCGGCTATTGCCGTTGATGAGCCGACAATCACGCTTGATTTTCTGGTCAACAATTCACCTTTTAGCGGACGCGAGGGAAAATTTGTCACATCGCGGCAATTGCGTGAACGGCTTGAGCGCGAGCTTGAAGTAAATGTCGGACTGCGTGTGGAATTTGGAACTGGTGACACATATAAAGTATCGGGCCGAGGGGAATTACATATTGCGATTTTACTTGAAAATATGCGGCGGGAAGGATATGAAATGCAAGTCTCACAGCCACATGTCATCATACATGAGGAAAACAATATAAAAACTGAACCTTTCGAAGAAGTGGTCGTGGACATTCCGCAAGAATATCAAGGCGTCATTATTGAGCGTCTTGGTAAGCGAGGTTTTATAATAACAAGTCTTATTTCACATAAAAAAACTTCACGTTTAATTTTTGAAGGACCCACGCGCGGACTTCTTGGTTATCGTAATCAATTTATCATTGATACAAAAGGAGAAGGAATACTGGCGGCGCGCGTTGTCGGTTTTCGTTCCTTTGCCGGCGAGATACGCCGACGCGCGTCCGGTTCAATGATTTCGATGACAAATGGAAAGGCGCTCGGATTTTCTTTATGGAATCTTCAAGAGCGTGGTGTTATTTATATTAAACCGGCGACCGAGGTATACGAAGGCATGGTTATCGGCAGTACATCAAAGGGCGAAGAAATGTTGGTAAATCCAACAAAAGGAAAAAATCTCACTAACGTGCGTGCCTCGTCTTCGGACGAAGCCATTGTGCTTGTTCCGCCGTATGAGCTCACGATTGAACGGGGATTAGAGGTGATGGCTGAAGATGAATATTTAGAAATAACACCCTTGAGTGTGCGTTTGCGAAAACAATGTTTAACCAAAAACGCCCGCGTGAAATTAAAACGCGGGCTGTGATGTTTGGGAGTTGGACTCCCAAACAAGATACTTGCAAAATTTTACGTAGTGTGATACAATGGACTCGTGCTAATAGGGGAACGTAGTCGAGTTTCTCGGTATAAGATAATTATAAAAACAATCATATGACAGGAACAATCAAAACTCTTGTGGCGGACAGAAAATTTGGATTCATTTCTCGCGAAGGCGAAGCGAAGGATCTATTCTTCCACTCTAAGGACTTAGTTGGCGTGACATTTGACGAATTGAAAGTTGGTGATACTACTAACTTTGAAATCACTCAGGGCGAAAAAGGCCCAGCTGCCACGAACGTAACCCGCGCTTAAGCGCGGGTTGGAAACCCGCCCCGACCTAGGTCGGGGCGGGTTTTTCTATTTGTTTTCCACAGTTGACATAAAAAGTACCGTATTTAAAATATTAATCTATATGGAGATAAAATTTGATGGAAAATTTAAACAAGCGGTAACGGGCGGCGTTTTAGGGGCGTTGCTGGTTTTGGCCGCTGGGGCAGGGATTTTATGGAAGGAGCGGGCGACGGTTTACGGGTGGCTGGCGCGCGAGTATTTTCAAAATATATCTCAACAAGAAGAACAACAAAATGAGAATAGTTCCGAATCCGAAAAAATTGTAAAAGAAACAAATATTTTCACCGAAGAAAGTTTTGTTATTGACGCGGTCAAAAAAACCAATCCGGCGGTTGTGTCCATCGTGTTGACCAAAGACGTGCCTAAATATGAAACTTACTACGAAGAGCAAAGTCCGTTCGGAGATTTCAAAGATTTTTTTGGCAACGATATGTTTCCTAATTTCTTTTTCCAAGTTCCGCGCCAGCGCCAGAACGGCACAGAAAAGAAAGAAGTTGGTTCGGGTTCCGGATTTTTTGTGTCGGCCGACGGACTTATTGTTACCAATCGGCACGTGGTTGAGCAAAAAGACGTTGAATACACGGTCTTTACTAACGACGGTAAAAAACATCCTGCTAAAGTTATTGCGCGCGATTCTGTGTTGGACATTGCCATGGTTAAAGTGGATCCGCCAGCTGGCGGAGGTAGTTTTCCAAAATTAGATTTAGGCAATTCCGATAATCTGCAAGTTGGACAGACGGTCATTGCCATTGGTAACGCCTTGGGAGAATTCCGCAACACTGTTTCGGTGGGCGTGGTTTCCGGATTGGCTCGCACGATTACCGCCAGCACGGGTCTTGGGCGCAGTGAAGTTTTAGATAAAGTCATACAAACCGACGCGGCTATTAACCCCGGCAATTCCGGCGGTCCGCTCTTAGATCTGCGCGGCAGGGTGATCGGAGTGAATGTGGCGGTGGCGCAGGGTTCGGAAAATATTGGGTTTGCTTTGCCGATAAATTCCGTAAAAACAGCGATTGATTCGGTTAAATCATCCGGTAAAATAGTTCGGTCATATTTGGGTGTGCGTTATGTGGCGATTACACCAGAATTGAAAGAAAAAAATAATCTTACGGTTGATTACGGGGTTTTGGTTCAGCGCGGGGAAGGTGCCGATGAGTTAGCGGTTATTCCGGGCGGTCCGGCCGATAAGGCGGGCATTGTGGAAAACGATATAATTCTAGAGATTGACGGGCAAAAAATAGACAAAGATAAAAGTTTGGCGCTTATCATACGCGAAAAGAAAGTTGGCGATACCGTCACGCTTAAAATTCTAAGCAAGGGTTCCGAAAAAACTGCGCAAGTAAAACTCGACCCCGCGCCGGAGAGTTAAACCATATCTTTGAGGCGGGTGGCAAAAAAGAGGGAAGATAAAACAATTAAACCTAAAATTAGAAAAAGTGCCTTAAAGGGCAGGAAAATAAGCAAAGCTGAAGCCAAGAGCGGGGCGATAAAATAGGCCAACGGATACATATCACGGTAAAAACTAATAACCGACGGATCGGAATCCCGAATGTGTTTGAAAAAATAAACATCAGCCATAACTTCCACCGCGGCCGCGCCCAAGCGCGTGGCAAAAAGCGCCGCTGTCCAGATTAATATTGTTGGTGTTTTTATAAAAAATAACAAAGCCGTAGCCATAGCCATACAAATTAATCCCATGATAAGAAACTTTTTTTCACCTATTTTGTCAGAAAGTTTACCCAAAGTATATGGTAAAAATACAAAAGGCGTGAGCATAACCGTAAAAATTATTCCAATGGTCGGCCAAGACAAACCTATATGTTGATGGAGATAAATAGGCGTGTAGATAACCATCCAAGCGTAAAAAAATTGCAGTAAAAAATTAATAACAACCACACGCAGTATGTCGTGATGTTCTTTAACATAATTCCAAGCTTGTCGCCAAGAGGTGCGATTATAATTTACATCCGAGTAGCCACGCAGGCGCGTAATAACTACCAGTCCACACAACGTGACCGCAACCGCCGCGATTAGATAGGCGCGAGCGTAGCCCGCGCTGGCTACCAAAATTCCCGCCAATGCCGGCATTAACACCCAAGCTAAGTTTATAATGGAAAGATATGTTCCGCGCGCGCGACCCTCAATATTTCGATTAGAAAAATGTTCTATAAAAATATCAAAACAAAAAATTACTAAACTATTGGTTACCACATAAGCTAGAAAAAAAGGAATGTTTAATTTACCAAAAATTCCAGAAGCAAAAACGACTAACGTCAGTAAATTTACAATTAAAATACTCAAAAGCGCTCGAGTGTTGCCAAGTTTTTTGACTAGTCGCGGAATTGCCGTAAGTCCGACAAAGGTCAGTAACGCGCCAAAAGTATAAATTAATCCGACTCTGCGTTCGCCGATAATTTGTCCCAAGAAAGAAGAATTGATGTAAGCCGCCAATGCTATAGACGTGGCAAAGAAGAAACTGGCCGAGTACACATTCCTTAGCGGATTTTTAGTTGTTGTTATCATACGGAAAGTAAAACAGGAATAATTAACGGATGCTTGGCTGTTTTTTGAACTAAAAATTTAGACAAATTGTCGGTTACGCGTTCTTTTACAAAATCAAAGTTTATTGGATTCTGCCCTCGCGCGCTTTCCTCCACGGTTCTTTTAATGATAAGGCGCGCGTGCTGGAGAAGTTCTTGGGAATTTTTTAGATAAACAAAACCGCGCGAAATGATATCCGGCGATTTGCGTAGTTTACCAGTCTGGCTATCTAGCACAGCAACTATTACGAACATACCATCTTCAGCTAACATTTGTCGGTCGCGGATCACGACTTCTTGCATATCGCCAACAGTAAATCCGTCTACCATCATAGGACCGGCCGGCGCTTTTTCTTTTAGCATACTGATTTTTTTTCCACCATCCGTAATTTCAATTATTGAACCGTTGTCCGGCACCACAATATTTTCTTCAGACATTCCCAATTCCAACGCTAAATCTTTATGCAGTTGAAGGCGATAATGGTTGCCGTGTATCGGAACAAAAAATTTAGGCCGGACCTTGCGGTGCAACCATCGCACATCCTCTATGTTGCCGTGTCCGGTAGCGTGTACGAAATCTTCGCCGGGCGTGCGGTAACTTATTATTTTTACTCCCTGTCGTGCCAAGCCGTCTTTCATACGTTCCACCTGCCGTTCATTGCCCGGGATGATGGAAGCTGAAAGAATAATCGTGTCTCCTTTTTTAAGAGAGAATTTTTTGTGCGTTTTTTGGGCGGCGCGGTTGAGTGAAGCGAATTCTTCGCCTTGTGCGCCGGTCATAAGCACAACCACGCGTTCCGGCGGATATTTATCCGCCTCTTCAATAGAAATAATTGTTCCCTTATTGGGCTTAAAAAATTCCGCTTCAACAGCCACTTCAATATTGGTTTTCATACTGCGTCCATCAACAGCTACTTTTTTGTTTAAGTTTTGGGCGATATCTACAATTTTTGCCAAGCGGGTGATGTGCGAAGAAAAAGCCGCGATAATTGTGCGTCCGCGAACTTTTTTTAGCAGGTTTTCCAGTCCTTGGTGCACTTTGATTTCCGGCAAAGCAAAACCCTCATTTTCTATATTGGTTGATTCGGAAAGCAAAAGTAAAGTTTTAGCTTCGTCAAAAATATTATAAACTTTCTCTTCATTTTCGGTTACTACTCCGTCTATCTGATCAAGTTTGTAATCTCCAGGATTCACAATCCATCCATAAGGCGTTTCAATAATTACACCCATAGAATCCGGCATGGTGTGAGTTACACCAAAAAAGCGAACGCGCAATTTTCCGCATTGTATAACATCATTTTTCTCCACAACTTTGGCGTTGAGCGGCGGCAAATTAGGAAATTCGGCTTGGCGTTTCCGCATCATAAGAACCGTCAGATTGCGCGAATAGACGGGCGGATTGCCGATGCGCGACAGCACTAAGGGCACGCCACCAATATGGTCCAAATGCCCGTGCGTGAGAATAAGCGCGCGTATGCGATCTTTGCGCTCTTCCAGATAGCGCGTGTTGGGAATTACATAATCAATACCTGGCGTGTCGTCGGTTGAGAAATGCATTCCGGCATCAATGATGATAATATCATTTCCGATTTCGATTACGGTCATATTTTTACCGATTTCTTCGACTCCGCCTAAAGGTACGATACGAATCACGCCCTCTTTGGGAGGAGGAATTTTTAATCGCTCATAGGCATGACCAACTGGGGTTCTTGCGGACTCCGGTTTTATATAAGTTCGTATTTGTGGCCGGCTATGCCGGCTAGTTGGTGGACGTGTATTTCTTCTAATCATTTTTTTGGAATATTTTCCAAATCTTTTCCGTTTCCACGTACCATTTATGGATCTCTAGAAAACGGTCGGATGGAAGAGTTAAATTGTTTAAGTTCAGACCTTTTAAATTTTTAGAAACGACATAGATAAATTCAGGGGAATAAATAAAGACGGCTGGAGCGTCTTTGCGCACTTCTTCTTCAAACGCGCGGTATTTTTGGCGGCGGAGTTCTGGATCCGTGGTTTTAATTATTTCTTCCAGTATTTTATCGGTTTTAGAAGAAGTGTACATGGCAATATTCAAACCCGGAGCATTTCTTTGCGAGGAATGCCAGAAAACAAAAAGATCCGTACCTTGCCCGATTATTTGCCCAAACAGAAGGGCGTCATACTCGCGCGGATATATAACCTCTTGGTTCAATGTTCCCAGCTCAAAAGTTTTTATTTCAATCGCCATTCCAAGCGCTAGTAAATTTTCTTTTATAATCTCGGCTGTTTTTTGAAGTTCCGGCGTATCGCCCGTAGAAATAGAAAATTGCAGACGAGTCGTACTTTTTTTACCTTTCGTGTCTTTTATTTGTTTTTCCAGAATGCCGTCTTTACCCGGTTTCCATCCGGCCTTATTTAACACCTCTTTAGCTTCATCGACGGCTGTTTCCAGTACAGTATTTTCGGTTCCTGACAAAACAACTGATTCACCGAATCCTATGGGCAGAGGCCCGTTTACACTTACGCCATAACCTGAAAGAACTTCCTTGATTATGCGGTTTTTATCCACGGCCAAATCAATGGCTTTTATAACGCTTTTGTCGGTAAAAACAGATGCTTGACTTTGGTTGAAGAAAAGACCAAAAACGCGCGGTAAGACGGCCGAGGAAATCCGGTGACTGCCGTTTTTAAAGTCGGCCGCGTTTTCGGGAGAGATGGCTGGCGCTTGATTTATGTCGCCTCGATCCAGTGCTGCTAACAATTCTTTTTCATTTGGATAAAAATAGATAATTATTTCTTTAATATGCGGTTTACCGAAAACAAATTGCTTAAACGGTTCAAGTTCATAATAGGCCGGTATACCCGAGGATTTTTTGCTGATTTTTTTAATACGATACGGACCGGAGCCGATTCCGTTTGTGTTCAAATCACTGAAACTAAATTCATCAATTGAAAGTTCCTTCCATTTGTATGCTGGCAGTATGCCCATAACGGTGTTTTCTAAAAAAGAAGCATAAGGTTGTTTAAGAGTGAATTTAACCGTGCGTTCATCCAGTTTTTCAACCTCAACGCCTTCCCAGTTGGTTTTACGCGGACTTTTTAGCATTGTATTTTGCGCGGTTGTTATGGTGAAAATTATATCATCGGCCGTAACAGGTTTATGGTCGTGAAATACGGCCTCTTTTCTTATAAAAAAAGTATAACTAAGACCGTCGTCGGATATTTCATATCTTTCCGCTAGGTCGGGTGTGATTTGGCCGTCGGGAGTTTTGCGCATTAGGCCGGAATAAACCAAGGCGGTAAGATCGCGGTCAGCGTCAGAGATGGCTAGAATGGGATTGATAAAGCGCGGCGTGCCGATTATGCCCTCGGTGATTTGTCCGCCAACCACCGGTGTTTCTAAACTGACTAGATTGTTAACTTTAACCGCGATCACTAAAACACTCAAACCTGCCACGGCCACCAGCCCTAAAAATCCCCAATATTCTTTTTTAGGGAAAGTCCGAATGATGTCGTTTAAGCGACCAAGAAAAGCTATGAATTTTTTCATATGGTTTTTTACTTTAACAGAATGGATGCTAAGGCCAGAGCGGTGAATAAAACGGCAATAACAATTGTCGCGTAAAATAAAAATTTTTCAAAACCACGGCGGGTATAACGCACGCCACCCATATCCCCACCGCCCAAAGCGCCGCCTAAACCCTCAGCCGAACGCTGAAGTAAAATACAGACCGTAAGCAGAACCGCGAGAGCTATTTGCGCCCAAGGTAATATATTAGTCAGAATTGCCATGCGTGAGTAGTATAGCAAACCGCTCTTTATAAGGCAAGAGGATGTGATATATACACTATCATTGGGTTAGTGTACGGATTGAATGTATAATATAGTTAGTAGTTTTTAGCGACTAATTATGGTATAATATAAATATGACGATTCATCAATTTATTAAAGAAAGGCCATATCTAGTTTGGTATGTGAAGGATTTGAGCAAGCTCGACGAGGCATCTATTGTAGAGCATGTTTTGAATTATGGTGATTGGGATGATGTGCAAACCATGATTAAAATCTTAGGTATTCAAAAGACTGCCCAGATTTTCCGTCATAAGTCTACTCCTGACAAGTTTGGCAGACAGAATTATCGTCCGGAAATTAAACATTATTTTAATTTATATTTTAACAAATACGCAAATGCATAAAGAAGTTCTCACTAAAGGACAGACTAAATTTTTGTCTTTTGTAGCTGAATTTTCTAAAGATTTCGGACTGGTTGGTGGTACGGTCATAGCTCTTTATCTGGGTCATCGTCGGTCCGTGGATTTTGATCTTTTTTCCCAAAAAAATTTCAGTAACCAAAGCTTGCTCAATAAAATCCTGCGCCATTTTAAAACCGATGAAATTATCGTAAATAAATTAGGGGAGCTCACCCTAATGATAAGGGGAGTCAAATTTACTTTTTACCAATTTCCATTTCTTCTCGAATACACTGAAACTTTTGAGGGAATTAGGTTGCCCAACCTTTTAACTTTGGCCGCGATGAAAGCATTTGCCCTAGGTCAAAGAGCAAAATGGAAAGATTATGTGGATTTGTATTTTATAATCAAAGATTATTTTTCTATTGAAGAAATATCACAAAAAGGCAAACAGTTTTTTGGGGACAACTTTAATGAAAAACTGTTCAGAAGCCAACTTGCCTATTTTGAAGGCATAAATTACGAAGAACAAGTGGAATTTATGCCCGGGTTTGAAGTTCCCGACGAAATAATCAAAAAAGCGTTAATAGAATTTAGTTTAGAGAAATAAGAAATGCTTATAAATTAAATTGCGTAAAAAGAGGCAATGGGGTAATATACATATCACCATGAAAACAATTATGCCTTTGGGCGACAGGGTTTTGGTTAAGCCACTGGGCGCGGGCGAGGATAAGAAAAATAAGGCCGGAATTATCATTCCCGATACAATCGGCAAGGAAAAGCCAGAACGGGGCAAGGTCGTGGCCGTGGGCGAGGGGCGGTGGAACGAGGACGGCGACGGGCTTGTTCCTATGCGCGTCAAAGTCGGCCAAACGGTAATTTTTTCCAAATACAGCCCCGATGAAATAAAAATCGAAGGCGAAGAATATTTTATTCTGAAAGAAGAAAGTATTTTGGCGGTTATAAAATAATTTTTTAAAAATATATGGCTAAACAAATTATTTGGAGCGAAGAAGCTCGTAAAAAACTAAAACAGGGCATTGATAAAGTCGCCAATGCTGTGCGCATTACGCTTGGACCGCGCGGGCGCAATGTGGTTCTGGATAAGGGCTATGGCGCGCCCATGGTTACTAACGACGGCGTGTCTATCGCTAAAGAAATTACTTTAACCGATAAGTTTGAGAATATGGGCGCGGAAATTATCAAGGAAGTTGCTGAAAAAACCAATGAAACGGCCGGCGATGGCACAACCACTTCGGTTATTTTAGCCGAAGCCATAATTTCTGAAGGGCTTAAACGCGCTTCTATGGGCGCCAACGGCATGGTTATACGGCGCGGGATAGAGCGGGCGAAAGAAGACGCGGTGATTGAATTAAAAAAATTAGCCAAGCCCATCAAAAACAAAGACGAGATTCGTCAGGTGGCCACCTTGGCGGCCGAGTCCGAAGAAATCGGAAAAATTATTGCCGGAACAATAGAAAAAGTTGGCAAAGACGGCGTGGTGACAGTGGAAGAATCACAATCTTTTGGCGTGGACTCGGAAGTTGTGGAGGGTTTAGAATTTGATAAAGGCTATGTTTCACCTTATATGATTACCGACGCCGAACGCATGGAGGCGGTATATAATCAACCGTCAATTTTAATAACTGACAAAAAAATCTCGGCTATCAAAGAAATACTTCCGCTTCTGGAAAAATTAGCGCAAACTGGCAAGAAAGAATTAGTGATTATTGCCGAAGAAGTGGAAGGCGATGCTCTGGCGACTTTTGTAGTCAATAAATTGCGCGGAACTTTTAGTATTTTGGCAGTTAAAGCCCCGGGTTTTGGAGATCATAAAAAAGAACTTTTAGGGGATATCGCCGTAACCGTGGGCGCTAAAGTAATTTCCGAAGAAGTCGGGATTAAGTTGGAAAACGCCGACTTGTCGGCGTTGGGGAGCGCGCGCAAAGTTATTGCCACTAAAGATAAAACTGTTATCGTGGGCGGACGCGGTAAGAAGCAGGAAATTGAAAAACACGTAGCCCAACTCAAAGCCCAGCGCGAGGCAACGGAATCTAAATATGATATTGAAAAAATAGATGAACGTATTGCCAAGTTGACCGGCGGGGTGGCGATTATAAAAGTCGGAGCGGCCACCGAAACCGAAATGAAATATTTGAAATTAAAAATAGAAGACGCGGTCAATGCCACTAAAGCGGCCATTGCCGAGGGCATTGTGGCCGGGGGAGGCACGGCCTTAGTCAAAGTAGCGGGAAAACTTTCTCGCCGTGTAGCGGCTTCGGGAGACTCGGAGTTCGCTATCGGCTACAACGCCTTAGTTAACGCACTTTACACACCGCTCCGGCAGATTGCCGTGAACGCCGGGCGCGACGATGGTGCGGTTATCGTGGAAAAAGTAAAAAAGTCCGCGGGCGACGCTTTCGGTTATGACGCTTCGGGCGATCCCGCCGCCGAGGCGGAAATTTCCGATCTTATAAAAGCTGGCATTGTTGACCCCGTTAAAGTAACACGCACGGCGCTGGAAAATGCCGTTTCCGCCGCGGCCATGCTCATCACCACCGAAGTTGCCATTGCCGACGAACCCGAAAAGAAAACTCCGCCCGAATCCCCCGATCATCATGAGTTTTAATTGTATTCGTTGGTGTTAAGTGATACAATAATTAGTATGCTTACTTTTACTAAAGTTCCGAAAAGTTACAGTAATTTGACGAAAATAATGGTTTCTCAGGCCGTTTCCGATTTTCTTACCGACCCGGATTTTGGTTTGGAATTAAGTTCTTATGCCAAACGTCGGCTAAAACTGGCTCGCTTTGGTAACCAAAAAACCACTCCAATCTCTCAAATCAAACGCAAGTATTGTTGATATTCCATAAATTATGGCGTGGTTGATCGAATTTCAAAAAGCTGCCGAGGTTGACCTTGCTAAATTAGATAAGGAAGTAAGAAGACAAGTGGTATGTAAATTAGAGTGGTTAGTAGAAAATTTCGAAAATGTCGTACCCCAAAATCTAGGCGGAGAATTCAAAGATTTTTATAAATTACGCGCTGGTGATTGGCGAATAAAATATAAAGTTAATTGGAATGGCAAAAAAATCATAGTTTGTTACATTGATCACCGAAGCCGAGCTTATCAAATTCGTAAATAACCATCGCCGACGAACCCGAAAAGAAAACTCCGCCCGAATCCCCCGACCATCATGAGTTTTAGGCGGATGGATATATAAATTTACCCGTAGTATAATGGGTAGTATGAAAAGAGGAGTTAAAAAACATAAAGTTTTAGAATACTTGGCCGTTTTTCAAGAAGAAAAAAACGGTGGGTTTTCTGTTTGGATTCCAGAATTGCCTGGTTGTGCTTCTCAGGGTGATAGTTTTGAAGAAGCTTTGAGTAATATCAGAGAAGCCACAGAACTTTACTTGGAAGCACCAAAAGTGAAGTCCTTAAGCATCCATAATTATAAAAAACAGTTTGCGATTCCGGTAAAGTTTACTTATGCCTAAACTTCCAAGGGTTTCTGCTAAAGATTTGTTGCGTATTTTAAAAAAATTTGACTTTGAAATAATTACTCAAAGGGGAAGTCATATAAAAATGCAGGATTCAAACGGCAGGATAATTATTATTCCTAATCATAAACAGATAAAGTTGGGAACACTAAAGAATGGTATACTTAATCCCTTGGATATAACAGTTGAACAGTTTATTAGAATGTTAAAAAACTAGCGCCGACGAAAATGAAAGAAAAACATCAAAAAAATAATGATTCGCAAAATCTATTCAAGGCCCTAGCAAAACTAACCAAAACAGTTGGTGGTTTGGCGAGAGGGCAGGCGGAACTCGCAAAAACAGTTGGTGGTTTGGCTAATGATCAAAAAGAGCTTACAAAAACAGTTGAC
>Ga0209542_10015103_pt1 | contig 13025 bp, 11 predicted proteins | sample RifCSPhighO2_01_FD_184028 | JGI IMG/M metagenome (GOLD analysis project Ga0209542, IMG submission 184028) | Soil microbial communities from Rifle, Colorado - Rifle CSP2_plank highO2_0.1 (SPAdes) (version 2) | ecosystem: Environmental > Terrestrial > Deep subsurface > Rock core/Sediment ... | reverse complement strand
CTTACCCTAGCTTCTTGTGATAATCGTCCTCTCGGCATACTCAAGCATTCTAACTTATTTAAAAGAAAAATGTTGACGAGTTGTCAACATCTATGGCGTGAGGCTTTTCAGGGCGGTGAGTAGTTACAAAATTTTTGCTTGACGTCATAATAAAATGATGATATAATTAGTATAGTCGAGACCGTCCACTGACAACAATTACCTGCAAAAGCGGGTAAAAAAAAGGGGGGGAGTCATGCTTTTCAACGCTCGTTTTCTCACGTTTTTTGTTCTAACCGTACTCATGCTATGTGCCTGCGATAGGAGTCCTACGGCACCATCCGAAGATGGGAGAAGTAATTTCCCCACGCCGATTAATACCGGTGGTCGATATGAAAACCCAACCGGATATATTAGTGCGCCGAACGGACCAGTGGTCATTGAGGCGGGTTCGCTTACGATAGAAGATGTTGGCCTCTATCCGGACCGCGGGGGGGTTTTGCGTGGAGTCCAGACAACTGTATTTGGTTTCTGGTTTTCGGTAAGAGAGGGGACTCCGGACCCTTATGGACAATGTTTCTCTCCGATGGTAAAAGCATGTGATGCCAACAAAAATTCCCTCGGAACGCTTTGGATGGGCACTGGCTTTTCAGCCGTGTGTCCGGGAGAGAAGAGATATTTACAGAATCAATCCGTGGTGGACTTAGGGGAACCGACACCCCCCTATATGGCAGGTTTTTGCATGGTGTTTGCCACAAAGAACGGGGGATCTAGTATCGTAAGTAACAAACCCCAGTCAATGGAACAGCTTGTAATGTTCATCCCCACTGAATGGAGGAGGGAGTAAAAGGGGATGGCAGATGATAGTTGGGCGGTCTTTCGGGACCGCCCTTTAATTTTGTTGATAAGCTAGTTCCAGCATGGAGTATTTGTTGTTATAATATTTGATATAATAAAGACCATGTTAAAGCAACCCTTATTTAAATCGGATCAACTATCAGGCCGTAGATGGCTCAACTTGACCTTGCTTGTTGTAGTCTTAATTCTTGTTGTTTCAATTCCTTTATATGTTTTGTATATAAAGAATAAAATTGAAGCGCATGCCTTTGTCGGATCAATACAAAATATTAAAGACAGCAAGACCATCATTGTCGAGGGGCTGTTTGATACAAAAGACAGACCGGATTTGTTTATTCCCAACAACATAAGGAATGTGGAGGTTCAGATAACATCAAAAACTAGAATCATAAAAGTATATATTCTCATTCCGATTAAGGAAGAGCTTGATAAAACCGGAGGAGTTTTCTATCCAGAGAAACTTCCGAAAGAAGAACGTCCTATTACACTTGAAATATTAAAAAACGAGTTTCAATATGGGAGGGGCGAGGTTATGATTACGGCAAGCAGTAATATTTTTAATAAATTAAAATTTAAAGCTGAAGAAATACGCCTACACGTATTTTCTTATCCTGGCGACGATATACCTTCTAAGTAAAATATAAATGACGAAACAATGCATAAAAGCATCATCCGGAATTTTATTTCTCGGGTTTCTTTTGCTTATTTTTTTTGTTATACCCCTCTTTTCAAGGGCAGAGACAACAAGTGCTTATAATAGCTCTGGTATCCAGTGTGATATCGAGGGTTCCGCAGGGGGTGAAACTAGAGATTGTATGGGTGTCTTCTCTGGCATTAATACCAATCTGTTTCAATTATGGAGAGCATCTTTTGACAGAGCTAACGTTACCGGTCGCAGCTCGGTTTCCCTATATAGACTGGTGATATGCATCTCAAATTTTTCCGGTTCCATGAGCGGTGCCTGCAGAACGATATATGATACACAGCCTCCGGAAAATAATACAATAGTTTTGGGTGGCGATAGCATATCTCTTCCCGACCATGGCTTTGATGGTAACTTTTTTAATGTGAGGGTAACCGTTAAAGATACGCACAGTTATACTTACGGTTTTACAACTGAAGGCAGGAGGGCAACGATAGGTAGTTTTAGTGGTCCTGGTTCGGCAAATATAAATACTAATTTTAATATAAACTGGTCGACAGATGAAGCCGTTGATGTAAGGTTGTGGGCTGAATTGCCCGATGAATATCTTCCTGATCAGGGTGTAGGCGGAAATGGTCCTAGAACATTCAATTCGTCTCTGCCGGGTATAGCTAGCTTCACACTATGTGCTATTGGTCCTGGAGGAAACGGTGCAGTTCATTTTTGCACGGATGGCTATGGCAATCCGCCTGCAGGTACTCCGGGAGATGTTTCGGTTAATATTATAGGCAGTGCCGGATCACCCGGACCGTTTAATTTTACTAGTCTTACTTGCAGTGGCGGAGCTGTTCCAGGAATCACCCTAAGATGGGACGCCTCGAGTAATGCCAGCTCGTATGATATAAACCGTGTGCCGGGCGGGTTCAGGGGGACTGTTTATAACAATGAACCAATTCTAGATAGCTGGCAGCTTGTTTCTGGCGGTACTTATACTTATACAATAACTGCCAAAAATAGTTATGGGAGTATGCCGTCAAGTCCAGGAGAGAGAACGATAACGGTATCTCCTGCAAATTGCGGCGGGCCACCTCCACCTCCACCTCCTCCCGGAAATTTTAATTTAACCGTTAACGTAAGCGGTTCCGGTACGGTTACTTCTTCTCCTGCGGGTATCAGCTGTCCCGGTGATTGCTCCCAAAGTTATACAAACGGGACAAACGTTACTCTGTCTCAATCCGCAGCCGGAGGCTGGACTTTCTCGGGGTGGTCGGGAGATGGAGACTGCTCCGATGGTCAAGTAACGATGAATGCGAATAAGAGCTGTACCGCGACGTTCACAAATGCGGCTCTTACCGATAACGCAGAATTTATAACCCAAACGATAAACGGTCAGACCAGGAATAAGGATAATAAGGCTTCAATATATCTTCAATCTAATACCCAATATAGTGTTACTGTTGACATGAGAAATACAGGGACTTCTACGTGGAGTTATAATGGCCCCTATTACCGGTTAGAACCCGTAGTAGGCCCTACGAATTGGAATGTTACCAGTAGCGTTGATGGCGTTATAAAGTACGGGGAGGCAGGCATAAGCCCGGGAGCTGCCTCTATTTATCCAGTAAATTCGGGCAATAATCCATCTTCATATAGGTTTAATTTTAACATTACGACTCCGGCTACGTCGGGGAGATACGATTTTCAAATGCGAATGAGAAAAGGAAATACCGGGATTTGGTTTGACGAGCTAACCACTTCAATTCCCATATATGTAACAAGTTGCGGAGACCCTGTCTGCGTCTCGAAGCCTGCCGGTAACTGTTCCAACGTTCCTTATAATGTTGGTATAGACTGGGCTGTCTCGCCAGAAACAGCATACGACTATTTTGTTGATATTTCGAAAGACTCTGGGTTTAACTGGACGTGGAATAAGCAGATTTCATCGGCTCAAAGATCTACTAATGCTCCAGCTGGTTTCAGTTGTGATCCTGTAAATTTTTGTGATCCAGTCAAGATACCTGTCGGCGAACCTGCTGTCCCGGTTTTAAATCCCGGCGTAAATTATTATACAAGAGTTTTTTATCGGTTAGGCAATCCCCAGCATGTCCCTAACGATTCCCCGGGAGTCCAGTTCAATGTCCCGTTTTGTACAAGTGTAAATGTAACTGCAGTAACACCTATCAATATCGGCCAGTTTTCCACTGTCACGGCCGTAGTTAATGGAGGGTCGGGGCCCGTAACTTATGAATTTGATTGTGATTATGACAAGGATGGCAATACTGCAGGCTGGGAGATTTCGAATAGCGGTTCTATTGGTTCCTCGACATACAGTTGCGGTCCTTATAATAATCCCGGAAATTATTATCCAAATGTCAGGGCAACGAGAAATAGCGTATCAACTACCGACTCAACTCCTCCGACGGTTACAGTTAATTTACTGCCTTTGGCCATAAATATAACAAATTTGAATCCTTCATCACGCGTATGTAGCAGCGGAGGTACTATTGTTACGGCGCAAGTAACAAGCGGGGGCGGAGGGGGGGAGCTCCTGGATTATATGCTTGATTGCGATTATGATTTGGATAATAACGTGGATGTAAATAACGGCGAGTTGCTGAATACGACAGCCACAACATGGTCGCCTACTTGCAGTAATTATGTCACGCCCAGCAATGATTATAGACCCAACGTAAAAGTAACTAGGAAATCCGACCTCACTACGGCGTACGATTCGACTGCATTAACATTTACCCTTTCTCAATGTCAGCCGACGGTTTCAAATGTCAGGATAAATACTACTACGCAAGAATATTGCACTGTCGGTATTCACGGAACTGTTGAGTGGACATACCAAGATTCCGGCGGTTATGATCAGGCGCAATATCAGGTCCTGATTGATGATACGGCACTTAATCCGAATACCAGCTTTGCATCAATGAATCCTGAATGGGAGTCGGGGACTAATATACAGATTGTTCCAAGCGGCGGTCGAGGAAGTAAGACCATTAATACACCTTGTAATTCGGCAAATCCAAACACTAGTCCCCAGGTCTCCTGTCAGCTCACATGGAATCCCACGGGCCTAACTTCATATAAAGTATGGGTCAGGGCAAAAAGTAGCTATTTAAGTGGCAATTGGTCAGATTGGGTCGTAATGGGAGATAATAATTATCCGAGTCATCCGAGGGGCGGTTATTATAGAAACAAAGATACAAGCGGTAATTGGGTTTGTAATAGCGGTGGCCAAAATACATGCAATGATACATTCTTTAAAACTTCAGCTCGTGCATTTCCTCAAGTTAATTTCTTGTATTTACCTCCGAAGCCAGCAGTTGGTACCGATGTTATATTCCGAGACGGGACTGATTATAAAGTGGGCGGTGATGCACAACAGAATTGGAGGTGGACTTTTAGTGATGGAAGCCCTGCTACTTCCAATAACCAGAATCCAACAGTGCAGTTCAGCACTATTGGTGTTAAAGATATCGAGCTTAAGGTAAAAAATATTACCACCAAGGCTTATTATAACAGTGGGGCTTATGATGACCTAACAACTTGTAAGATTATCAAGCAGGTAGATGCCGTTATCAAGACCATTCCTAGCTGGCGAGAAGTCATCCCCCGATAGAGGCGGAGCCTCTAATACGGGCTGTGGATAACTTTCAGATAATCAGACAAAGAGACATCGGGCATAGTCCGATGTCTCTTTAAGTTGGCCATTAAATCTGCTATTCTATGAATGTTGTGGAGCTTTTATTTAAGAAAAATTATCTGACGATGATTGAAAATTCCGTTAAAGGCGAGAATCATTTGTTTAGAAATTTTTTTATTAAAACTGACGGAAAGGAAATAGACGTCTTGAATAATGGCCGGTGGAGTTGTGCTGTGCTGGTCTCTTCAATTCTATATCTGAACAAATTGATAGGGGATACTCATACAAATGTAAGTACCACGGTTGAGGATATGATTAAGGTCGGTTGGCTGGAAATAGCAAAACCAAAGATTGGAGCGGTTTTATTATGGGAGAAGAAAATTGCGCAAGACGACGGTAAGGAGCATGCCCATATTGGTTTTTACATAGGAGATGATATGGCAATTAGTAATGATTCAAAAATAACCGGTTTTCCTATTAGGCATCACTATACATACAATGATAACCGAAAAATTGAAAAGATATTTTGGCACCCTAGCCTAAATTAAAAATAACAGTCTAAAATCTTTAAGTTTTAAATTTTGCGTTGTCATTTTACATTTTGATTTTTTAATTTTACATTTAGAGCATGACTAATAATAAGCTAAAACTTGAGGATATGTTTTACGGCACTACTTTTGACGATTTTCTTTTGCGTCCACAATTCAGTATTTTAAAAACCAGAAAAGAGGCCGACTTAACTATGTCGCTTAGCCGTAATATCAAGATTAGCACTCCTATTGTCGGAGCTAATATGGACACGGTTACCAGAGAAAAAATGATGCAGACCCTCTCTCTGGAGGGTTGTTTTGGTTTTTTGGATAGAAACTGTTCAATTGAAGAACAGGTTGCAAGGGTAAGATATGTAAAAAGACAGCACTCCTATATTATAGAGAATCCAACCATATTGCCGAGAAAAAGTACTGTCGGCGAAGCCAAAAAAATAGTTGAAGCTCAGAATGTTGGCGGACTATTAGTTGAAGATGAGCCGGGTAGTGGAATATTGGCCGGAATTCTGTCTCATCGGGATATGCTGGCAGCCGATGGTAATTACGGTGAAGCGGTTGAAAAATACATGACTCCGTTTAAAAAAATAATATATGCGTCACCGACTATTACAACCGACAAAGCTGAAAAGATAATGCTTGAAAAACGCATTGAAAAACTCCCGTTAATAGACGGAGAGAGAAGAATTAAGGGTTTAATAACAATGAGGGATTTAAGACTGCATAAAAATAATCCCTACTCTACTAAGGATAGTAAGGGCCGGCTTTTAGTTGGAGCAACAACTGGTGTTACCGGAAATTATATGGAAAGAGCGGAGGCTCTTATTAGGGCAGGAGCTGATTGTATACTCATGGATATTGCCCACAGTCATTCCGAGGCAATGAAAAAGGGGATATTGGAATTTAAAAAGAAATTTAAAGATACAGAATTGGTTTGCGGTAATGTCGGTACGGCAGAGGGGGCAAGGTTTTTGATGGAGCTTGGAGCGGATGCTGTGAAAGTTGGGATAGGGCCGGGCAGAGGATGTCGAACAAGGCTTGAAGTCGGAGTAGGGGTTCCTCAACTCCAGGCAATAAGGGAGGCTTATCTTGCTGTGGGCGATAAGATACCTGTTATTGCTGACGGAGGAGCGAAAAATGATAAAGATATCGCAATGGCTTTAATCTGTGGTGCCTCAACGGTAATGCTTGGCAGTATGCTTTCTGGTACGGATGAAAGTCCAGGCGTTGTTGCAGAAGATCCGGTCCAGAAGAGAAAAGTTAAGATATATAGAGGCATGACCTCTATCGAGGCAGTTTTAGATTCAACCGGTGTGGGGGCTAATGCGGGGGAGATTTTAAGAAATGCTCAGGCTCAGGAAGGTCAATCTATATCTGTTCCGTATGTTGGAAGCGTTAGGGATGTGATTCATAGAATAAGAGATCATTTGCGTTCGACGGTCAGCTATTCCGGTGAAGAAAACTTATTCAATGCAAGAGCGAAAATTTCAGTTAGTCCTGCAAAATATCTGACAAGGCTTTCAGGATCGTCCAAGAGAGAGTCATGGGATAGGTAAGTATGGCAAGGAGATATGATAATTAGAGCTTCCCCGAACGGGGTTTTGTTTTTTGGAAGAATTATGTTAAAATGACCAGGTAAAAGATTAAAAAATGCCAGTTCTAAAAACATTTAATAGGGATTTCTTTAAGACATGGTCATCAAAGATGGCCTATGTTTTAGGCTTTTTATTCGCTGACGGTTATCTACAGAGAAATAAAAGAGGCTCATCTTATTTTTGTTTTATTTCTACAGATAGGGAAATTATCGAGAAGATAAAGGTCATTTTGGGATCGAATCACAAAATAGGTGTTAAAATAAGGGAAGCAAATCCCAAATGGAAAGATGCCTATATCTTGCAGATAGGGAGTAAGGACATTTTTAATGACTTTAGAAGATTTGGTTTGACTAAAAATAAAAGTCTAACCATGAGATTCCCTGAGATTCCTAAGCAGTATCTAGGCGATTTTGTGAGGGGCTATTTTGATGGTGATGGAGGTGTCCACTTTGCTAAATATTGGCGCAAAGACAGGAATAAATGGAAATGGCATTTTGTAACTCATTTTACTTCGGCTAGTAAGGAGTTCTTGGCTGGGTTATATTCTAATCTTGAGTCTTATGTGAAAGGTGGAAGATTGGGTGACAAAAATAGGGGTTATTCTCTAGTATTTTCCAGGTATGATAGTGTTGCTTTATTCAATTTAATGTATAATAACATATCTTCCGATACGTTCTTGGAGAGGAAGTACAATGTATTTCAAGAAGCCTTTAAAACTTTAAAATTGCGGGCGTAGATCAATTGGTTAGATCGCATCCCTGTAGAATCGTGCAGCTCTCGTTGGAAACTTCGAGATGAAAAATTCTGGGATAACGGTGAAGTCCTCGATAAGTTCAGGATAATACCGTGGGAACTCTCTTTTACTAAGGGAGAGCGCCGTAGAGACTAGATACCAGAGCGTCTAAAACTTAATTGTTATGACGAAGATATAGTCCACCCTAATATGAAAATATTAGATTAGTGCACGGATGAGGTTGCGGGTTCGAGTCCCGTCGCCCGCGCAGATTAATTTAAAATAATTTATGGAGCAAGAGAATAGACCAAAAGTCGGTGTCGGTATAATGATAATTAAAAACGGGAAAGTCCTACTTGGAAAAAGAAAAGGTTCTCATGGTGCGGGGCAATATGCTTGGCCTGGGGTCACCTTGAGTATATGGAGTCTTTCAAAGATTGTGCAAAGCGTGAGGTTCGAGAAGAAACGGGAATGGAAATAGACAATATCCATTTCTTGCGTCTTTTAAATTTGAAGGATTATGCACCAAAACATTATGTTGATATCGGATTGATTGCTGATTGGAAATCGGGTGAGCCAAAAATTATAGAACCGGATAAAACAGAAGGTTGGGATTGGTATGATATTGATAATTTACCAGACCCTTTATTTGCGACTCTCCCGACCTATATAGATGCTTATAAAACTGGTAAGAATTTTTGGGATAACTAGCATTAAAGGTTGGGTTGGATGCCTTTCCAAATATAGATTCTAATCCGTTCCGGTCTCTTCTACTATAATCATGAAAAAACTATTTTTAGGATTTCTTCCAATCACAATTTTATCGGCTATCGGTTTGCTTATTATCATCACCACTTTTGATCCGTTTAAAGCAGAGGGAACGATTAAGATATTGTTCTTCACTGCTTTAGGAGTTTTTTTGTGGGGATGTGGAGCGATAACTTTTTTTATTCTTAGTTTTTTCGGAGAAGATAAGGCAACCGATGCCCTAAGAAGGGGGTTTTTCGTCGCTTTTTTTCTAATGGTACTGGTATTTTTAAGAAAAATGGGTATCTTGTCCTGGCCGACAGGATTTGCAGCTGCAATTGTTGTAATGCTTATAGAGTTTTGGATATATAAAAATACAAAGATTACAGTCAAGAATCCCGAAGACTTCTAATGAGGTCATTCCATAACCCTCTTTCGTAACGAGATTTTCCTCATTCGAGCGAAAACAATAAAGAATGAGAAAGAATAGTGGTTCTATTCTTACGAATTCTGAATTGTTTGTAGCCGGATGAGGGAAATCGCAGGGTAGTTGATTATGGGGTTGTGGGGTGACCTCAATATGAGTAGAAAGAATTATAAAATCAAGGATGAGGAATCTCTTAGCGCACTGGATATTCTGAATAGACGGCAGGACTCTGAGGCCGGGAGAATGAAGCGTTTTTTGGATATGCCGGATCTATCGCGTACAGAGGGCAGTCCAATCAGCGAATTAGTAAAAAGAATTTTCAACATTGAGCGTTTTAAAAATTTTGACCACATACAGACTCCGGAAGTTGCAAGGGCGGATGTAAGTTTTGATTTGTTTAATTTCCCACCAGATCATCCCGCAAGATCAAAATCAGATACCTATTCTATAGATGATAATCATATCCTGAGAACCCATACTACCGTAATGTGGCATTATTATCTTCAACAGCCGGAGATTAGATCTAGAATATTAAATCTGAAATCGGTAGGGTCATTGTGTCACGGCAAGGTCTACAGGAAAGATGAGATAGACCGTAACCACATGAATGTTTTTCATCAGATGGATGGCTGGTATTTGTGTCCTAAATCAGAAAAAATAATCGGTCTAGACGATTTAAAGGAAGTTCTGGTTGAAATCGCCCATGCTGTTTTCGGAGAGAACATAAAGTACAGATTTAATGTAGATACTTTTCCCTATACGGATCCCAGTTGTGAAATGGAGGTGGAAGTCGGCGGCCGATGGATCGAAGTTTTGGGGAGTGGAGTTGTTCGCGGAAGTGTATTAAAAAATCTGGGCGTTGACCCCGATATATATAACGGATGGGCTTTTGGTTTCGGTTTGGAGAGACTAGCGATAATAAGCATGGATCTGCCTGATATCAGATTGCTTTGGTCGGATGATCTGAGGGTGAAGAAACAGCTCCATTTAGGAAGCAAATTTAAAGAAGTTTCTAAATTCCCGCCAATTACGCGCGACATTTCTTTTATAGTAAAAAATGATTTTATTCCCAACAATTATTTTGACCTAATCCGTGATTTTGGGGGGAACTTAGTTGAGCAGGTTGAGCTTTTAGATAAATATGAGAATGAGAAGAAATTTGGGAAAGATAAAATTAGTTTTACATATCGCATTGTTTACCGCTCAAATGAGCGAACTCTGATGACGGACGAAATAGACCTGATTCAGAAAAAAATATACGACGAAACTGCATCTCAATTCGGAGCGGAATTAAGATGATCCGAACTAACTGCGGATACCCCTAAAAATGCCCATTTTCTTGGCATTTTTAGGGGTAAAAATTACTTGATTTCTATTGCTATAAATGATAAAATTTATTGGTAAAATAACCTATTAGAATGGTTGAGGATAAATCTAAAAATCAGTCTTATACAGCTAAGGACATATACGTCTTAGAAGGTCTTGAACCGGTCAGAAAAAGACCGGGTATGTATATTGGTTCAACCGGCGTAGATGGCCTTCACCATTTGGTATGGGAGGTTTTTGACAACTCCCTCGATGAGGCGATGGCGGGTTATGCGAAGAATATTGAGGTGGTATTGGTAGCCGATAACATTGTAAGGGTAACAGATGATGGCCGAGGTATTCCGACTGACATTCATCCCAAAACAAAGAAATCAGCCCTTGAGACTGCGGCTACTACGCTTCATGCCGGAGGAAAGTTCTCTGGCGAGGCATATAAGGTTTCAGGAGGATTGCATGGTGTGGGATTATCTGTTGTTAACGCTCTTTCGACTTGGATGAAGGCCGAAGTTCACAGAAAACCGGATATTTTTGCTCAAGAATATAAAATCGGCAAACCTCAAGGACCGGTTAAGAAGATTGGTAAAACTACAAAAACCGGTACTATCATTACTTTTCAACCAGACCCCAATATCTTTAAAGAGATTAACTTTGATATAAATACCATCCTAAATCACTTACGCCAGCAGGCCTATCTTACCAAGGGAATAAAAATAAAAGTTATAGATGAGAGAAATCCCCTAGAGTATACAAATGGTTCTAATAAAAAAATCAAAAATTTTGCCGAGTACACATTCTATTTTGAGGGTGGAATAATGTCTTATGTTGATTTTTTGAATCGGGGGATAGAACCCAAACATTCTAATATCTTTTATGCGGGAAAAGAGCAGGGTGGGATGTTTGTTGAGGTTGCAATGCAATATACCGGAGATCTTCAACCGAGAGAGATTAGTTTTGCTAATAATATTCATACTGTTGAGGGCGGAATGCATCTTACAGGTTTTAAAGCCGCCATTACCAGGACACTTAATGATTATGCCCGTAAGAACGGTTACATAAAGGAAAAAGAAGATAATTTAAGCGGAGAGGATGTCCGCGAAGGGTTAACTTCAGTTATTTCGATAAAGATAAAATCTCAAGAATTACAGTTTGAGGGTCAGACTAAAGCCAAGCTTGGGAATCCCGAGGCCCGTACGGCCGTTGAGTCGGTAATTAATGTTGAATTTTCTGATTGGCTCGAGAGGAATCCTAATGATGCCCGTGCGATAATGGATAAAGTTATTTTGGCATCTAAGGCCAGACTTGCAGCGAAAGCGGCAAGAGAGACGGTTCTTCGTAAAGGTGCATTGGATGGCATGACTTTACCCGGTAAGCTCGCAGATTGTTCGAGTAAAGATCCATCCGAGTCAGAGCTGTTTATTGTTGAGGGAGATTCTGCCGGCGGGTCGAGCAAAGGCGCTCGTGACCGGAGAACTCAGGCTATACTACCTTTGCGCGGAAAGGTTCTTAACGTAGAAAAAGCGCGCTTGGATAAGATGCTGGCTTCGGAGCAGATACGTAATCTAATTATTGCTATGGGTGCTGCAATCGCCGAGGAATTTGATATTGCAAAACTTCGTTATCATAAAATAGTTATCATGACTGATGCTGATGTTGACGGTGCCCATATTAGAACGTTATTGTTAACTATGTTCTATAGATACTTTCCGCAAATCATAGAGGGTGGCTATCTGTATATTGCCCAACCGCCTTTGTTTAAAGTTCAGAAAGGTGCAAAGCACTGGTATGCTTATGACGATAAAGAAAAAGAAAAGATTATGACTGAGTTAAAAAAAGAAACTAGAATAAAGGATAACAAAGAGCAAAAAGTAAAAAGTAAAAAGCAAAAAAGCGGTGATTCCGCCTCTGCTAAAGCTTTGGCGGATGCGTGGGAAGTCACTCCTTTAGACGAAGATCAGGCTGATTCCGGCGAAGTTGAAATTCCTGCTGGGGAAGATAAGATTTCCGGCGTTTCAATACAGCGCTATAAGGGTTTGGGGGAGATGAACCCGGAACAACTTTGGGAGACGACCCTTAATCCCGAGAATAGAGTGCTCCTTCAGGTCAGGGTTGGAGATGCTCAAGAGGCGGATAAGATATTTGATATTTTGATGGGTGCTGAAGTTATGCCTCGCAGGAAATTCATTCAGACTCATGCAAAGAGCGTCAAGAATTTGGACATTTAGAGTTTCGTGGTGTTATAATTAAAATATGGAAATTTTAAAGATACTCCTATTTCCGATTTGGTTTCTTTTTAAACTGATAGGTATAGATATTTTTGAGGATAAGCAGTAAGATGGTTTTATCGTATTCTGATAAAATGGGGATTGCCCCGCCCTTGAGAAATAAACTTGAAGCAGAAATAGCCTGGGTTTATTTGAAGTATAGGATGCTTGAAGAAAGTTTTTTATAACATTCTGATTGCGAACCATTACTTTTCAAGAGCGGCGGGTGCATAAGGCCACATACAGCGGGGCGGGCTTG
>Ga0209542_10015102_pt1 | contig 13027 bp, 18 predicted proteins | sample RifCSPhighO2_01_FD_184028 | JGI IMG/M metagenome (GOLD analysis project Ga0209542, IMG submission 184028) | Soil microbial communities from Rifle, Colorado - Rifle CSP2_plank highO2_0.1 (SPAdes) (version 2) | ecosystem: Environmental > Terrestrial > Deep subsurface > Rock core/Sediment ... | reverse complement strand
CCGAAGTATCTTCTCGCCATTTGAATGTCTTTTTTAATTTGTTTTTTTAATTGGCGAATTGAGGGGAACCTTTCTACTTCGCGAAAGCGAAAAATTAATTTTTTTTCCACGGTTTTATTGTATAAATTTGATTTGACGGTTAAAAGATGAGTTTCACAGGTCGGCGGACGCAAACTAAATGTCTTAACCGGTCCTAAATGAGTTACACCCGGATAAATCTTTTCCCCAATCTTCACTAAAGAAAAATAAATACCCCAACTCTTGCTTTTAAGGCTTTTGGGCACGGGAATATTGATCGTGGAAAAACCCAATTTTTTCCCTCGTTTCTGGCCGGTTTTTACTTTACCTTTAATCGTTAAAAACATAAATGCTAAAATACTAAGTTAGAACTCCTAAATTAACGACTAAAAGTTCAAAAGCCGCCGCTAAAGCCACCATCAAGGAAATGCCGAAAAAAACCAGCAGCGCCAGCGGATTGGCAAGGTTAGTCATCGCCGATATTAATATTAAAAAAGCCAAAAGCGGAATTAAAGAAATAACGACCGTTAAAGTTGAATAATAAATTCTTTTCTTTTTAAAAACCTCTTTTAAAAACTGGCCGAAACGATACCAAACAATGCCGCTGCCGCCGGCAAAAATAAAAACCACTAAAATAGGAATAAGGGCGATTAAAATTTCCGATAAATTAATTAAGCCGGATAAAATAATTAAACTGATAAAACTTAAAATAAAAGCTAAAATTAAAATCGCGTTAAAGCCAAGCAGCATTAAGCCATAGCGCCAAATCTGCTTTTTAATTTTTTCCTTTTTCCGATTTTTAATTTTTAAAAACAGCTCCATAATTTTATGAGTTAATTTTAAATTAAAAATTCTGTTTTTTATTTTCAAAAAAAAGCGATTAAGATGCGGGGTAATTTTGCCGTAATCGCTTTTGACCATTAAAGAATAAAGCCCGGCCGCCACGCCCACCAAAAGCAAACCTGGCAAAAGCGGAATAAAAATACCCAACAAACCAATGACTAAGGTAGCTAAAATTAAAACCAGCAAAACCCCTTCAACTATTAAGGTTGCCGTTAAAATTAGCACTTTCATATGATGATTAGGTTGTTAGGCTTTAGGTCAGACACTTAGAGACTAAAACTGAACTTCCAGATTTAACTTTTAAATTATAACACTTTCTTAAACAAAATAAAAACCGGCCGTCTTAAATAACTGGATAATCGGAAATCTAAGTTAGCTAACGATATTTGTAATCGTAAGTGCCGTAATCAACGGTCACTTCTTCCCCCCGCCGGATTCGGCGCTTGGCCACAAAAGTAAAACCTTCATCTCGAGTTTCCGCATTCGGCCTTTTTGAATGATTCAGGAAAAAAGAAATATCCATCCCGTCCAGGCCAAATCTTGGGACTAACACGGTGCCGTCTTTTTCCACGACAAAAAAATCATCTACCATTTGCCGAACGCCAAAATCAGCGTTGGCAAATTCTGCCGCTTTAAACCGATACCACTTTTGCGGCCGGACCCCTCTAAAGAGCTTAGTTCCAGCCGGAATATCGCGGACCGCGAAAACGCCGATGCCGCTGATTTTTGACGACCGCAGGCGGCAATAAGTGTTTTTAATGTTCCCAAGCGCCCCTTGACGTGCCGATAATCTCTTTTTAGTTTTTATTTTTTTCATTATCATCTCCCTTTCTTAGTTTTCTCTTAAATACCCCCAATTATGAAGTCTATCACTGTCCTCAAACCAGCGATCGCCGATATCGGTTCGATAATACATATTGGGAATCAAAATATTTTTTATCCGGAGGTAAGCTTGGGCTTGCGCTTGTTTCATGGTTGAGCCGATGCCAACGACGGTTAAAGCCCAGCCATTAGTTCCGGTCACCAGCCATTCATCATTAATTTGTTTAACTTCTTCAATGTGAATTCCCTCCCGGTTCGGTTTTTTAAAAATAATTACCGCATCTTTGGAATTAACTTCAAAGGTTTTTTTGTCGTGGAAAGGAAATGGCGGCACCACTACCTGCACGCCAATTTGAAAACCGCTTCGAGTTTTTAATTTTATTGAATCGCCTTTGGCTAATTGATAAAAAAATTCACCGATCGGGTTTAAAATACCTTCCTGCTGAATACTGATGGTCGGGTAGCCAAACCGGGCAGTGAATTCCAAAGGATAAATCCCATAATTATTGACGATGCAATTCAGATCAATATAACCAACATAGCCTTCGGCGGCTAATTTTTGTTCCATTCTTTTCAAGGTCGCATTAAAAATCCGATTAGGCGTGCTCCAAAACATGCTTGTCCCCATCTCGCCGGTATACGGCCCTAAATCGCCGGGAAAAAATTTTTTATGTTCAAAATTGACGTTAATCGGATAAATGAATTCTTTGCCGTTAAAAAAGGCGCCGACCGCCACTTCCACGCCGACAATTCTTTTTTGGAGTTGAAACGATTTAATTTTTTTTGACCAAGCTTTTTTGTATTCGTTAAGCAACTGAATCACGTCGCGGCCGTCTTCTTCTTCACCCAAAAAAACGAAACTTTTAATATTTTGGGCTTCACCGCTTGGTTTAATGACATATCTGCCCGGATGTTCGGTGACAAATTTAATCGCTTCATCAAAGGATTCAAAATCAGAATGGGGAATAATGGCAATGCCGGCATTTTTCAATTCCTCTTGACCAAAAGAACGGTCGTCTTCCAGCCGGTCGGTGTAGGGCGTGCCGCCCACCACGAATTTCCCCTGTTTTCTTAATTGCTGGGCTTTTTTGCCCTGTCCCAAAACATCGTCAAAAATAATGACATCCGCCCAATCAACTTCTTTTTGCCAATCATCAGTTTTTTCCACTAAACCATCGCCAATTTCTTTGGAATCAATTTCTTCAATGAAATATTTTACCAAATGACCTTCCCGCGAAATATGCCAGGCTAAATCAATACTATCAGCGTCACTGGAAATAAATAAAAATTTCTTTTTATCAATGGTTTTGACAATACCATTGGCATTACCATTACTGCTATTATGACTCACCATGAAGATTTTTCCCCAATTAAAATTTAATAATTAAAAACGTCTCCTCATCTTTTTTAGAGGAAATTAATTTAAAATCAATCTATTAGTTCATATCTATATCTTCTAATATAAAAAAAATAAAGTCAAGTTTTTTTATTGACTTTAATGGCAATCTTGAAAGCTAATCTTTAACTATTAATTCACAACCGCTAATTTGGGATAGTCTTTCTAACCCTTGCTCACCTTCATATTTTTGACCATCAGCCGTCACCCAAGTCGGATAACCTTCAATGCCGGCGGCTAAACAATTTTCTGGATCCTGCGGACATTCCACGTAATTAACAAATTGGAAAGCTTCGCCAAACCGAGATTTTTCTCGCTGGCAATGGGAGCACCAGTTTGCGCCATACATCACTAAACCTTTTTCGCTCAAGCATTGGGCAAAATCAGCCAAAGCCGAATTATCATCTGGCTTTGGTTCGCTCAAAACAAATTGCCAAATAAAAAACCCGGTCACAACTAAAATGGCGAAAATAAATAAAATAACAATTTTTTTATTCATAGATTAATTTTTATTATTCCTCGCAGCAATCCACCATTTTATTGACAATATCTTGGAGTGTCCAGGGCTGATCAGCGGCGGCTTTTTGCTTTAAGCCGGAAATATCAATTAACTTTAGACGCAAGCCCCAAAACAAGGTGTAAATTTTTTGGGCCTGGTTAAAAATTTCTTTGGCTTCATTTTCTTTTTTATCCGAATAAAGCTTTGCGCCCACTTCAATCAAACGCATGGTCGTGGCGAGCAAATGCTTTGAGACGCACCAAGTCTCGCCCTCGTGAGCGCTGATTAAGCGGGCCAAAAGTTTTTTTCTGATTTCGCGAACCTCTTTGAGCAGATCAAAATAATTTTCTTGGCCGGTTTTTTCCGCAGTAAAAAAGAAATGCTCTTCCAAACTGATTAAATTCATCACCGCAATGCTTAAATCTTCTTCGGTGGACAAATCCACCGTGCCTGATTTTTTCAAAGCCTCAATTTTTTTAATCATTTCAGAAAAATCAGGCTGATTGTTAAAATCGTTTAATTTAGATTTTATTTCATTCATAAATTTAATAAATTAATTGTGAACTAATTAGAGCAAATGAGATTGCTTCGCTTTCCGCCAACTGGCGGATCGCTCGCAATGACATCTACTATTACGTTGTCATTGCGAGGAGGAATCCCGCGACTACGGGATGACGACGAAGCAATCCCTGCCAATTATTGAACTACAAAAAGAAAATTAAAATTCCCAAAATAATCATCGCTAAACCGGAATAAATTTTCATTTTTCCAGTTTCAACTCGGCGCCAATTATCCACTTTTTCCATCAAACTTTTCTCACTCGCCAAAATCAAAATAATCACCAAGGGCAAAATGAAAATCAAATTATAGAAAATCAGATAAGCTAATCCTTTAAGATAGGTGGACTGATCGTGAAGCAAACCTAAAACCATTAAATACGGCCCGCCGGTGCAGGGAAATTCGCATAAACCAACCAGCACGCCTAGGGCAAAAGCCGCGGGCAACGAACCTTTTTCCATTAATTGAGCCATGGGGCGATGGAATTTTGCCGAAATTCTGAATTTAATCGGAAAGCTCGGCCAAAAATGACCGATCAAATTAATCACACCTAAAATAATTAAGAGAAAAGCGCCGAGTCTGGCCATAAAATGCGGCGTATTAAACAGATGCAAAACTTGCAAGATACTCAAACCAATCGCCAGATAAACGGCAAAAAGTCCGAGAATATAAAAGCTGCCAATGACCAAAATTTTTTCCCGCAATTTGCCTAAACTGAACAAAAAAGCAATCGTTAAAAGTAAAACGGAAAAAGCGCAAGGATTAATGCTGTCAATTAATGAAGCGACAATGACTAAAGGCAAAAGCCACTGGCCGCCATTGCTAAGCTGCCAAACCAAACTGGTACTGAAGTCACTGGTTTTAAAACCCACGGCTAAGACCAAAATCAATAAAGCCAAGCCCGCTAAAATAATAAATTTTTTACTCATAATTTTATGTTAGTAAGTTAAGGCGTAACCACGGCGGAAATTCGGATTTGGCTGACCTGGCCTGATTCGTCTTCCAGATAAACAATCCGGCTAATCGGACCGACGCCGGATGGCCCGTGCGCCGCCGGATCAAAAATCACTTCAATTTCCGCGTCTTGATTGGCTTCCAAAGTTTCGTTTAACGACGGCACCACGCCGTGGCCGGGCATGCCAAATGGTCCCCGGCGCGACCGATCAGTCTTAAAAAACGCCTGAGTGCACATACAAGAAGTATACATCTTTTTTAATTTTAATGATTCATCACCCGCATTTTCAATATTGAATTTATGGCTGACTTTGCCCGCGGCCATGGAAATCGTGCCAAAATCATAAAAACTTTCCGCTAATAATAAAGTTGAACTCTTAATTTGGTTTTGATTAGATATTTTATTTTTCTCGCTCGTCGTTCTGGCGAGCCAGACAATGCCCGCTAAAATAATTGCGGCGAAGAATAGCCCAAGATAAATTTCTTTATAACGATAAATGAAATTAGATTTATTTTGCATAACCATAATTTTTTAATTAGTAAACAAAAATCCCTCGGTCATAAGGGACAAAGGCAGACAAGATAAACTGAAAAAATTTACCTTCTGCCTAAAAAATTATGGTTGGGCTGTTTTGGTGAAATTTAAGCCAATGGCTCAATTTTCTCTGGCTTAAATAATTAATGACGCCTTGTTCCGCGGCTAAACTAATTTGGGGAAAAGCTACTTTTAAAATATTTTTCTGCCAAAGTGAAGTCTGCAAGATAAATAAAAAGGCTAAAAATAGGCTGATAAAAAAAGAAATTAAAATCGCTTCGGAAAAACTGCGGAAAATGTCAAAATGAAAAGCATATATCAGAAGCCCGCCTTTGTCTTTCAGACAGCTGGCGACAGCGGCATTAGCGGCAATACAACCGCTTGGCAAGTGTTCCGTGCCGTGAAACATCAATAAAAAGCCAAAAACCGCGATGCCGATAAAGCTGATTAATAACCAAGTTATTAGGGCTAATTTCATATCAATATTATTATAGCAAGAAAAAAATAAAAAGACAATAATAAAAACATCAGTTTTTATATCTTCTCCGCTACTATAAGATGAAAAATAATCCTACTCCTTACAAAATAAATTATGCAGCCAAGCCACTAACCAAGCGCCAATATAAGTGTAAATGACCGCCTGGAACAAGCCGGAAACAAAGCCAACCAAAGTCAATCTCATATCAGCCGCTTTTTCTAAATTAACCAGATGAACGAGCGAACCAAAAAGCTGCAGGGCTAAATCCGGCAAAAATGCCACGACAATCGTACAAAGCAAATAAATAATGGCCGCGACGCCAGCAAATGCCAAGGCAAAGCCTTGGGTATTAATCTGGCAATAATGTTTATCCATTTTTACCACCTCCTTTATTATACTTTGTGATCAACACTAATGACAAACGGCGTTATTAGTTAAGATAAAATAATTTCTTTTGGCTTTCAAATATTTTTGATAAAGATAAATCAAGCCAAAAATGACAAAAATTAAACTCACGGAAAAAATATAATCCTGATAAGCGGCTAAAATTGTTGCTAGGGCGTTAATGCCTAAAATCCCTAAAATCGGAGTAAAATTATGCAAACAGCAGGCAATCATCGCCGAGCCAGAAACACCGCCGGAAGCCGCCACTATCCCTAAATGTTTCTCGTGCAGAAATTTTATTTTCCGCCATAACCAGACTTGAACGGCAAAACCCAAAATCAAAGGCAAAATGAAATACCACTTGCTTTTAAAAAAAGAAATGGGTCCGGTCCAGCTTTGCATGCCCGCGGCCTGAATTAAGTATAAAACTAAAGCGAGACTAACGCCACTGGCAATCGCCCAAATAATCGGCGAATATTTTTTGGAATAAAAAATAAACATTTAAAGATTAAAATCAAAAATATAATCTTTGCCTAAAGCTAAAATTAATTTGCCGCTTAATTCGCCGTTAAACATCAATTCCGCTTTTAAATGATGGCCGCCTGAACCTGACTCAATCACCCGAAAAACCGCCAAGGGCGCGCCAGCCAAATTAGTCTGACTAAAAATATCAAAACCGGCCAAATCATACTGATGATTATCCATGCTCACTTTGACAAAAGTTTTTCCCCCTTGTTTTGTCACTTCTTGAACTTGAGCCGTAATGCCTGACACGGTTTGCGCTGGCAAATTAATCGCGGCCTGGGGCTGATTTATTTCTAATAAATTTGATTCACTTAATTTATTTTGGTTTTTCTTTGAACAGCCACCTAAAGCCAAGATTGAAATCAAAAGCAGAATTAAAAAATTAATTTTTTTCATACCTTTGACAGTTAAGTGATAATCCACTGATTTTCCCGCTTAATGAAACAATAGAAACGATTAATAATAAAATAGAAATTAAACCAAATTCCAAGCCGTTAAAAGGCAAAAAATTGATAACCAGAAAAGCAGTGCTTAGGCCGAAAATGGCGGTTAAAATAATTGAACCGCAGGACAAACAGCCAAAACCCAAAAAACTAAAAATTAGGCTGATTAAACTGGTTTGACTGGCCATCAAGCTTCTTAGCCCTTTTTTTAAATAAAAAATTAAAAGGGCTAAATTAACGCCAAAAAAAATCGCGTTAATTGCCATCACTATTGCTGAAAGCCAGCTTAATTTGATTTTAAATAAAATTACGCCCCCAACGAGCCAAATAAATTCGCCAGAATTCATTTGACCGCTTCCGATTAGATACCAAAGCCAATTTAAATCAAAAATCAAAAGATTAAAAAGCAAAATCAAAATTCCCGCGCTCACCGCCAAAATCAAATAAGCCGGTTTAGTTAAAACTAACCTTAAAGCCGAAAAAAAATTCATTATTGGTTGCTTTGAGTATTGATTTGGTTAGTGGCGGGCTGGGGTTTAACAATTTTGCCCGAACTTAAATCCCGATAAACGCCCATCTGTGTCACACCGGTGCGAAAAACATAAGCGCCGTTGCTTTCAATCGTGCCGACCTGCGTCCAGATATTTTTGAGCGTCGGATAAACCGCTAAATCCCCTTCCAAAATTAAAGTTGGAAGAAGTTTAATTTGGTAGTCACGGATTAATTTTTTTCCGTCATTGTCGCTAGAATCTAAAATCTGACGATTCACAATCGGTATACCAAGTTGTGATAAAATCGCCAAATGGCGGGTAACGTCATAACAATCAGCGCAGTTTTTATCGGTTAAAAGCGTTATTTTGACCAAACCTTTAATTTCATTAGCGGCTAAATCCAAATAAGGGGCGCCGGTCTGGCGCAAGACAAATTGATTGTCAATAATTTCGCCTAAATTCTGCCAAAGCTGACTTACCTCTTGGTCTTTGATTAACTCACCGCTGATAATTAATGAGGGAATTTTGGCAATCTGAAATTTAGCGATTAAATCTTTGCCTTCCTGACTGGAAATTTCTACGGTTTTTTCCGAAGTGATTTTAACATTTTTGGTTTTAATCGCATCGATCCAAGGTTTTAGACTGTTACATTCAAGACAATTTGAATCAACCAATGCGGTAATACTTAATTCTGCGGGCCGCTCCGCTTCTTTCGCACTCTTGTCTTTTTGGTTAATGACAGAAACTGATTGGAGATTCAAAGCTAATCCAATGAGGGTTGCCGCCAAAATCAAGACAAAAGCTAAGCCAAAAATCATTTGGCGAACTGAAAAATTTAATTTCATATCTAACACCCTCCCACCATATTCGGCAAATTTTGGACATTGCTTGGCAAATTGCTTGATGCCGCCCCTTGACCAACCAAAGCCGAAGTCACTGATGAATTCTGAATTTTATTAAGAATCGCGGCGGAAGCGACAGTTTGACTTAAAGCCACAACCGCCAAAAGCGCTAAAAGCAAAGTCAGGCCGAAATTACCAAAATTAAATTTTGTTTTTGATTTTTGGTTAAGATTCAAATCTTTTAAGACCTCATCTTTAAGTTTATTGATTAAATCTTGATTTTCCATATTCTTTAGATATTAATTATTAAATTTTAGTTATTAGTTTTTTAACACCCGCCAACCATACTCGGCAGATTATTAATATCTGACGGCAGGGGTGCTTGTGCTGAACCTTTACCGTAATTCGGCAGCTTAAGGCCTAAAACCAAAGAAGCAGTGTCCGGCGTAAAGGACTGGCCTTGCATTTGGCCGGCTAATTTGGCAATCATTTGTTTGGGGAAATACATTCCTTTCCAGCGCGCCAATTCGCGCAGTAATTCGTCATTTGAATATTCGCTTGCGTGATTTTTAATCAGATAAGCGAGCAAGCCCCGCATCGCTTGCGAGTGAGCACAGCCGCAAGCGGCTTGGCCATTTTGATTAATAATCGCTTTGGCGCCGCAGCAATATTCACAAGAAATTTTCAAGCCCACGTCAATAAAACGCTGTAAATCCGAGCCGGCTAAGGTAATTTTGTTTTGGCCGTAAGTCGGATCAAACTGTTTCATCATATTCATTGATTGTTCAACCGCGTCGAAAGAAACATTAAGTTCAGCACCATAAATTGCCGGCACGCCTTGGGAAATGACAAGTTTCATCGCATCATTAGTGGCATCACCGCTTAAATTCGGCGAACCAGAACTTTTTGACGCCGCGGTCAACCAAGAAAAATTCATGGACATTTTCGGCATTTTCATCAAACCCTTAACCTGCCAAATGATTAACTGGTTAGCCGCTAAAACTGCCATTAAAAGCAAAACTAAAGTCAGATTCAATATAGAGATAAATCTATTGCTTTGGAACAGTTTCTTCCCTAATCCATCTTTATTGATTTTTAGTTGACTCATAATTATTAATTATTAGTTAAACACGCAAAAAATCTTACTTTCAAAATTTCGTCTTGAGTTCTTTCCTCAAGATAAAATTAAAAGTAAGATTTTTCAAATTAAAAAGTTTTGGGGTTTAAAATGCCTTGGCTAAAAATTGTTGTTAAATAAAAAAACTGCCGGAAACTGCCGAACCACTGCCTAATTTGGTGAAAAATAATTATCGCCTCATTTATCAAAAACGGCAAAAAAGAAATATTTAAATTTAAAGCCAGCGCGCCAACTATAAATAAAACAAAAAGAAGTTCTGATGGACTTAAGATAATACCCTGGATATTACTTAAAAGCTGAAAATGAGAGCCGGGCATGGTATCAGTCGCCAAGCAATGGGGGGTATTAATCGCCGGAATCAAAGCACTGGAGCACAAAATTAAAATCAAGGCCGCCAGGCCAAATACTGAAAAGATTAAAGTTTTTTTAGTTAAAAATGGCATTTTACAAATGAAAATATAAGCATTTGTATTATAACTGATTTTAAAATAATTGAAAAGGTTTGAATGTTTTCAAACCATCAAAGAATTCGAATGGAGTCGGGATTACTAAAAAATTCCTAAGCTCTGGGGGTGGGATTCGAATCAACGCAGCCGCGGGATTTCGCTTCGCTCAACCCACAACCAGTTGACTCAGCCATTGAACCAAGAGAATAAATTAAAAAAATTAAGCTCTGGGGGTGGGATTCGAACCCACAACCCGCTGATTAACAGTCAGCCGCTCTGCCATTGAGCTACCCCAGAGCTTAATCTTCTTTATTCTCAACAATACGTTTTAAAACATCACCTCCTTTTTGCTTTTTCAAAAATTTCTCCCGCTTCATCGCTTCGCTTCTTGAATTAAACTCTTCCGAATAAATTAAGTACCAAGGTCCTCTATTTTTAGTTGAAAAAACTTTCCCTTCATTATGAGAGGTTAATCGATTATAAATATTTCCCGTCTGACCAATGTATAGTGCGCCATGTTGATTTTTGATAATATACACTGTATATTTCATAAAATCAACAACCCGCTGATTAATCCCGCGGCCGCGGGACTCTGCCATTGAGCTACCTCAGAATTTAGGAATTTTTAATAATCCTTCAGTTTTTCAATCAACTTGTGCTTTTCAATTTTTTCCAAAGCCTTGGCTTCAATTTGCCGAATCCGTTCGCGGGTGACGTCAAATTCATGACCGACTTCTTCCAAAGTATGCGCCACGCCGTCAAGCAAGCCAAAGCGCATTTCCAAAATTTTTTGCTCGCGCGGCGTTAAATCTTTAATCACGTCTTTGACGTAATCGCGTAAAAGCTGCAAGGCCGCGGCTCGATCCGGGGTGACGGTACGGACATCTTCAATAAAATCTTCCAAAGTACTGTCCTCATCGTCTTCACCGACTGAAGTTTCAATGGAAATCGTATCCTGACTAATTTTAATGATATGCAAAACTTTGTCAAGCGGCTCGCCCATTTCCGCCGCGATTTCTTCAGGCAGGGGTTCACGGCCCAAATCCTGAATTAATTGGCGTTCCGCCTGCTTAAATTTGTTAATCGTTTCCACCATGTGAACCGGAATCCTAATCGTGCGCGATTGATCGGCTAAAGCCCGAGTAATCGCTTGCCTAATCCACCAAGTGGCGTAAGTGGAAAATTTATAGCCGCGGCGGTAGTCAAATTTTTCCACGGCCCGAAACAGGCCGATATTGCCTTCCTGAATTAAATCCAAAAGCGACAAACTCTTGCCGGTAAAACGTTTGGCAATGGAAACCACCAGCCGCAAATTCGCTTCAATCAGTTTCTTTTTGGCTTCGTGGTCACCTCGCTCGGATTTTTTCGCCAAAGAAATTTCTTCATCCGCTTTTAAAAGCGGCACTTTGCCGATTTCCCGCAAATACATTTGGATTGAATCCGCGGAGATGTCGCCGATTTCCAGTTTTTTTCTCTGCTTGGCGGTCAAACCGAGTTGATTTAAAATTTCTGATTTTTTTTCCGCCAATGCTAAAATGCCGCCTTCGGCTTCAATGATGGTTAAACCCAGGTGGTGAACTTTATTTAAAAACTTCTCGTATTCATCCAAATATTCTTCCGCTTCCGGAAAAGTATGCAAAATTTCGGTTTCGGTAATAAAACCGCGCACCCGTCCTTTATTAATCAATTTATCCACTATCTTCTCGTCAATGGTCGCCTTGACTTTGGCGCTAGAGCCGCGCGGCCGGCCGGCTTTTCTTTTTCCGCTTTTCTTTTTGTTTTTTTTCTGGCTTAATTTTTGTTTCTTTTTTGCCATATGTAAACTTGTAGTTTATAACTTATAGATTGTAGCTTGCTTGGATAAACCTAAAAGCTATAAGCTAAAAACTGTAATCATTCTAATAATTTAAGTTGGGCGATAATTTCATTAAATTGGGCCATTGTCTGTTTGATCGTAGGCTCATCTTTTTGACGTTCGGCGACCTTAACTCTTTCTTCCAGATCTTTTAAACGCGAAGAATAATAATTTTTTTTCGCGAAATTAACGGCTTTAATCAATTCTTCTTCAATGGCTTCAAAGTCAAAATCAAAAAAATCCTTCTCGGCTAAGAGGGTAAGCTCGTCAGCTAATAAATCAAGTTTTTCTTCTTTAATTTTAAGATGAAAATTTTGATATTTAAAATCTTCAAGCTGACTTTTAATATCTTTAGTATAATAAATTATTAATTGTTTGTAAAGTTCATGGAGATTTTTTTCGCTAACGATTTCCGGCGGCAGATTGTCAATCAAAAAAGGCAGGGTCGCCGGATGCTTTAAAGTAATGGCTAAAATTCTTTGGAGCAAAAGCAATTGGCGGCCTTTCACGGAAATCGCGGAAAAAAAATTTTTTGGCCCTTCAAACTTTTCTTTTTTCGGCAAAGTTTCGCGCAAAATTTGTTCGGTCACTTGCAAATTTTGCGCTAAATACTGCAGCCAATGCGTCTGCTCAATTTTACTCGCGATTTTGCCGATCAGAGGCGACAAAAGCGCGGCCGCTTCTTTTTTCCCTGAAACCGTTTTTAAATCAAGGCGGGAAAAAATTTTTTCAAAAAAATAATCCATCATTGGTTTGGCCGAGTCAACGGCGGAAAGCCAATCAGCCGGATTGTGGCGAAC
>Ga0209542_10015101_pt1 | contig 13027 bp, 14 predicted proteins | sample RifCSPhighO2_01_FD_184028 | JGI IMG/M metagenome (GOLD analysis project Ga0209542, IMG submission 184028) | Soil microbial communities from Rifle, Colorado - Rifle CSP2_plank highO2_0.1 (SPAdes) (version 2) | ecosystem: Environmental > Terrestrial > Deep subsurface > Rock core/Sediment ... | reverse complement strand
TCTGCCAGTCCGCGTCCAAAGTAACTTCCTGCGACTTGGCAGTGGCTTTGTAGTCCACGACTGAAAGCTCGCCCGCGGGACTCACCCACACATCGTCAATGCCGCCCGTAATAAACAAATTGGTCGACTCGTGAAAATATTGGACCCCGCCGCCCAGGGCGTCCCGCCAAACATCCATTCTTTCGTCAGCCAAGGGTACCGCGTCTATGCCGTAGGCCTTCATGAGCGGATGCTGCGTCTTGGCAGCGCGGTGAATGTCAAATTCTTTTTTTAAAAGCGCGTCTACGGCGCTATTCAAAGCGAACGGCATACTTGGCGGCTGGCCTATGCCCAGACGCCTGTCAATATAAAAACACCGCGGACACTTAACAAACAGGTCTATCTTTGAGCGGCTAAGCCGGAATGGCCCGCTCGCTTCCGGATTATATAAGTTTCTCGTTCTTTTGGCGTTATAATATTTGGACATTGCTTAATTTTAACCCTTAATGTGATAACCCGCAATTAATATATCTCAATTCAGTTCAATTAAACATCGTATATCGAACGATCGTCCAGCACACGATGTTTTGGGTAGACACTAAAAAAACCCGCGTCGCCGCGAGCTTTACTGGTCTATAACATTTCTCCCGTTACCGGGTTTCTCCTGTATCCCTGCGCAATCCAATGACATTTCTTGAGCTTTTTCATAGGCTCACCCTTGCGATATATGTCCTGCCAAGCTTCAAAACGGGACCTGCGGGGAATGTGTGTCCTCAAGAAATGAATTCTATCTCCTATTTTTTGCCATCGGAGAAGGTGCTGGCTCGCGAAAGACGAGAGTATTTCTTCCGTCTTAAAAACCGCGAGTTTTTTGCCGCGATAATCCACACGTACAATCACTTCTTCTCCCAATGTTGCGCCCCGCAACCTCATGATTCTAAAGAATATATATTCTTTAGCCGCATCACGTTCATCCTTACCGGCGACAAAAGAAAAAAGGTCTCCGCTTTCCACACAAAACATCGGATAAAACTCCATGAGAGTTCCCCCTCCGGCCGAGTAAATGCAAATTTCTGTTTTTTAGAATAGCAAATACTTATAAGTTTGGCAAACGACTATGGTGCAAAAAGCGCCTAAAAAAAGGAAAACGTCTCACCTTTTAGATGGAACGTCACTACCTCGAGTTATGCTGTGTTACATATAGCTGCCGGATTTCAGAGCTTCTAAATTATCAATAAGGAGCTGGGTTTCCGCTTCGGAATCAAGCATATCTTCCGGACGCCTGTTATTGAATAAAGGGTGGGGGAGGTCAAAAAATTTTTTAATGTTCTCTGGCAAGATCATATTGCCGATTGCCTCAAGCACCCTATCTCTGCGCTCTTCTCTGGCTTCACGGGCAGTTGTCATGGGCCACACCTCCTCTCGCTAGGATTTTACCATTTACGGAATTTTAGGCCTAAATACAAGGTAAGCGCAAATCAGCATTTTGAGCCTCGCCTCAAACAGAGCGCTGTTTTCGCCAAGTAATCACGTTTGCGAAAAAGAAGAGAATGTTGAGGGAGAAAAACACCCACGCCGCAACAGCGAAGGCATACGCGACCAAGAGCGCGCCGCCCGCGGCCATCAAGATGAAGCCGTAACGTTCCGGCATAACAGCTAATCCAAAGGCGATACCAAGAAGACCGAGGGAACCGATAAGCGACCACACGTCGTTAATCGCATCATTTGATACCAAAAAAATATACGCGAGAACCGTCGTGGTTATCATGGCTCCCATCGCGAACCGTTCGGATAACTTGGAAAATTTAAGAGCTCCGGCCAGGACTATCAACGATTGAAGCGCCGCGAACAACGGATTCTTTAGAAAAATACCGGCGTAAAACACGAGAACAACCGCGCCGAGTGTAACCAAGAGATTACGATACCGTTCCCAAAAAACACCGATGATAATGACCACAAACGCTAGGTAAGATGCCATACTCCAGAGACCAGCCGAAGTGTTCAGCCCCAAAAACCCCATCAATGCCTGCACGGTCATTCTCCTCTATGCGATTTTCAAAAAAACACAAAGCTAAGTTCAAAATAACCGACAAAACTTAAAATTGCAATCGCCAAAGTTTTTCAAAATATCTCCGCCCCGGTCCCCACCCACTCCCGACCCCACCCTTCCGAATGGTGGTGCTATTGGTTTCCCTTGATAATGTTACGAGCCTCATCCCAGTAAAATCCATCGCCTTGTTTTGTCTTCACCCAGTACCACCATTCCACTCCCCAGAAATAAAACTCATTGAAGCCTGTTTTCTTCGCAAATTCAATATCGGATTTAAATAGATCATGCGTCATGGTTTTGTCCCGCTCCTCCGGAGACAGGTCTTTAACGGAGATATTACTCCACGGTTCCGCCTGATATTCTATGTTAATAACGTCTTTGCCAAAGAACCATTTTATTAGCAACGCCCTCCTCGCGTAATAAACCGGCGTAAACGGGTACGAAACGTATTCCTTAAGCGGCCCGAACCACGCCCTCCTATAAAGAGTGGCGCCGACAATATCGCCCGCCTTCGCGGCCCTAAACCAAAGCGACCACTCGCCCGTGTCCGAAATCAAAACCTTGCGACCCGCGTCAAGACCCTTAACCAGCGCAATTTCCCGCTCAAGATACCCATCGCTTCGCGCAAGACAATTGCCGAACGGAAAAAATGGCTCGTTTTCAACCTGCCACATGGTAACCGCCGGCGAATTTTTATATCTTTTGACCACAACCCCCATCGCTTTCAAAACCTCACCGTCACGCTCTTCGGGACTCATGGAGGACGCCCAGCCCGGCACGTGGCATTCCGGCCAACGGGGGGTTTTAATTCCAAGAACCATTATCAAGCCGACATTCCTTTCCTCGGCTTCACGCACTTCAAAATCCAGATCATTAAAATCATATTTGTCTTTTTTGGGCTCAATCAAATCCCACTGGGCCGCGAGTTTAATGTGTTTCACGCCCAAGTCGTCCAAAATACCAAGATAGACGTCTTTCCAGTTCAAGCCGAAGCCCTCGGCGTATTCTTTCGAAAAATCCACGCCCCACGAAATTTTGTCCGCGGGCGTCGTACGGCCCACAAAAAGATATACAAACAATAAAACGGCGGCTAAAAGCAAAATATAAATCATATATTTAAAAAATTTGAACATCGCCGTAATTTATGCAATTAAGTTATACTACCGGGCATAGAGCGCGACAATAACCGTGCCCGCAACAATCAAAAAGGTTGCTGTAATTTTTCTTGCCAAAAGCCTCCCGCGCGGACTTTCGTTTATAATTTTCGGAAATTTCGCGGAGATTACAATGGCCAATATCAAAAGAAATACGTACTGCGTCCCCGAAAAAGCGCTCACGTAAGCGGTATAAAGAACGGGCGCCAGATATATAGAAAAGCTCTGCAATATGCCTGCCACGGCCCCCATAAACTGTAGCGCCAAAATGAGAAGCATCAATTTCCATCCCGCGAGCATCGTGCCTCTGTTTTGCGAAACAAGCCGCGAGCCGATAACTTCGCGCCTCAAATCGGAGTACGCGGCAAAAAGCCCCGCGGCCACAATAAAGCTTCCCGCCTTAATCCATATAATGTCTGTCCAAAACAAATTATTAAGAAATACGTATTTGGAAAATAAAAAGTACAGCGCGAAAAATAAAGAGGCCGCTGCCGCCATGGCGATTCCCCTTGCGGTTATTTTTGATTTTGAGCCGCCCGTTATAACAACTATCCCCAAAACAAGAATGATAAACGCGGCGATATCGCCGGCCGAAAGGCCTCTGCCCCCCGAAAACAAAACAAAGCCCGACATGAGTGTAAACACGGGCACCATCCCGCCCACTACCGGGAGAAAACTGGTCGCCTCAAAAACACGGAGGCCGCTATACATAAATAAAATAGCGAACACGAAAGCCGCGCCAGCGATTAACGCGGCCAAAAGATCCGTGAGCGGCAACATTCCAAAGCCCGTAAAGGGCGCGACTATAAAAATTAAAATCCCCAAGACCCCCACGTAAAACGCGTAGAGTCTCGGGTTCGGCAAAGGTCCTGTAAGCACATACTTATCGGCCACGGATGACGCCGCGAAAATCGCGTAGGAAGTCAGAGCGATAATTATCCACATATACCTTGAAGTATGAATAAGGAATTACGAATTATGAGCGGGCTATCATTCATATTTCATACCTCATAATTCATCCCCCGTTGCGTAATATGTTTAATAATATTTTCCGTGCCTTGTTTCTCAAGTTTGATGAATCCCTCCATGGCGGCCTCCGCCAGACGGCCGGAAGATATGAAATCCGGAAGCCATTCGTGCGCGTAGAGCGGGTGAAGCTGGTCAATGGCCACGCAGTTAAATTGCAGCCATTCGCGGTTTTTAATTTCCTGCGAACCGATAGGCGGAGCAATGACGAGCGGCATTCCCAGAGCCGCGTAGAAAGACAGCTCCGACGGCTTGCTCCATAGGATATCCGTGTTAAAAAGCGTTTGGTTAAACAATTTAAAATAATCCGCTTTGTTTCCCGCCGTTATCACAAAGATTGATTTACCAAGATAATTACGGAGGCCGGCTCTGTCTATCGCCCAATTGAAGTTTTGAACAACGCCCCGATGTATCCCCGCAAGAAGATTAAGCCGCAACTTATTCTGTTTAATAAGTTCCTTGAGACTAGAAATGAGATTCATGCCTATCCCAGACTGCGCGCCGGCACCTCCTACGACAAAAGACAAAGAAACAGGACTGGGAACGGCGCTCCTCGTTCCCAAATATTTTCTGATTATGGGAGCGTATCTTTCTTTATAGACCCCGGCCGGGTCAAGATTGGCTATTCTTTTCGCGAGATTATCCTTGGCAACCGCGAGATTCTGACCCAGAAGCTCAAGCGGCAAAGTAAAACCCGTATGAATAATCCTATCTTGAGGAACACCGTAAGACTCAAGTCTTTTAACAACGCGCGCAGTCGGCGCGAAATAATTTATTCTGCTACTTTTCGGACTAAGAGACGCCCACGCCCTCGATACATCCGAGTCTGTAACCACCGCGTAAAGAGGGCCCGGGTACTTCCAGTACTCGGCCATAAAAGCTACCGTGAAAAAAGTGGTTACCAAGGGAACCGGGTTTTCGCCCAGTTTTTTTATTAAATGCCTCCCCCATCCCCCTTTTATGAGGGAATAAATTTCTTTCAGCTGAAACGGCGGTTGAATTTGTTCTTTGCGGGGATAAAAATCATCTATTTTCTGGAAATAATCAAACGCTCTGAACGCAAGCCTTCCCGGCGCCCCCTTTTCGTGCAGACTTGAGATAAAATAATAAAACTTTTTTGACTGCCCCCAAATTGCTTTATCCGAAGCGGGGATACCGTCGTAATTGTTCGCGGTTATAACTTCACCTCCATAAGCAATGGGCAAAAGCGGTTCGGCGGCGCGCTGATGCCCATGCCCCATGTCAACGGCGACTATCCACGCTTTTTTGGAATCCCTCACTTTTCAAAGATAAGTCGCTTCGCGACAAAAGAAGCGTTTTTAATAAAATTTTGCGCTATAAAGTTTTGAGCAATAGTCATTGTTGGACTTGGTAGGCTACTTTCAATCTTTGAGGAATGAGGAACCACTTAATTGTATCATATTATAAAGTACGCATACGAAAATACGAAGCCCCTCACTTTTGAATATCCCACCGAGAGCAAGGAACAAAAATTAAAAACCGCGCCACTGGCGCGGATTTCTCTTAATCGTTATCTGATGCGATCGGCGTCATTGTCGTCGCCGCCCATCCCGTTCACGCTTATAGGCAATATACAGTTGAACAACGCTTACGATTATCAAAATAATCCCCATAACACTAAGAGCCATCTAAATCCGAACCGCCTGCCTGAAAACATCTTCTTTGTTCACGATTTCGCTATACCTGCGAATAGACCAGGCGCGAGCGGTGTTACTATAGGCAACTCGCGCGTATTCTATGGCGTCATCACCGCAAGTAAAGTAAAGATACTTGCATCCCAGCCATGGATTCAGAAGGTAAGCCCCGGGCACCTGAATATCCCAGTTATGCCTTGCTTCATACGAAAACACACCCAAAGAAATAAGCACTTCCGTCATCTCGTGCGCTGCCTTTGCGATAGGGGCATTTTTGTCACTGATGCCGTGAACAAAATACCAAAAATATTCCCAATCTATATTTACCGTTGCGTTATCAAACCCCGCATCTCCTCTATACTTGCCCTGAACGAGACCAACCAGATTCTTGCTATAGCGCTCAAACTTTTCTGCGAATCCTTTTTTCACACAACTCGCGCACTCAATGGAATCCTTGTAAAGCGCCAGCGTATATGGACCACACGGATGGTTTATTACCCCGGCAACTCCTGCTTCGTTCGTGTTGCACTTATAACACTTGTTGGCCATCGTAGGCCTCCTTCATACGTAAATAAGCCTGTTAAATTCCTAACCACAGCGTAGCAATGCTTTAACTCAAGAGTCAAGTTTCAGAACCTATCCACGTTGACGCCGCGGGATCGATCAATCTAAAATACAATCATCCCTCACTCTTCAAAGATTTAAAACTGGTTTTGCTTAAAACGATGACTACTATGTTAGCCAAACAACGCAAGGTTTTATTAAGACGCTTCTTTTGTCGCGAAGCGACCTATCTTTGAAAAGTGGGGGATGCCAAAAGAAATATTTAAAGACGGCGTCTGGGTACGGCACCCATCGAAATTGTCCGCAATTTCAGCCCCAACGTTACGTAGGGGCTGTTCTGCGGTGCCGGTAGAAAACCACGGCCGAGCCCTAAATCACCCCCGCTTTCTTTATAACGGCCGCGAGCTCGCCCGTGGCGCGTTCGGAGAGGTCGTACCTCACCCGCGTGGTCGGTTTACTGATTTTTATGAATCTTGTGAGGTCGACGGGTGTGCCAATTACGACCGAATCGCATTTCGTATTATTTATGGTGGTTTCCAAGTCCTTCATCTGTTTTTTGCCGTAACCCATGGCCGGTAAGAGCATTCCCGTATCCGGATAAATCGCGAACGTCGCCTTGATGCTCCCCACGGCGTACGGCCTCGGGTCCACCAATGAGGCGGCATTATTTCTTTGCGCGGCCACGACACCGGCGCCGATTTTCATCTCGCCGTGCGTAAGCGTCGGCCCGTCTTCAATCACGAGAACATTTTTGCCTTTAATTAAATTAGGTTTCTCAACTCCCAGCACGGATTCCGCTTTTATAATTTTGGCCCGCGGATTCACAAGTTTCGCGTTTTTAATAACGGTTTCAATATCTTCCGGCTTAGCCGAATCAATCTTATTTATGACTATAACATCGGCCATTCTGAAATTTACCGCACCTGGGTAATAGCTGACTTCATGGCCGGGTCGCAATGGGTCCGCAACCGTAATAGTCAAATCGGGTTTGTAGAAAGGCATATCGTTATTTCCTCCGTCCCAGACTATGACATCGGCTTCTTTTTCCGCTTCTTTTAGAATCGCGCCGTAATCCACTCCTGTATAAATAACACTGCCCATCGCAATATGCGGCTCGTATTCCTCCATTTCTTCAATAGTGCAGCTCTGCTTTGCCAGGTCTTCTATTTTAGCGAAACGCTGAACGCGCTGTTTTATAAGATCGCCGTACGGCATCGGGTGACGAACAGACACAACTTTTTTGCCGGCTCTTTTAAGAATCTCAACAACTCTGCGAGTGGTCTGGCTTTTGCCGCAACCAGTACGCACAGCCACAACCGCGATAACCGGTTTTTTGCTTTTGAGCATGGTATCGCGCGGGCCAAGCATAGAGAACTTCGCGCCGCAAGCGATTACCCTTGAGGCCAAATCCATAACGTGCCAGTAGGATAAATCGCTGTAAGACAAGACACACTCATTCGCGTTTTTATCTTCTATCAACCGCTCCAGTTTATCTTCGCTCTCTATTGGTACGCCTTTTGGGTAATATTTTCCAGCTAAACCTGCCGGATATTCACGTCCCGCGATATCTGGAATCTGGGCGGCCGTAAACGCCACTACCTCCGTATTTCTGTCCTCCCTATAGACGGTATTAAAGTTGTGAAAATCGCGGCCCGCCGCGCCGATTATTATAACTCGCCATCTCCTCATAATTTCATTGTAGTCCGGAATAAACCGTGTAGTCAAAAAGGCAAGCAGTGCGGGCGCGAAAAAGTTGACAATTAATTCATAAATATGGTTTAATGCCCGCAGTAACTTGACCACACCAGTAAAAAAGTGGCCGTGCACAATGGTATTTATCGTGAAAATTGAGGAACCGGCCCAATATGATCTAACTGAAAATTTTGGAAGCATGCTCCTCTCAAACGGCACAAGACCAATTACCGCGGACGGAATTAAACGCCACCTGGAATGTGGTTTCTACAGCGTCCCCGACCTTTATTTTGAACGCGTAATCGGTCTCATTACCGTGACCGAAGCCCCATCCGAGATTCAAACAAATCCCGAATCAGACAGCTAACCACGGGCAAGCCACCTCCCCGTAGAAGCAGGGGGTAAATCGCGGATATGCGGAGAGCGTACGCCCGAAGAGGCGAACCCCGTCACTTACTTTTTGATAAGAGTGAGTGGCTGGGCCAAAAACGCGAACCCGCATATTCCGAACGACGGCGCGCCTGCCGTAGAAAGGGGCACACCATGTCTGGGATAATTACCGCCGTAGTTGAAGAAACGTTTGAACCCCTCCACACCGGAGGGAGCTTGGTCTTTACCATCGCCCCCAATGGAAAAGTTTGGGGCAAACGCCTTGACGGCCAAAGCGGCAACAAGGACATCGAGTTGGAAATTTTCTGGCCCGATCCCTGCGCCTGTTTGGTACGTCAAAAAAGTTGGCGCGACCCCGAGCGGCTTGATAGAGCCTACCACAGAGCCAATTTGACCATAAGCCAGAGACAGAAGATCGGCACCATTCTCAATCAAAAGGAAAAGATTCAGGACGTACTTGGAACCGTAATGGTTTCCGCTACCAATAGGCCGACCTGGTCGCTCCCCGGCAACTACATAAGAGATGCCCGCTGGCATAATTGCAAACTTTCTACCTCGAAGCTTTGCCAAAGTATCAGTGTGGTAGATTGCACCTATGGAAAAACTGCGCAATTGATCAGCTCTCTCGGGTTAGTTAGCATCAGATACGATGATTCCAAGTGCGCGTTTCGGTTTTCTGTCGTGACGCCAGCTGCCTATCCGTGGAAAGAAAAAACCTCCGGAAATAGACTGCATCAGATAGAGGGCTACATAGACACCTTGTTCGATTTAAATAAGGTTGTTTGTTTCTATGAAAGAAAAGATGACGAACTTCCCTATGTAGCGTTTTGGGCAAGCCAAGCTGAAGATAAAGAGTTCCTTATGCCGCAAGGATGCCCATACGGCTCGACGAAACCGACCATAAGGGCCATGTACAACGAGAACAATTTCTTTGATCTTTTTGATGTTGACGACGCCCTCCTGCTTCTGGAAGAGAAGAGGCTTACAGATTCGCAGTTCGAGCTGCACTGGACATTTTGTATCGCCCAAAACCGATTGGCAAGAAATCTGGCACGTCTGAATTCAAATAACAGCACACTTTTTGAAACCATCCGTCGAAAAGGATAACCGCAAAAAATAGTACAGCCCCCTCGCCTCACGCTTGGGGACGTTTTTTTTGTTACGAAATATACTTACGAAAGTACGAAAGCAGAATCTTTTTCTTATTTCGTATTTTCGTATTTTTTTGTATTTTCGTATGAACTTTCGTACAAACCAAAAACCCCTCGCTTTCGCTTCGGGGCCTGGCTTCATTCGGCGGCTTCAGTACCTCACATACCAAAACCACCTCATTTCTATTGTGCTTAAATTATAGCGTATATCTGTCCTGTCCACAACCCACTTGTCCACACGCCCACAGCAAATAAGGAATAGATGCCCACGGCTTTACAGCCGTGGTACTTTAGTGGAGTTCAAACTTTGCTTGTCCTGCGGGATTAGAATACTGGACCTAAATTTGACAATATCGTATAGATATGTTATGTTTTGGTAAGCTTAGTGACTTCAACCCTACTAACAAGGGGGATTCCGATGGCGGGAAAAGTTCGTCCCATCAAACCTTGCGAAGTAGCAAAAGGGAAAAAGATGGTTTTCCCCGATGAGGTACTCGAATCATTTAACGAGCTTATTTCTCAGCGGTTTTCCGGTGACTCCGCCACGATCCAACAGAAAGATGTAGTAAAATTGATGATTAAGAAAGGGTTGGCCCGCAAGGAAATATTTGCCAATGGCTGGCTGGACGTGGAGGAGGTGTATCGGTCTGTGGGGTGGAAAGTTGAATATGACAAACCTGGGTACAACGAAGCCTATGATGCAAATTTTACCTTCGTCAGGATGCGCATCAAGCCCCGTAATCGTTGACTACCCGTCAAGCACCGGCACAACGATGCCCCCCTTCGGTGGGGCATTTTTTCAAATAAGATCCTCTAATAATGACCTCTTGCCCAGTTGTCCAAATCCCCCGCGCTCATAAAAACAATCACGGCATTTTTTTGAAAAGATTTCAGTATTTTCGGAATATCACCGAATTTATCCGCGTAAAATACGGAGTCCGCTTTTTTTTGCTTTGAAACGGCCTCGTAAAGATCGCTTGAATTTTTCCCTTCGCCATATTCACGCCCCTTAGCTTTGTATAGCGGTACCACAACAACCCTATCCGCGTCTTCAAAAGAACCAACAAATTCGCCGAACAAGCGGTTCAAGCGATCCTGCTGATGCGGCTGAAAAATGCAAATCAGTTCCCTTTTGGGGTACTTCTCTTTAAGCGCGCGCAGAGTCGCTTTTATTTCGGTGGGGTGATGAGCGTAATCGGTATAAACACCTCCGTTTAATTTCTCCAATCTCCGCCATGCCCCGCGGTAATGGCTAAAAACATAGTTCGCGACGGATTTTTTTACGCCAAGTTTTTTTGCCGCCGTCCAAGCCGCCTCCGCGTTAAGCTGATTATGTTGCCCCGGAATAAGTAGCGGATGTTTCTGAAATCGGCCACGGTTGTACCATACTGACTGCGCGGGACTTTTTTGCGAGATTTTTCTGATTGCCGCGTCCTGCCAGTTTGCCACCATAAATCCATCCGAGGAAAGATTTTTTATATACCGCGCGAAACCAGCGACAATACCCTTAAAGCTCTTATAAGTATCCAAGTGCTCTTTATCTATATTTGTGAGAATAATTACCCGCGGATAATAGTTATGAAAAGACCTGTTCCATTCGTCGGCTTCTATGATTAAATACCCGCTTTGACCGGCGCGGAAATTGCCCTCCTTAAATTCCGTAAGCTTTGTGCCGACTATCACGGTGGGATCAAAACCAGCCTTGATTAAAATCAGGGACAAAAGAGCGGTCGTTGTGCTTTTCCCGTGAGAACCGGAAACGGCAATGGTAAAATATTCTTTTGTCAGTCTCCCGAGGGCTTCGGCATAACTTAGAGATTCAATGCCGTTTTTCAAGGCAGCGCGGCGTTCCGGGTTATCGGCTTTTATCGCCGCCGAGTAAACAACCAAATCAGGCCGCCCCACATTTGAGGCGCGGTAATTCAAAAAAACGCGTGCTCCTACTTTTTTTAAGTCCTTGACTATTTCCGACTGCTTAAAGTCATCGGAGCCGCTCACTTGGTGTCCATTAAACGTGTAAAATTTGGCAAGTGCGGAAACGCCAATGCCACCAATACCGATAAAATGAACGCGCATTTATTACTTAATAAGTCTTTTGAACTCCTCCACCATCGGCACTTGCTCCGGCTCAACTCCATATCCTTCAGCCGTATAATAAGTAGTCCAATCAGCTAAAATCAGCACGGAAAATATCTTGTACAAGACACTGCTTCCTTTCATATCAATAATTTCAACCGGCAGCTGCCTTTGAAGCAAAAGCTTCTCAAGCACTTCCATTCTTTTTATAATTCTGGGGCTGTCTTCGCCGTCCCGTAAAAATAGAAAATGAAAATTCTGCATTAGGCCGCTTGTGCTTGACCGGACGTCAAATCCATTCATCTCATCGTGGTTCAGTTCCGGAAATATATTGTAAAAAGCGGGAATTTTGCCGGTTTCGTTGAACTTTGTCTTCCAGTTATAAGCGATTATCAGATTGCGGGTGGAAGAATAAATGACCGGCACAAAGCCGTGCAACCTTTGGGCAAGCGCCTTGCCGACATCTTCAAAATCCGACGGCTCAAGGGTATGGGCAAGTTTCTTTGATTCCCTGAGAGTCTTCTCATCGCCGATAATCTTTAGAAGCGCGCAGAGGCTGTAGCCCAGGGCCGACCTCGGCTGTATGCCGGTTTTGGGCATTTCTATATAGGGAAGAGAGTATTCCCTCGCCAGTTCCAACAACTTTCCGCCAACCGCGATTGCAGCCAGAGGCAATTTTTCTTTTATGGCATGCTCCGCCGCATCCAGAACCTCTTCCGTTCCGCCGGAATATGAGCAGGCGATTATAAGAGTGCCGTCGGCGTACGCTTCGGGTTTTGGCAATCCATAATCGCGGTGCAAAACTATATCCAATTCGGGATTTATAATTTTCGCCAAGGCCGGCGAAAGATTGGAACCGCCCATCCCGCAAACCACGAATTTTTTGTATTTGCCGAGTTTGTCCGGATTTTTAATCTCCGGCTCATATTCAAACTGCTTGTTAAAGCCGGCTATTGTTTCGCGCATTGTTGACATATATCAATGATAACAAATTCAAAGTTCAAAATGCAAAAATCTCTAGCCTGTCTGCGGTTTTGTTAGTGCGGCAACCCTGCCTGCCGGCAGGCAGGTCCGCAATTTCAGCCCCACTGTAGTGGGGCTGTTCTGTAGTGCTGGTAGAAAACCTCTACGAGTGCTTATTCCACCGTGACCGATTTCGCAAGATTCCTCGGCCTATCTACGTCATATCCTCTAATAACTCCGAAATGATACGCAAAAAGCTGGAGCGGGACTACGGACAAAAGCGGGGTTAGCATCTCAAGCGTCTTGGGAATATAAATTACATCGTCA
>Ga0209542_10015100_pt1 | contig 13027 bp, 12 predicted proteins | sample RifCSPhighO2_01_FD_184028 | JGI IMG/M metagenome (GOLD analysis project Ga0209542, IMG submission 184028) | Soil microbial communities from Rifle, Colorado - Rifle CSP2_plank highO2_0.1 (SPAdes) (version 2) | ecosystem: Environmental > Terrestrial > Deep subsurface > Rock core/Sediment ... | reverse complement strand
CGTTGCCTCTATGTTGCGTGTAATCCAGCTCACCCTATCCGCACCTTTGAAATGCGGTGAGACGACATTGATGTTTAGCTGTTCATCCTCAATTTCATGCGTTTGAAATTTCACCGCATCCGCTCCAGCTTCCTTCGCGGCTTTCACTAACTTTTTTGCGTTTTCAAGATACTCGGCAACCGAACGCTCTTCAAGTGTCTGAATGAAGTTTTTGCCGATCTCCGCAATAAAAAAAACATCCCTTCCTCCAATGGACTTAGATGTGCCCGCAATAGAAATTGACTTTGCCATATTTGTCATCTTTTAAAACGAATCTGAGAGCAAAAAGTCACTCCTCTCACCTTACCGAAAGCGGGTGTTCCTCGCTAATGAAAACATTGACAAGAAATAACCTTGTGGTACTTTCATTTCCAGACTCACAGTACTCTTAGGAGGAAAGCATGCCTGATTTCTTGGGCGTTGGCATCATCGGTTTCGGCGATGGAGGACAAAGCAACTTCAAGGCTCTAACTCGGCCAACAATCACTGAATCGCGGTCGAAGATCATAGCCATTTGTGACACGAACACCGAACGCATGGTCGAAAATGTTCCCCGCGGGCACGAGTTCGAGCTGTATACCGATGCGAAGAAAATCGCCCAAAATGGCGACATCCACCTCGTCATCGTTGCTACGCCCGACCACGAGCACGTCGAAGTCACGAAATTGATGCTTGAGGCCGGCAAGTACGTATTTGTCGAGAAGCCGGTCGCGACAACATACAATGACCTCGACTACATGGCCGAACTCAACCGCAGGTATCCCGGGAAGATTCTCTTTTCGGAGAAGTACTCGTTCGTGGGACCCGTGCAAGCCGCGCTCCAGCATCGCAAAGAACTCGGCGAGTTCATGACCGGAAGCACCTCCTACACGATGCGGAAGTGTGACCGTATTATGGGCGACGGCAAGTGGCGCACTGAATCCGCGTACAACCCAGTGGCTGGCGGCCTCTCGCACAACTTCATGACACTTCTCTTGTTCATTGGAGCGCCGATAACCGAAGTGTGTGCGATCGGTCAGGTACTCACCTACCACGAGAACCTCGCCCGGCATGGTGGATTCGATACCGTGCGGGGAATGCTCCGGTTCGCAAATAAGGCAATCGTCAGCTTTGACATCAATCTGGCGATTCAGAACATGACCAGTCCATACGCGCACCGAACCGTCACGCATAACCTCCAGTTCCGGAACGGTTCGCTCGCCTACGGGCCAACGCCAGAGAGCGACCAGCTCATCGTCGGTGAGTTCGACGGCGTGCCACACTATCCTCGGTTCTCCGCCGAGCCGGCGGAAAAAGACTGGGGGCTCTACAACCTCGGCACGCTCTATGGCTCGATGTGGGACAACGTGCTCGACGCGGTGCATAATGGCACTGCGCCGCTTCACACCATCGGGCACGGTATCAATGTCGCCGCCGCCTGCATTGCCGCTTTTATGTCGGCGAAAGAGCTCGGCAAATGGTCTCATGTGTCGCATTCCCACAGAACACTCTGATATTTCCTGCCTTGCGCCGCTCCATCCGTGGATCGGCGCATTTCCTTTTGAGTGAACTAAAACCCTACCATATATGGTAGGGTTTTTTCTTTATGCAATCTTTATGCAAGGTGCGCTAATAGATTTTTAAAAAGCATTGCAACGGTAATGGGGCCGATTCCGCCAGGTGTTGGGGTGAAGATAGCGGCCTTTTCTGCGCAGCGCGGATCAGCATCGCCGACAACCCGCCCTTCAGATTCGCCCGCCCCAGCATCAAGTATAATAACGCCGGGCTCGACCATTTCAGGCTTAAGGAGTCCTGGGACTCCAGCGCCTAAAACAACGATATCGGCATCTTTAACCGCTTCTTCGATATTGTCACCTTTATTGCACACGACCACCTTGCTTCCTCGACGTTTAAACCACAATGCTGCAGGAAGACCAACCAATTTCCCCTGACCCACTATCACCACTTTTTTATCACCAAGAAAAACGCTTTGTCGCAACAGAATTTCTTTAATAGCCCCCATAACCGGCGGCACAATAGAAAGTGTCCCCTCTTCAAAAGCTTTAAAGCTTTTTTCGGAAAGCACATCTATATCTTTGGATACCGGAATAGCGTTCAGAACCGCGCTGATATTAACTAAAGGAGAAAGTGGCAACTGAACGACAACTCCCTCTTCCGGCGCAGCCTCAATTACAGAAATAATTTCGTCAGTGGTAGTCGTGTCCGGTAGCCGTTTTTCTACAATCGCAACCCCTATATCTTTTGCAAACTTTTTTTTGATTTGAACAAATCGCTCCGTCACCGGATGATCTCCAACCATGATGACACAAAGCGTAAGAGGTTTTTGCAATGTAGCAATCTCACGCCGCAGTTCTTCCTTTATTTCCTCCGCAATAGCTCTCCCGTCGATAATCATCACGCAATATTATATCAATACGCCTATGCAATTGTGCTTACCGAGCAACACTTAATATATTTAATATATGAGTTGCGATCCGTTCGGCTGCCCCGCCATCAGCCTTGTAACACATTTTGTCGCGAAGCGCCGTGACGTTGGCAATGGTAGCTTGCGGATCATTAAAAGAGCGATTGACCGCATTGACGAGTTCTTCTTTGTTATTCACAATGACAACGCCATTCACTTCGTTGACGTGAACGAAATTTGACATCCGTTCAAAACGTTTAATGCTTCGTTTGAATGGCAATTTTTGATTGCCATCAAAATTTATGTTGATAATTGGTTTTAGAAAAAAACTGCCCTCAACCGTGATACTGGAATACGTATTAATAATAACGTCTGCGTGGTAAAGGCAATTCATAAAATGAATCAAATCGCCAAGTGACGGATACCAGGTGAAACCCGAATGTCCGAAAATCTTTTTCGGCTCAATCCAATCGTTGTGAACAAGTAGATCTTCTTCAAATTGAGCAAACTTCTCAGATTCCTCTTTTCGTGCGCCGGGATAGGGACGCACAAGAATCTGCGCTTCTTTCGTGAGCGCCTTCCCTTTTATGGCGTCGAGTAGTATAGCCACAATGTCTCCATCATTTGGTGTATAGCGCCCGCGTGATCCAAAAAAAATAATCTTTCTTTTCGGATCAAAGTTTATTTTCTTGCAGAATTCCTCGCGAGAAAGCAGCAAATTCTTTTGTGCAAAAATATCGTAATACGGAGGACCGGTTACAATTACGTTGCTCTTTTGATACCCTTGCAGGCTAATTGCCTCTTTTTTTACCGGTTCATTCCACACCATAAGCGAGTCGAGCTTAAGCGGCTCAAATTTTTTTACGAAATGATCCCAGCTCCCTGATAAGCCGGTTGTTTTAATACCGTGCCGTTTTGCCTCTCTCAATAGAGCGGTATCTTGCATGCTGTGAAAATCAGGAAGAAAAACAAGGTCGGGTTTATATTTATCATAAAGCTCTTTGTATGGACGCTCCGGATAGACCATCAAACTTACTTTCGACATCAGTACGTTTTTAAACCAGCCCCATCGGCCGAGCGTTCTCGATATGGCAAATTTGAAAGGATAGAGAAAACTTTTTCCTCCAGCGGCTTCTATATCAGCTCTCGTTCCGTACTTTGCGAGAAGCTGCTGAGTTTCAGTAAAAATAAGATAGGTTGAAAAAAAAGTATGTATTCGTTGCAAGAAGGTGCGCTTCCAATTAACCGAAATGGGTTCGATAATTACCTCCGTGCTTCCAAAATCCTTTTTCATTTGCTCTTCTGCCGGTAGAGGTACCAGGACAATAAGCCGTATACCTTGCTCCTTTAATAGGGAAACAACTCCTCCGGGAATAAGAAAAAAATTCCTTACAATAAGAGGATTCGAGACGCTCAAAAATACCGTTTTTTTAAACATAGGTCTTCATCGTAATTGTTTTATGGCAGGTGAACGAGAGTTGTATGGGGATTATTTTGCTGCATTTGCGGGGCGAGTCCACAAGTAATATATGCGTGAAGGTCTCATCTTACTAAAGGGATTCCGATCTTCAAAATTTTTACCCTTTAAGAGCCGCCGTACCGTTGCGCGAAACCGGGTTTTTAAAATACATTCATACCAGGAAAGCGGCCTCGCCTTAAAAACCTCTATAACCTCAAGATTGCTTTCCTTGATCATGGGGAGATATACTTCTTTTTTTGTATGACGTTCGTCCTCTTGCAACATAGCAGAGCCGCCTGGTTTTAGGAATGCATGGATATTTTTATAAAATTTTTTGTGAATGATGAAATCGGGATCATACTTCCTAATAAAGGTAAGGTATTTTTCATAGGTTGAGTCTGCCATTGGAGGATTGCTGACTACTAAGTCCCATTTTTCGGTTTTCGGAATGCTGTCTAAACAATCAGAAAGATATACTTTCACTCGGTCCGATAAATTATTTCTTCGTATCGTATCTTCGCAGGCTTTAACCGCTTCGGGGTTTATATCCGCAAGGGTAAGTTTGTTGCAGAGCCCATGCGCGAGAAGAGAAAAGCCGATAAAGCCGGGGCCCGCGCAAAATTCAAAAATATGGTCTACCTTTCCGGTTTTTTCTTTTACGACGCGAATAAATTCCTGGCCAAAATCATCTCCTCCTCCGTCAAGAACCGGCAGATAGCTCACGTTAATATTTTTGTATCGAGCAGTTTTGTATGTCACTGTCTTTTATTGATTAACTTAAAAAAATTTCTAAATTTACATTTCGTAGCCTTTCTTGCGCAGATCTTCAAGCATATATTCTGTTTTCAGCCAGTCAAGCGGCGTATCAATGTCGATAGAACGATCCGCCGGTACAATATGACCGACTACTATGTCGCCATACAAGCGCCCATCGTTCATAATGAGATCGCGGCGCATAGCATATACTGCGGAACTTCGTTTGTAGGCAGTCGGCAAATCCTGCCTTCGCGCACCCTCAGGTTCGTCAATGCAGTACGGGAACACCCGTCCGTTTTCGAGCTTCTTTATCTTCATAGGATGCGCGCTTGATTCCACTTCGCAAATACTTACGGCGCTATCCGCGCCGGTTTCAATCAGTTTCTTCAACGTCTCATCAATATCTTCAACGGTACGGAAGGGCGACGTCGGCTGAAAAATAACCACGTAATCAAACTTGATGCCGAGCCGTTTTTCCATCTCCGCTATGGCATGGTGCATCACCGGTAAATGCGGTGTTTTGTCTTCCGCTAATTCTTGCGGCCGCATAAAAGGCACCTCGGCACCGTATTCTCGGCACACCTTCGCAATAGCCTCATCATCAGTCGAAGCAATAAGATGAGTAACGAATTTGCTTTTTTTCGCGGCCTCAATGGTATAAGCAACGAGAGGCTTCCCGCCAAGAAGCTTAATGTTTTTCCCAGGAATTCCTTTTGATCCCCCGCGCGCGGTAATCACGCCAAGAATTTTTTTCACCTCTGCCATGGTGTGCAATTAGGTAACTACGAGTACGATTAAAAGTTCTTATGCCTTCCAGCCAGGAACGTCCGCAAGCGATATTTCTTTTTGCGGAATTTTAGTGACATAAAGCCGCGCGTGCGTCTTTGTGCGGTGCGTGTGTGGCTGGCCCGCAGGAACAAGAAGCACATCGCCGGCATGGAGCGTATATTTTATTGTGCCCTGGGCGCTTCCTGGCTTTGCTTTTATTTCGCGCGTGTCTTCCTTTCCGTCTGGGAGTTTCTTTGCCCACGGTTCCACAAGCTCACCGCCAACCTCAAATTCAACTTCCCCTTCCAAACAAATCCAAAGATCCGCCTCATGACGATGCACCTCGAATTCATTGTCAATTTCGCAATCTTCAAGAATATAGATAGCGGAACTTCCGGATGCAGACTTAAACGGCTCTAAGAGGCGCTTCCCTGGAGTAGGCGCAACGGCTAAGGTCTCATCGGTAACCGACTTCGGTATAAAAACGCAGGGTGCAATAAATGCCATACATAGTGGTAAACCTGATAATCATGCCCACAGTAACACATCGCGGCCATGTTTGACACATACAAAATTGTGTGATAGAAATGCAGCAGCTTCCCGTTCTAGAAGTTCATCACATAAAGGAGAACGCCATGCAGAAATGGCAAACTTACGCGGTGCTCGAGGGCACCTCGAAAACCGTAAGCGGCATCGCCCAAGACCTCGTCGGCAGAGCGATGACCACCATTGAGCTCGGCTGTGTCGCCGCCATGATGATCGGCATCATGCAGGCCGCTGGAGGATTCATCGGGTTCTGGCGACGCGTCAGCATCGGCAAAGCGGAGCTCTCTTCCCTCGCCCCAAACCGAGCGATCATCTGGGCGATTCTCTTCGGCTTCATGGCCGGAATCCCCGGAACCATCGTTTCGCTCTACACTTTCACGCTCGGAGCGGAGTTTTCGGCTCGGACGCTCCTCATTTCCGCGTCCATCATTCCGGGAGCCATCCTCGGGCGTTATGTCTGGGGTAGCGTCACCGATCCTCTCGGGCTCCGACAATGGATTGGCATGGCCGTTTTCATCGGCGCGTGCTGGGCCATTCTCGGCTTTCCGGGGGGATTCAACTTTGAGCCATGGGTATGGTGGACACTCGTCATCACCTTCACGCAACCCGTGAATGAGTTCCTCTCACGCAAGGCGGCAGATGCAAAACTTGACCCGTGGACCAACAACTTCTGGGTCGGAACCTCAACCGTCTTCTGGACGTTCCTCGCCCTTGTGGCATGGATAAGCGTCTTCGGATCGAGCGACCAGCACTTTAGTTCCTCCCTTGTTCTTGGGTCACTTCTCCTCGGCCTTATCGTGACGGGCATGATCTCTTTCAAACTGCTCTCCTATGCAGGCGGAGGGACTATCGCCCTGAAGAAGGTTATCATGCAGGGTACCTACCTCGTGACCTTTACGTTCATCGGCATCTTCTTCTACCATCAACCTTTCACGGGGGGACACTTGGTCGGCATTCTCTTGTTCCTGCCGGCATTCGCCTTGATCGACAAAGACACCTGGAAAGGTATCCAAGCGTTTCTCCGTCCGCCTCAAAAAAGGGCGGTGTAGCAAAAATCCCCATCCGCCGCGGCGGATGGGGTTCTTTTTTTACAAACCCTAGTGAAAATCAGTAATGATCGTCAGCACTATACCGAAAAGCATAACAAGAACGGCCAGCAGTTTCTTACCGATGTTTTTTTCTTTGAGAAGCGCTCCGCTAAAGAGCACGCCCCAAAAGGACCAGAGCCGCTTGGTACTTGCGGCATAGGCGGCCAAAGAGTAATTGAGCGCTTGCAAGGTCAAGAAAACACCTGCCGTTTGAACGGGTATCGAAATCAAAAAAATAGGCACTACGGCGCGCGGAATAGTGAAAAAATTTGCGCGATCTTTGGTGAGAGCATATCCAAGCAAAAGATTTCCCATACCAATGAGCAAAAACGCCGCACCGAGAAAAAAGAAAGCTGAAGAGGCAACGACTGCCTGCTTGTCATAAGGAAATGAAAAGGCGAACAAAAATGCTCCGAGAAAAGCATACAAAAAAGCCGGCTCCCGAATACGTTCATGAAGCCGCATGCCTTTATCGAACTGAACATCTACGAGAAACCATAAACCGGCAATGGTAGTAAGTACGCCAAGAGCGCCGAGCAAACTCGGTACCTCTCCAAGCACAAAAAAGCCGGTAAGGAGCACCAGGGGCGGAGTAACGAGCCGCATGGCCGATACAAACGATGCCTCGCCGGCTTGAAACGCTCGGTACCACGCAAACTGCGCAGCAATATTAATCACTACCGTAATGATAAAAGCCTCCCAAAACCCCGGTTTTATTTCGGGCAATCCCCATATCCATGCGGCGATAAAAACCAGTGCGCCGATTATGGAAAAATTAAGTCCTGCCAGGAGCTCGCTTTGAATACCGGTATTTAGCAGCCGTTTGATGAATGTGTCATTGAGTCCAAGAAAAACGGTTCCCGGCACCATGTAAAGAAGAAAAAGTAGCGTATTCATTCTTCTAATCTTCCCCGAGAAGCAAGCCACCCTTCGTGCTCCTCTTCATAAAAAATAACATCCCCGCTGTTAAATGATTTTTTTAGCATGCAACATCTTTCGTATCTTATCCTTGCTTAGGTGCGACGCAGTACCTGAGTAATAATTATAATCCCTTTTATTGATAGGGATCTTCACCCCGTATTCGATATGTAGGGGGCTGTGCAAGATGTACATATTCTTATGCTCGGAAAGATATACTGCTTCCTCTTTGGTAAGAAGTGGTTCATGCTCCTTTTCTCCCGGCCTTACTCCGATGATCTTGTACTGAATCTTCCGGGGATCCTTACCGTAGCGCGGCGCTAATTCTTCAACGAGCACTTCCGCAAGGTCAATAATTCGGAGAGCATCCATTTTCAAAATAAAGATTTCGCCACGCCGTGCCAACTGTGCTGCGTCAAGAACTAGTTCCACCGCATCGGGTATGCTCATAAAAAAACGTGTCATTGAGGTGGAGGTAACCGTTATTGTGTTCCCTTCTCTGATTTGTTTTTCAAACACCGGTATCACCGACCCACTCGAAGCAAGCACGTTACCAAAGCGCACACAGCCGAACCGGGTCTTATCCCCGCTGCTAATGGAGGCGTTCGTGATTATTTTTTCGCTCAGGAGTTTCGTGGCCCCCATGGTGCTCGTAGGATTAACCGCCTTATCAGTTGAAATACCGATAAATGCTTCAACCCCTTGTTCAATGGCCGCATCCACCAAATTTTGCGTTCCGATGACATTCACCCCTATTGCTTCGAATGGATTATATTCGCACAAAGGAACATGCTTCATGGCAGCCGCATGGAACACGATATCGATGTCTTCCATCGCGCGGTCTACTCTCCGCTTGTCACGAATATCACCGACCAGCGGCCGTATTTTCTTCGACTTCAATTCTTGGCTCAGTCGGAAATGGGCCGACTCGCTTCGCTCCAGTATCCGAATTACTTTTGGATTATAGGTCAAGAGCTGCTTCACGATTTCAGACCCGATTGAGCCACACCCCCCCGTCACGAGTATTTTTTTGTCTGTAAAAATATTTTTCATGTCTTACTTATTTGCTTACAAACGAATACAATATCGATGATGCTAACGAAACCTACCCTTACTAGTATGCCAGTCTGTTTCCGTCAAAGAAACTTTTCTTGATAAGTTCCTTCGTCAAGGGTATCTCTTTAAGCACTTTCACGATCCTCTCCGCGCTCTTACCATCGCCATAAGGATTCTCGCATATTCGCACTCTCTCGAGAAAATCCGTATCAAAAAGCGCGGTTTCAATCGCCTCCTTAATCTTCTCCTTATTGTTGGGCGCATCAATAACATTATCAGGCCGCAGGCGCCCTTTTTGCCGATCACCAACATTTACCGTTGGGACATGGAAAGTCGCCGTTTCGTGAAGCCCTGTGCTTGAGTTACCAACTAAAACAGAAGCGTGTTTTAAAACATTCGCGAATACTTGATACGAGAGTGTCCGCGTACGATGTATGTTAGTACGGTCTATCTCCCTCATCACTGCCTGTCCGCCGGCGTCATTATTTGGATAGAGAAGCAGTGCGGGGATATTGAGCTCCCTAACCGCATCGAGGGTGGCTCTGATCTGTCCGGGGACCTCTTCAACTTCGGTTGTTATCGTATGCTGGCTAATGAAAATAAACGGCTTCGACACATCAATTCCTACTTTTTTCTCAAGTTCTTTTTCAGGAATATCCGGCGCACTTAAGAGGGCGTCAAGCGAGGGACATCCAACCGTAAACACATTCTCTGGATTTTCTCCCATACGGACAAGCCGGTCTGCAGCATCTTTATTCGCCGGAAAATGAAAGTGAGCGAATTTTGATATGGCGTGCCGCAAACTCTCGTCAATGGAACCGGTGACTTCTCCTCCCTGAACGTGCCCTACTGGGATATTCATATGCGCGGCAGCTACCGCTACCGCGAAATTGGCGCCGATATCAAAACCGGCAAGGACAATGTCTGGTTGCAGCCGTTCAAGCTCGCGGGTAATCTCAACAAGGAATCTTCCCGTTGCCGTAACCATATCAGCCCCCGTGTCTCCGTGGCCTTCTTCAAACATTGGTATCACCGATGTAATCTTAATACCATCCTCTTTAATGAGATTGATTGATTTCCCGTGGCTTTCCAAAAGATGCACTCCGGTCACAATTAAAAAATAATCCAGATCTGGATCTTGTTTTATCTTGTCTATAATCGGCTTGAATCTGCTGTAATCAGCCCTCCGCTCTGTTACGATCAATATCTTTCTCATTGGGACGTATACGCCACATGTTTTCCTACATTACAACGTCTGAAACAGTCCGCGAGTTTCATAGAGAAAAGGCCCGTCTCTGGGACAGGCCCTTAATCAACCCCCTGAACAATGGTTGCACCAAACGGCAACCGCTAAGAAGCGGGCAAGCGTAAACGCTCGCACGCGTTGGAGTATCCTTGATTCTTTCTTAGCGAATATTTGCTCTCTTAATTTGAGAATCCCTGGCGATAAATCCCCTGGCTCTCTTTCCTAAAATCTTTGGGTATTCAATTGCCTTTATTTCCCCTGTGCCGGGTCGCTTTACCCACAGGTTGTCTCTTGTAAATTTTTCACCTTTCTTAATATCTGCTATGGACACAACGCAAGCATAGGCAAAATCTATAACCGGCTGCTCTTCTTTAAGAATGGTCTTGCCTCCGCCAGATGCTTCATATACCGCTTGAGAGCCGACAATAAGTTCTCGCAATTCGGGAGGCGTAATTGAAATCGCGATATCGGGGCCTGGCCAGCTTTTATCCGAGGTAAAATGCTTTTCCAAAATAGAAGCTCCTAAAGCGATGGCACCAAAGCACGTATAATTTCGGAGCGAATGATCGCTCTGCCCAACGACAGCGCCAGGGAAAGCTTTCCTCAGTTCCCCGATCCCACCGAGCCGCACTTTCGCGTACGGCGTTGGATACATCGAAGTACAATTCAAGAGCGCATAGGGAGTTTTATGCTTTTTAAAAATAGCAACAGCTTTCTTAACAGAGGAAATGTTGTTCATACCGGTGCTTAAGATGACGGGCTTACCGAATGAAGCAATATGCTCAATGAGGGGATAGTTATTGCACTCCCCTGACCCAATTTTGTATGCCACAACATTCATTCGGTGCAGTCGGTCTGCCGCCGCGCGGGAAAAAGGGGTTGAGAGATAGATCATGCCCAATTTTTCCGTGTAGCCCTTCAGTTCTCTTTCTTGTTTTTCACTAAACGCGCACCGCTTCATAATTTCCCAAATCGATTCCGTGGTATGCCTTAGAATAACCTTTTTCGCCGCTTGGCTCATTTCGTCTTCGACCACATGACTTTGAAATTTGATGCACTCTGCGCCAGCACTGCGGGCATCGCGAATCATGCGCTTTGCCTTTGCCACGCTTCCTTCGTGGTTAATCCCTACTTCGGCAATAACAAAGGGCGGGTGTTTGGAACCTATTTTCCGCTTCCCAATAACGATTTCAGGACTTTTCATGATTTCTTTTCCAAGAATCTCTGTAACTTTTTTACAACAAAAAGATCGGTGCTTTCTCTCGACTCATGGGTCATCCCGCCAGTATGAGGGACGATAATGACATTCGTGTGTTCCTTCGCGTACTCAACCAATGGATAATCGCTGAACTTCTTTCCGAGCTCAAGCTCCCGCGCCAACACATCCGTCGCATAGCCAGCGAGCATCCCCTCACGTAGGGCATCAAGTAATGCTTCCTCATCCACGATTCTCCCTCTCGCGGTGTTGATAAGATACGCGCCCTTTTTCATTTTGGCAAAAGCTTCCGCATTGAACCTGTTTTCCGTTTCTTTATTGAGATGAGCGTGCAGAGAAATAACATCGCTTTGCTTGAGCAGCTCATCAAAACTGACTTTCTGGTAACTCAACGCGGGGTCTTCTTCCTCCGCAGGGCTGTAGAATAGTACATTCATCCCGAAGGCGACGCCATACCTCGCCATCCATCGGCCAAGGCGGCCGAGCCCGACTATACCCAGCGTTTTTCCATACAAGTTGTGTCCTCGGAACCTCTCCCGGTCCCACTCGTAATTTTTAACGGAGTCAAACGCCCACGGCGTAAGGCGAACAATATCTATCATGAGCCCACACGCCAGCTCTGCGGTGCCGGTAATGGTGTTCAGAAAATCCGTTTCCCCCCACAAACTAACCACAGCAATCTTTTTGGACTCCGCATATTCAACATCAATATTTTCGAGAGTATTCGCGGGAATCGCAACGGCTTTCAATTTTGTCGCCTTATCAATGACTTTTTTATTCACCACCGGAGTAATTCCGACAACGATGATATCGTAACTCGGAGCAATACTCTCGAACTCGCTTTGGGTGACCTCTCGGTAATCAACCCTGCCGAGATTATCAAGAATCGCTCTTGCTTGGGGAGCAAATTTTTCTCCAAGGGTATTTAAAATCTTATAGCTCATTTTTGATTTTTGAATTTCTTGAGATACCACTCGGCTAGCATAAGATCTTCTTCTTTGTCTATATCAACAAACCGGTCGCTCGGCATAAGAAAAGGAAGAATCCTGTCACCAAAAAAATTTCCCTTTTTCATAATCGTATCGTACCTCAATAAAAAGAGTGCCCCGTTTTGCCAATATACCTTTGGTGTTTTTTGGCGCGGCCCCGTGTGTAGTGCTTGCCCGATTTTCGGTATAAGCGGCTTTAGATAGTTACCTTCAAGTACCCAGGACTTATAGGGATTTTGAAAAGGTTCACATACCGATCGCAATGAATCCGCATCGGGATCCGCTTGAAGAAGCCGCACTGCTTCGTCAATCTCCTCGGCAGTTCGAAATGGGCAGGGCGGCTCGAGCCATACTATGATTTCCGGCTTTATTCCCTCTTCCTCGAGAAGAAATGCGAGTGCGTGTTTCAAAACCGGGTCAGGCGGCGTGCCGTCTTCTGCGAGTTCAGCTGGCCGAATAAAAGGAACTTCCGCGCCATACTCAAGGGCGATGTCCGCAATCTCTTGATTATCAGTGGTAACAAACACACGCTCAATGAGTTT
>Ga0209542_10015099_pt1 | contig 13027 bp, 12 predicted proteins | sample RifCSPhighO2_01_FD_184028 | JGI IMG/M metagenome (GOLD analysis project Ga0209542, IMG submission 184028) | Soil microbial communities from Rifle, Colorado - Rifle CSP2_plank highO2_0.1 (SPAdes) (version 2) | ecosystem: Environmental > Terrestrial > Deep subsurface > Rock core/Sediment ... | reverse complement strand
CCGCAGCTTGGGCAGACGATAGTATTCATAAAGTTATTACATAATACTTTCAATACATATAGATTGCAAGTCTGTTTTATAAATTGACTTTGAACATTTAATAATGTTTGGTATAATATACAACACTTACGTAAAATGAAGTCGTTATTAAGAAATACCGTTATAAATGGAGTTTCTCTTTACTCCACCTCTTTAATACTAAATGGTGTTAAAATAGAGGGCGGATTTTTAACTTATATCTTTGCGGGGTTTGCCCTGACTCTAATGACTTTTATATTGAAACCGGTACTAAATATAATTGCTTTTCCTATTAATCTTGTGACTTTCGGGATGTTTTCTTTTTTGATTAACGCGATAATACTTTATATTTTAACAATATTTATTCCTCAGATTAAAATCACATCTTTTGTTTTTAAGGGTTTTACACTGAGCGGTTTTGTTGTTCCGATAGTTTCTTTTAATGCTTTTTTTGCATTTATTGCGGCATCTGTTGTATTATCCTTTATAATATCTTTTATTAAGTGGCTGACTGGAAAATGAATACGATCAGTAATAAAAAAGTTGTATGCCTTGGAGGAGGCATAGGAACGGTTAATCTTATAAGCGGACTTAAAGAATACACGGAGAATATATTCGTAGTTATTTCCATGGCGGATGAAGGAGGATCGTCGGGAAGACTAAGAAGATTATATAAAATATTTCCGCCAGGAGATATGGTTTCATGCATGTCTGCTCTTGTTAAAAGCAAAAACCCTGTTATTTCTCAACTCTTAACTTACAGATTCCCAGGAAACAGATATGGAAAAGATGATGAATTGGGAGGGCAAAAGCTTGGGAATCTGGTTATGGCTGCTATGATAAACGTGCTAAAAGATTCCAACAGCGCAATAGAACTTTTTAAAAAGACATTTGATATTCCGGGTGTATTTATGCCGGCTACATCCAAAAAGGTTTCGATTTCCGTAAAAACGGCTGACGGGAATATAATTTTTGGTGAAGAAAAAATAGATTTAGGAAAATACAACGGAAAAAGAGTTTTGGAAAGAGTTTATTTGCATCCTAAAAGCGCGAAAGCGGCAAATGGAGTTATTGAGTGTTTAGAAGATGCAGATGTAATAATTGCAGGGCCGGGCGATCTTTATACCACAATATTACCCGTTCTTATTGTTCCGGGAATCGCAAAAGTTTTAAAAAAGAGCAAGGCTTTAAGGATTTTTATAGTAAATATTGCTAACAAGCCGTTCGAAACAAAAGGATACGATGTATACGATTATATAAAAGCAATTAAAAAACACTTGGGAGTATTTCCTTTTGACAAAATAGTAATAAATAATAACTACTCGATTTCTATCCCTAAAAAATATCATTATAAGCACGTTTTACTTGATTCTAAAGGAAAAAGCGAGGATGTTAATGGTATTAAAATGATTAAAAGAGATTTAATTGACGAAAATTTCCCTATTTATCACAGTTCCAGTAAACTTGCAAAAGTAGTTGCGGAAAATATATAATACAAAAATGATAATATCTGTTATTCAAACAATTTCGGCAGTTCTATTAATAGTTGTTATTCTGCTTCAAATGCAAGGATCTGGTTTGTCTGCATCTTTTGGCGGAGGCGGAGAATTTTACAGAAGCAAAAGAAGTGTAGAAAAGTTATTAATATGGGCAACAATTGCTCTATCTGTTATGTTTGCCGTTTTATCTGTCGTGCTTCTTGTTTCCCACAAATAATATATTTATATGATCGTTTTTAGAAAACGTTTGCTGGTTTGGATTGTCAAGGCGTATATAAAAAAATGGCGAAGTAGGATGTTTTTCTTTTTTATTTTGGGCTTAATCTTCTTTTTCCTACTCCTTGGAATGTCAAAATTTATTATTCCAAGGATACCGATCGGGCAAAAAGAAACAATAGGGATGGTTGGATCGTACAATCTAAACACTCTTCCCCCTTCCATTCTTCATGAAATATCTCATGGGCTAACATACGTATCATCCGACTGGTCTATTACTCCTTCCGTTTCAAAAGATTGGAAAATAGAAGATAACGGAAAAACATATGTGTTTAATTTGAGGAGTGATATTAAATTTAGCGACGGGAAAAATATTAATTCTAGAGATATAAACTATAATTTTTCCGACGCAAAAGTTGAAAGACCGAATAAAAATACTATTGTGTTTAAACTAAAAGAAAGTTTTTCCCCTTTTTTGGTTACGGTTTCAAGACCTGTTTTTAAAAAAGGATTTGTAGGAGTTGGAAATTATAAAATTACAGACGTGAAATTAAACGGAAATTTTGTCGAATCTATAACGCTTGTATCGGCAAAAGATAGATATAACACAAAAACATATCAGTTTTATCCAAGCGTGGATGCCTTAAAACTCTCTTTTTTAATGGGAGAGATATCAAAAGCTGAAGGCTTACAGGATGTTAATTATAAAAACGTTTCCTTTAAAGATTTTCCAAATGTAAATATTAAAAAAAATATTAATTACAGTCAGCTTGTAACTATTTTTTATAATACAAAAGATCCTGTTTTATCCGATAAAAAAATAAGAAACGGTTTGGCCTATGCTGTCCCCGATAAGTTTTCCTATGGCGTAAGAAATAACAATCCGTATCCGCCGTTTTCATGGGCTTATTCTGAGCAATATATGAGAGAACAGGACTTAACCCACGCAAAGCTACTTTTAGATGCGGCAAATAGCGCTACACAAAGCTCGTTCCTTAATTTACAAATAAAAACTCTTACAAAATACAAAAATACAGCAAATGATATTATAAAGTTATGGGAAAAAATTGGGATTAAAAGTAAAATAGAAATTGTAGACAGCGTTCCGAGCAATTTTCAGGTATTTATAGGGGATTTTTATCTGCCGATGGACCCGGACCAATATATGCTTTGGCATTCGAATCAGGATAATAATATAACTAACTACGAAAATAAAAGGATAGATAAACTTTTGGAAGACGGAAGAAAAACAACGGATATGGATACAAGAAAGAAAATATATTCCGATTTTCAAAAATATCTTTTAGATGACTCCCCTGCGACATTTCTCTATTTCCCCTACGAATATGAAATATCGAGAAAATAACAAAAAGGTTCAACCTTAATAGATAAATATTAGCTTTAAAGGAGGTTGAACCTTGTAATAAAAGTAAGAATTATTTAAAATTAATCGAACGTCGCAAAGCTTCCATGTCTTGTTTCTGTTTTTGGTGAAAAGGCTGCTACAACATGGTCTTTAATACTTGGATAACCTGCATCATACATTCTTGTAGGATTCTTAACTGCTTCAACTACTTGTTCGCTAATTTTTCCTCTATCTACATCCTCCAAGATTCCACCTTTTATACGTAGTCCTATTACTGGCCCGTTTCTGCCTGACCTAACTACATCACAAAGAACCATATCATGATTCCACTTTAAATGCCCTTCATGATAATAAGGTGTATAGTTCCAAGTTAGTTTAATTCCTACATCTGGATATTCGTAGTTTTCGTCCTTCTCTACACGAAGTCTTACATCTCCCCAATGTATTTTTAATTGTTTAGCAGTATCTTTTAAAACTGCAACTGCTCCGGTGGTTTTTAGATAAGTTAATCCTTCTTTTATTTTTTGTCTAATTTCTTTCTTTCTTGTTCTAACTCTTTCTTGTACGCTTTCTTCGGAGTATCTTTGTCTGCTGGCAACTTCTTCTACCCAGGATCTTAGTATATCTTTTTGTCTATCAATCATATTCTCACCCCACATTCCGGGCAAATGCTTATTGAGCAATTATACCATAGGCAGGTTAAAACGCCATATGCCAAAAGGGTTCAACCCTTAAAGAGAATTTTTATCTTAAAAAAGGGTTGAACCCTAAATAAAGCTAAACTTTCACGATAAGGGTTCAACCCTAATTAGTTAATCCTCTTCTAATGTAAGAGAACCAAGAATTAAACCTGAATCGTCAAGATAATCTTCTACGAAACTTTTATATGAAAATATATTTTTAAACCTATTCTTTGCTGTTTTAAAATATTTTAAAATTTCTTGAGGCTTTAACCAACTTGCTTGTTTTTTACCTAAGTAATAATGGTAACTTGAAAATTCCTGAAAATTAATTTTATGCGAGAGTAGCTCTCTGCAATTTAAATGAATATATCGGGATAGATGCAGAAGGTATGAGTCATTATCTATAAGCGCTGCCTTGTAAATAGACTCAAATAATCCTCCTTTTCTTTTATATTTATCATTAAAATACATAACATAACTAGTGACGACTCTTCTCGTAAGTTTTATAATTCCTTCTTTTGTATATTGTTTTACTTGCAGATGAAAATGATTTGGCATTAATGTAAAAGACATAAGATCAATTTCGTCATGCAAATTAAATTTAATATATCTTAGAATTTTAATATTTGTTTGACTTAATTTTAATAATTCCTCCTTAGGTGAAAGGTATATTTTTAAATAGTGAAGAAATACTTTACAATCTTGTTCATCTAAAAAGATATTTCTTTTATCGATTCCGCGATTATAGATATGATAGTAGCCGCCTTCAATATATACTTTTACAATATTTTTTCCAGGCATACTTTAATATATTATAATAGGGTTGAACCCTTTATCAAGTAAAATTCTTATTTTAGGGTTCAACCCTTTATAAACTGCGAGCGAAGTTTTTTATGGTAGGTTATAGCAAAGCGGTGGGCTTCATCACGGATTCTCATAATAAGATGAAGCGCTTTTGAATCTTTAGGCAGTCTTATTAACCTAAAGTTCGAAGTAATAATTGTTTCGTCTCTTTTGGCAAGGCCGATAACGGGTATTTTTGTTTTGTTTAAGCGCAGCGCTTTTACTGTGGATGTTATTTGACCTTTTCCTCCGTCTACTATTATTAAATCCGGTTTTCCCCAACTGTTAAAATATTTTATTCTTCTTTGAATAACACTTCCCATCATGGCAAAATCATTAGGTCCGACAATTTTAGGGTCGATTTTGAATCTTCTATAAAAAGACGGTTCTTTCTCCCCGTCTATAAATACAACCATGGATCCCGTAGACAACTTTCCCGATATATTAGAGATATCAAAACACTCAATCCTTTTTAAAGACGATACAGAAACCTCGTTATTTTTCAGGTTTTCTTTTAATTCAACTATTTCGGAGAGTCTAATATCTGACCTAAGATTGGGATTTATGTCGTACTCAAAGGGTTTATAAACAGGGGTGATAATAGCATTAATTGCATTTATTTGATCTTGAATTTTTTGCGCTTTTTCGAAATCTTCATTTTTGCTTGTTAGGTTTCTTTCCTTGATAAGTTGTGTCATTACTGTTCTCGGATGGCCTTCTAGAAGTTTAATTATGTGCTTAATATTATTTTTGTAAATTTTTCTTAATCCCATAGAATCAAAAACAGGAGGACATGGGCATAGTCCTAAATGAAAATAAAGACATGTTTTTTTCGGATGATTTAAAACATTTTGAAACGGAAATATTTTTCTTATTGTTTTTAAAACAAGTCTTAAGCTTGAGGGATTCGGATAAGGACCAAAATACAGCGAGTTTGGGTCGTAAATCCTTCTTGTGATCAAAATTTTAGGATATTTATCTTTAATTGATATCATTATAAGCGGGTAGGACTTTCCGTCCGTCAATTTTACGTTAAAAAAGGGCGCAAATTTTTTTATATGACTTGCTTCTAGAAGTAGAGATTCTATTTCCGATCCTACCGATATAATTTTTATCTTTTCTATTTTGGAAACAAGTAGTTTGGTTTTTGGACCTAGATTTTTATCTAAAAAGTATGAAGAAACTCTGTTTTTAAGATTTTTTGCTTTTCCTACATATAAAACATTCCCTTGTTTATCAAGAAATAAATAGACTCCTGGGTACTTTGGTAGATTTTTATAAGAAGATTTCTTAAAAACCTCCATATTTATTTATTAAATTTAAAAAGGCTGAAAAAATTTAGAGGAGATATATCGATTGTTTGATAAATTGCTTTATCGTTTATCCTGAATTCTATTATAGCTTTTTTAATGTCAAAAAACGAGCCCTTTTCAAAAACTACCGGTATTTTTATCGTACCATTGGGGGGTATTTCTTCTGTTGTGATATTTCTTTCTTTAGGGTCAAGAGAAGCTGTTCTTATTGTAAGTATTTGCGACGGAAACATAACACTTTTCTTATTTATTAAAGTGATGTTACCAGTAACCGGCATTAGCGAAAAAAATTTATTTTGCATGTCAAGCTGAATATCTATTGACGGATTTATATCTTCAAATATATCTGTAAAACCGACGTTAACATCTTTTGAGTTTTCAAATCCAGCAAATTTATATCCTCCGGCAGGAACAGGATATTCACTGCTTATTCCCCTTATCACAAATGCGAAATGGTCAAAATCAAGTGTATTAAAATAATCAACGCCGCCTGTAGTATTTCCCCAAGTGGGATCTATCATTATCCATGTTTGTTTTTTGAAGTCGTAATATTCGGGCCACGCGTGCAAAACATCTTTTACTAAAGATAATGGTCTTTGTTTTGAGTTTTGCGTGTATGCAAATCCGTCAACTTCGCGAGCCGGGATTCCTGCTGCTCGGGATAGAGTAATAAAAAGATCCGTAAATTCCATACAAACGGCAGATGTCGGATTATTCAACACGTCTACTGCGCCTAATCTTGGTTTATCTGTTGTTATTCTTGAAAAATCATATGTTAGACTTCTTGCGACATACTCATAGATTGCGCCAGGTGTTTTTAAATCTTTTGCGAGTTTTATAATTTTTTCATTTGAGATTTTCCAATATGGTTTTTCTTTTAAGTACTCAATTTGTTCAGACTGCGATAATGCTTGTTTTTTCGGATAAAGAGCTAGTTTTGCCTTTCCTTTTACAAAAACGTGTCTTTTTTCCGATGGCATTAAAAAGTAAGTTGCGAGCCAGTTACCGTCTTTATCTTTTTTTACATTTAAAGGTTTAGGATTTATATCTTCTATTAAAACATCTTGATAATTTGTTGTGGGAGGAAGAGCAATCTCCGTTTTGATAGGAAACAGATTCGAATTTTTTATATGGTATTTTAGATTAAAACTGTATATCTGCGAATTTCCAAATGTGATAGAGATTCCGGACTTTCCAAGCTCTTCTTTTGTAAAGTTTAAGTCGTTAAGAGCCGTTTCCGGTTTAACATATATCGGATTTCCAAACACAGGCGGAACTTTGACACGAACATCAAATGCGTCATATCCTTTTTTCTCGGATAATCCCGGTATATTTATTTCCCATATATTCCCCTGCTTTTTAGCGATATCTCTTGTGTCAAAAGAAAGGTTGAAGTTGAGCTTGTTTCCTTTTCCAACGACTCTGGAATTAAAGTTCAGCTTTATTTGTTGGCCAAGATTTGTTTTTGAAATCTCCGGTGCAATAGCACCATTTGCGTCGGATGCAGCTATATTTGTCATGTCTTCGAATCCAACTTCGAGAGTGTAAGATGAGGTGTAATAATTACTGGTCGTATTTTCTATGCCGATTTTAAAGAGAACATTTACAGAACCGTCTTCCTTAATCTTATATGTAATATCATAAGACGTTGGAGAGTTTTCCTGAGCACGTGTTGCAGATGCTGATATTAATAATAAGAAAAAAAATAAAACAAAAAAAGAAAGTAATTTCTTCACAAAGTAATTATACAGGATTTTACAGTATCTTTTTTAAGAACTGACCGGTATATGATTTTAAGTTTTGAGCAATTTCGTAAGGTGTGCCTAAAGCAACTACCTCTCCCCCCTTGTCTCCTCCGTCGGGACCAAGATCTATTATATAATCGGCGTTTTTAATAACATCAAGATTATGTTCAATTACAATTACCGTATTCCCCTTGTCTGTTAATTTTCTTAAAACCTGAAGAAGTTTTTCCAAATCAGCAAAGTGAAGCCCTGTTGTCGGCTCGTCCAAAAGATACAATGCGTTTATTCCTTTTTTTGAAAGCTCTGTTGCCAATTTTACTCTTTGGGCTTCTCCACCGCTTAATGTGGGAGCAGGCTGACCCAATTTTATATAGGAAAGTCCGACGTCATTAAGAGTTCTAAGCTTATGCTCAAGTCCCGGAACAAAGGAGAAAAAATTTAATGCTTCACTTACGCTCATATTCAGCACGTCGGCAATATTTTTGCCGTTAAATAAAACCTCCAAAGCTTCATTGTTATACTGTTTTCCATCGCATACCTCACATGTTATATACACATCAGGCAAAAACTGCATTTCTATTTTATTTTGTCCTTCTCCTTCGCATGCTTCGCATCGACCTCCTTTGACGTTAAATGAAAATCTTCCCGCTTTGTATCCTCTTAATTTTGCTTCCTTTGTTTTAGTAAAAAGATCTCTTATGTAAGTGAAGCATCCGGCATATGTTGCCGGGTTACTTCTTGGGGTTCGGCCGATCGGCGACTGATCTATTAGAAACACATTTTTTACGTTTTCTATTCCCTGAATCTCTTTAAATTTGCCGGGCTTTTCTTTGTGATAGGGATTTTGTTTTTGCATTAAAGCATGGTATAAGATATCATTAATCAGAGTTGATTTTCCTGACCCGGAAACGCCGGTTACGACTACAAACTTATTTAGAGGAAGCGAAACATTTATATTTTTCAAATTGTGCTCCGCCGCTCCTATTATTTTTAATTCACCAACAGGGTTGAACCCTTCATTAAGGCTACTGTCTTCTGAAATAGGGTTCAACCCTTTAGAGAAAATGTTTATTTTCTTCTTGCCGGACAGATACCTACCTGTTAAAGAATTGGGGTTGTTTTTTATTTCCGAAACAGTTCCTTTTGCAATTATTTCTCCCCCTTGTTTTCCTGCTTTAGGGCCGAAATCAAAAATATAATCCGCCTCGTGCATTGTTTCTTCATCGTGCTCAACAACAATTACCGTATTTCCCAAGTTTCTAAGTTTTTTTAGCGTTTCAATGAGTTTTTTATTGTCCCTTTGATGGAGCCCGATGGACGGCTCGTCTAAAACATATAATACCCCTGTTAAACCGCTTCCAATTTGGGAAGCAAGCCTTATTCTTTGCGCTTCTCCGCCTGATAAAGTTTGCGCGCCTCTTGAGAGGCTAAGATATTCAAGTCCTACGTCAACTAAAAATTTAAGCCTATTTGAAATTTCTTTTAAAATTATTTTCCCAATCTCTTTTTCCCTATCTGTCAGAGTTTGTTTTAAATTATTAATAAAGTCCAATGAATATCCGATACTCATGTCGCAAAAATTAACAATTGATTTTTTGTTAATTGTTACCGATAAAGCTTCTTTCTTAAGACGGTTTCCCATGCACTCAGGACAGACTTCGTTTCTCATAAATTTCTCAACCTGCGTTCTTATAAAGCTGGATTCCGACTCGCTGTATCTTCTCTTCAGTTCGGAAATTATTCCTTTAAACGGTTCAAAAATTAAAGTTTCTTTTCCCCATCTGTTTTCGCCGACCACTTCGTATTCACGGTCTCCGGTTCCTATTAAAATTAAATTTTTTAAATCTGTTGACGCTTGAGAAAGCCGTGTACTTACGGAAATTCCATTTTCTTTACAAAATGTTTTAAAAGTTCTTGAAAACCAAGTGTCTTGTTCTCCGAGATTCGGAAAAGGCGAAATTCCTCCTTCGTTAATAGAAAGATTATCATTAAAAACCAATTCTTTATCTATGCTTAATATTGTTCCAAGGCCGTTGCAATTCGGACACGCGCCGTGAGGGGTGTTAAAAGAAAAAATTCTAGGTTCAATTTCCGAAATCGATATATTGCAATTCGGACATGCAAATTTCTCGGAAAAAAGAATGTCTTTCATCTGCTTTGGTATATCAGGTATTTCGAATCCTTTGTCTTTAATAGTTGCGATAATAATTTCTCCATTTCCCATTTTCAAAGCCTGTTCAACATCGTTTGCGACTCTTTCTCTTTGTGTTTTTTTTGATAATATAACAGCATCTATAACAAGTTCTATAGAGTGTTTATTCGTTTTAATTAGCACAAAATCATCGGAAAGAAAAAAAATGCGTCCATCAATTCTAACTTTTTTATATCCTCTTTTTTTTAGATCCGAGAAAAGCTGCGTATATTCACCTTTTCTGTCTTTTACAAGCGGCGCCAGAATCAATATCTTGATACTTGACGCATTGTCTTTTTGTAAATCCATTACGGCATTTGTTATCTGCTCCTTGGAGAGATGAGAAATTTCCAGACCGCAATTTGGGCAATGAGGATGACCAAGTCTTGCGTACAAAAGCCTTAAATAATCGTAAATTTCGGTTACGGTTCCAACAGTAGAACGGGGATTGTGCGATGCTCCTTTCTGATCGATTGATATTGCGGGTGATAATCCTTCTATTAAGTCTACGTCAGGCTTTTTCATTACTCCTAAAAACTGTCTTGCATAGGACGATAATGATTCTACGTAACGCCTTTGACCTTCGGCATAAATTGTGTCGAAGGCAAGAGATGACTTTCCCGATCCGGAAAGTCCCGTAAAAACAACAAGTTTATTCTTCGGTATCTCAACATCTATGTTTTTTAAATTATGTTCACGCGCGCCTTTAATAATAATTTTATCCATATTTTAATTATTTGAGCATATAATTATAGCAAAATTACGTCTTGATTAACAGCGGGGTAAAGTGAAAATACTTGACGCAAATAGCAATCTGGATTAAAATAACGTTCTTATGGAAAATCGTATCGGCAATACTCCTGCGAATGTTATATCCGGGAATAGTAATGAATTAAATTCCCAAAAAGAGAAAATAAGAGATATAAGAAGACCATCAGATTCGGAAGTTCTTCAGATGATACAAGAAGCAGAGCCTAACATAGACGGTTTTACTACTGTAGTGGCAGTTTCTTTAGCACACCCAACATTTAGACTTGTGAAGAGAAGACTAATGGGAGCTCTTGATCCCGCAACTGAAATGACATATGGACAAGCTATCGGAAGAAGAATTATAGGAGCAAAAAAGGCGGGAATTCCAATCGAAGCAGTTGTGAGAGGGCAAATTATAGTAAACAGAATAATTAATAGTTATATTCAGTCCTCCTATAAGCAATAAGCAGTAATTTACTACCTCGTAGTTTATTCTTTGTGTTTTGATATAATTATATTATGGAAAATGAATTAACACACACTACCGAGACAGAGATAAGGCCTCCTAAATATGACGGCGCGCTTGTGCACGGATATTGGCTTTCTCAGGCAGGAGATAAAACAAAAGAGCAGCTTGATCTGGAAAGCCACATAGCAGCAAGAGCGGCAGCTCATGTTTACCATGAAGAAGGAATTGGGAAAATAGTTCTTTTGATTGGAAAAGTATGGGGACCAAAATACAAAACGGTAGGACAATTGATGCAGTATGATTTAATACATAAATATAATATTCCTCAAAAAGATATAATTTTGATAGATGAGTCTCTTAATACAAACTCAGAGATAGATGTTTTTAGTCAGCTTGCAAAAACCCATGGATGGAAAAGTATGGTTGACATAGCATCGGTTGAACATCAATGGACTATTCCGGATTTGTTTAAAAAATTGCATTCCGAATTACAAACGGAATCAGGAACAAATATAGATTTCAGATCCGTTGAGGAAATTCTTGGCAAATACAATGAGACAACATCTAAATCTACACATAATGAACCCGATTCCAGAAAAGTTGCTCGGCCGGACGAAAGAGTTGCCAATTTTATGAAAAAACGCGCGCGTTCAAGATATAGATTAGGAAGAGCGCTTTACAATCTTGCAAAAGTGGGGCTGGTTAAAACAGGCAAAGAGGACGTTTTGAATAAAAGATTAAATCCTGAAAGCAATGTGAAAGGCCCCGTATTTTTTGGAGATAAAATTGGATTAAAAATGAGTGACTATAAATTGCAATACGACGAAAAGGCAGCGAAAAAAAGAAAAGAAGAAGGGTATAGCAATTCAAAAGAGCATTTGGAAGCTGTAAAAAAAAGAAATGAAAAAAAAGGTTTATAGAAACGTAAAAGATGTTTTACTATTCGCGGTCAGTTCAAATTCTTCTTTAATTATTTTTTTGGAAATTCTAATCGGCATTTTTCTAAGCATTTTTTCTTTTCTGATATTCATAAAAATTGGCCTTATATTTAACTTTAGAAGTCCGCTTTTAACAGAAATTATGACAATAATAAGTTTTTTTGGCAGCGGGATTTTTCTTATTACAGCATCTCTAGTTATTATCCTTTTTTTGTCAATTAGGAATCATAAAAAAGAGGGAGTTCTTTTTTCTTTTATACTTCTTATGGGATTTATAATAAATAATCTGCTAAAAATTTTAACAAAAAGACCCCGTCCCGATGTTTCTCCTTTACTTTTTGAACCGACATACAGCTTTCCATCAGGCCACAGCATGAATGCGTTTGTATTTTACGCAAGCATTTCTTATTTTATTTTTCATTTCACTAAAAACAAAAAGCTTGCAATTTTAATTTCAGCGTTTTCCATAATTTTAATATTTTTAATCGGAATAAGTAGAATTTATCTTGGAGTACACTTCCCGACAGATGTTATTGCCGGTTTTATTGGTGGGTTCTGGTGGTTTATAACGGCAATACTTCTTAGACAAACAATAAATTTTTATAAATTCTTTAAAGAAAGCAAAAATCTAAGCGGAACATGATAATTTATCTTTTAAAAGGTTCCGTGTGAACTAAAACCTTTTCTACATACGGTAATTCATTCTTAATTTTGTCCTTTAATAATTCCGAAATTTTGTGAGCTTTGTCTAAAGATGTTTTACTGTTTAGAACGCAATGCATAGAAATTGATATCTTATGATCTAAATTATGTATCGTAATATCGTGAATTTCCTTAATTTCAGGAAATTTATTCTTAACAATTTCAACTGTTTTATATATTTCTTCTGTTTTTTTTGATTTTGGTTCTTTACATACTTCTTCTTTATGCTTGGTCGGTTCAATATGAATATTTACATTTGTAAGCTGTCCAAGCTCTGCTTTTATAGCATTTTCT
>Ga0209542_10015097_pt1 | contig 13028 bp, 12 predicted proteins | sample RifCSPhighO2_01_FD_184028 | JGI IMG/M metagenome (GOLD analysis project Ga0209542, IMG submission 184028) | Soil microbial communities from Rifle, Colorado - Rifle CSP2_plank highO2_0.1 (SPAdes) (version 2) | ecosystem: Environmental > Terrestrial > Deep subsurface > Rock core/Sediment ... | reverse complement strand
CTATAGGGTGTCGGAGTCGGAGAAATAACGATAGTTTCAAACAAGCTTCCCTGACAGAAGGTGCCGTTTAATTGGTCGGTTATTAAGGTACCGCTTTTTGTTTGCTCAAGCAGCGCGGTTAAATCGCTTTTGATTGGAAACCGGCAGATGCCATCCTTGCCGACTACTATCTGCGCTTGTTCATTTGCCTCGCGTTCCTGGCCGCTGATATCGCGCGCATTGAGCCCTCGTGCAAACAGTTCCTGTTTATAGGCCGATGTGTAGCGGACAGACTGTGCGGTCGTTTTTAAGTAGAATATACAGATATTTTCTTCGCTTCCTACTATTTCCAGTTCCTGTTCGGTAGTGACTTGCACGGTCGGCAAATTACTGGTTGTTGTCAGTGCGGCATCCGCCGGCGTACAGGTGAGAGATGCGCTGATAAGACAGTTAACATCCTCACCACATTCCCGGGGTTCCGCCGGGATCGGGGAAGTGGGTTCTTCGCCCGTTGACGGAGTTGCCGAGGCAGTCGCTTCCTGCGTTGAGTTATCTTCCGTCGTTGATGTTCCGCCGCGCGGCACGAGTGCGATAGCCACGACGGCAATAATCAAAATGACTAATGCCCCGCCTCCCATAAGAAGTTTTTTGATAGACAGTGCAGAAGGGGAGCGAGGAAGCTGATTTTGCGCCGGTGAAGCGGATGGCGCAGGCGCGGTTCCACCGGCAGCGGCTAATGACGCGTCTGAAGCGGCGAATGCCGCGGCGATATCCTGTTCAGCCCATCCATCGGCCTTGAGTGCTATTTTAATCTGGTCCGGCTGCTGGCCTGCTGCAAGGAGTTGTTTAATATAGTCAGCAAGTTGATTGTCTGCCATAGTGTGTGATATTCATGCTATACGGTATCAGCGAAGGTGTCAAGTGGAACCACCTTCGAATAAAGTGAGAGATATTTTAATCCGCCTTCGCGGAATTCCACGGACGTCAGTCCGTTGGATGGATAGACATTTTCCGCTTCGGCGGACTTTCGCTCCGACGAAGCGCCTGAAGAGACCCCACGTACGTAAGTGTGTGGAGCTTCAGTCATGCGGGAGTGTATAAAATTTACCCTTTTACGTCGGCGTTTTAATTTTTTTCGATGTAGGAATAGCTCGTTATAGCGGAATATATGAATCATCGGATGAATTTACTGTATTGACATTTTGTAGCATTACCGTTCTAATAAATTGATATACCAAATTTAACGCGAAGAGGTATACACTGCTCAAGAGAATAGGAGGTGAGGAACATGGCGAAAAAAAAGGCAAAGAAAGGAAAGAAAAAGGGAAAGAAGTAAGAGCTTATCTTTCTCGATAAAACGGTGCCGCCCAAACGACACCGTTTTTATTTTATCCCCCTACTTTCCTTCAGCCGACGGATTCAGCCCAATTTCAGCTCCTTATAAAAGACGCCACATCACAGAGATCTTCATTCGTCGAAATAACCCACCGAAGCCGTGTCAGACGTGGCGAAGAAGTATTTTTATGGTAAAATAAGGCAGATGTCAGATAGTAGATGCCGGAATTCAGGTTTAAGATTGTAGATTTAAAATTAGAAGACAATTTCTCAAATCATAAATCTAAAATCATAAATCTGCAATCGAAGTGGTCTGGTAGCCAAGCGGTAAGGCAAGGGTCTGTCCTGCGGAGCAGGATCTCGCTCCGCGAGACAAAACCGATTACAAAATGTTTTATGTGTATGTATTAAGAAGCGAGAAAAATGGAGATGTCTATATAGGATCTTGTAGTGACTTACGAGTTAGATTTAACCGTCACAATGATGGTAAAGTAAAGTCGACTAAAGGATATAGACCTTGGAAACTTATCTATTACGAAGCATATAGGAACAAAAAAGATGCAACAAAGAGAGAAAGACAACTAAAAGGACATAAAGCAAAAAGTGATTTAAGAATACAGATTGAAAACAGTTTAAGTTATTAATAATTTGGTGCGGTAGCCAAGAGGTAAGGCAAGGGTCTGCAAAACCCTTACACGGGGGTTCGATTCCCCCCCGCACCTCATAGGAGGTAAGGGGAAGGGTCTGTCCTGCGGAGCAGGATCTCGCTCCGCGAGACAAAACCGCTATGCACCGGTTCGACTCCGGTACGCGCCTCATAAAGCAAATGCTGGGACAAAACCGCTATGCAGGGGTTTCTGGCGAAGCCAGATCAGGCTCCGCCTGACGATTCCCCCCTATTCATACGACGACGTGGGAAAAGAACGAGATGGTCAATTAGAACATAAAAACGGTACGTGGGAATGGTTGAAAGGGGTAGTCATCGGCTGGCTGGGCGCGATAAAAGAGGCCGTGGTACGGGGAGCAAGATATAAGAGCAGATGACGGGTAGCCTTTGGGTGACTAGTTCAGTGGCACCATGCCCGCATTGCTACGCAAAGTGTTGCAGGTTGGGGAACGTTTCCTGCTTGTCCGACGAATCCACCAGCTGGCGGAGAAGGCGGAACCGTTCCCACCGTAGCAGCAAGGGCTGCTAGTTCATCGGCAGAACGCTTTCCTGACCCGCCTACCAAAGCGCGCGCTTAGTTCATTGGTAGAACGCTTTCCTGATAAGAAAGAGGTGCATGGTTCGATTCCATGAGCGCGCACAAACGCGCGGCGGGCAGGTAAGAAAGAGGTCTATATGAGACTCCTTATCTCTCTATTTATTCTGTTGGTTGTCGCGGTTTTATCCACGAGCTTCGCTCCGTACGCAGAGGCGGCGGACGATCCGCTCACGATACATTTCTTCTATTCGGAAACTTGTCCGCACTGCCGGAAAGAACAGGTATTTCTCGACGAGATAGAGAAAAAATATCCGGACATCGTGGTAATGCGCTACCCGATACACGATACATCTCACCACGACTTGCTTTCTTCACTTATCAGCAAACATCATGCCGAACGGTACCTCGGCGTCGTGCCGCTCACGTTTATCGGGGATGATTTTTTCGTCGGTTTTGACTCGCCTGAAGGTATCGGCAGAAAGATCGAACAATCAATCGAAAAACAGCTCGATCCCGAAAACCGGCATGACAACGTGCCGAATTCTCCGGACGGGATGACAGATGATACCGTTTCGATCCCGATCCTGGGCATGGTAAATCCGCGCGACTATTCGCTTCCTTTGATTGCGGTTGTTCTTGGTTTTCTCGACGGGTTCAACGTCTGCTCACTGGGCGCACTGGTGCTGATTCTCGGGCTTGCCCTTGCCCTGCATTCACGCAAGAAAACCCTGCTCTTCGGCGGACTGTTTATCGCCGCCACAGCGCTGGTATACGGCTTGTTGATTTTGTTATGGTATCAGTTATTTTCAGCGCTGGGTTCATATATAGAGGAGATGCAATTAGTCATCGGCACGATGGCATTAGGAGCCGGCGCGTATTTTTTTTACGAATTCTACCGGATGCGAAAAGAAGGTCCGTCCTGTTCATTTGCCGGAAGCCGGATGATTGCAGTATTTTCCAAAAAAGTGAATGCCGCCTTTGGCGGCGGCGGCAAACTGGTTGCCGTTATGGTAACCGTGACGGTATTCGCCGCCGTTGTTACTCTTGTAGAATTTCCGTGCTCTGCCGCCATTCCGGTGGTGTTCGCGGGCATACTTGCTGATGCAGAACTTCCCGCGATGGTGTATCTGCTGCATATCGCCCTCTTTGTCCTTTTTTATATGCTTGATGAAATCATCGTTTTTCTTATTGTTGTTTTTACCATGAAAGTGTGGCTTGCTTCACCGAAATTCGTGACGTGGTCGACGGTTATCGAAGGATTGCTGCTTACCGGATTGGGATTATACTATCTTCTCGCATAAACTTTTTTGAGCGCTATTGCTATTGGTGAATGCACTCTGCATAATAGAAATATGCACAGTCAATCATCACAGCAGTGGGGTCAGGATGAAATGCAACGCCGGCACTCATTCGCGCGTTGCGGTCATCGTTTCATAAACAGCAAAACGCGTTTATCCATGAATAACAATTTTTGCAATACTGATTCTCCATGATTTTTGATACTGCGGCTTCCCTGGCAGTTCTCGGATCAGCAATGAGTGTCAATACGCTCGCTGCTTATACGGGAATCAACGATTATTTTGCCCGGAATGCATGTGAACCACGAATCGATCATTCGCGCATTATACAAGTAGACGTTGATGATCGTTTGCCCTACTACATCTCAAATCCTAACCCCGTCTTTAATAAGGAAGGAGAACAATGGGTGTTAATCAAAGAAGATGCACCTATTCCGGCGTGGAAAGTCGCCTTGCGGGATTGGTATGCGACCCGGGGGAATCCTCCAAAGGGTATTGCTGAAATGGAGCGGATAGGGAAAGCGATCCCTATGAAAGGCGCCACCAGACTGGCGAACCCTGATATCGGGCAGGACGTATGGATCGGTTCAGGCTGGTGCGATCCGGAAACCGGGAACGTTATCGAACGGGGAGGGGATCTTCCCGAGGAGACGCAACAAAACGTCTGCCTTGATCCGCTCGTGCAGGATGTTTTATATGTGGTCAACAAGCGCTGCAATATTGACGGGAATTGTGCCACTCTCGAAGAATACAATGATCCGGCTAACTATGATCCTGTCTCGTGTGATTGCGTGCCGGGACATCCCGAAATTTGTCTCAATGGCAATAACTGGCTCATTTGTCGTGCATGGGGTGAAGAGCGTCTACTTGAGCCTGAACATACCTACAAAAACACCAACTGGTATTGGTGGAGTTTTAATATATATTATCGCGCGTCAAAATTACCCGCTGATCCGACCTATGAAGATTTACCTTGTTGGATACGTCTCTTAGCTGAACAATGCCCGGGAAGCGGCGATGTGATGGGGGAGTCCCGGCTTGAGGCGTTGCATAGCGCACAGTGTGTACCACCCGTGCTTGGCCATACGTTCCCGGACGCGCCGCGTCCCGGGTTGATTCTAAAACGGGACATTATTCAATTAAATGTCAGTTTGCCTATGGAAATGCAACTTGATGAGCTCTATTTAGCGCGTGAACAACTTGATTATGTAGACCAGTTTCCCATTATTGGCACTGCTTTTAACGGCCATTTTTATGTAAGAATCCGTCCGGGCAGTGTGAGAAATACAAAGGCATCCTATTCTCTGATTCTGGATCCGCGCATTGTTGGCAGCGATGGTCCTTTTTGGCAGTATGTTCCTGTTTCGGCAGTCTATAAACCTGAAGCCCGTTCATTGCAACTCGGTTCGTTTATACCCGGATTACCGACATTTTCCTATGAATGGTGGACCCCCTCCTGCAAACCTGCTCTTTATTTATACCCTGAAGAAGAAACAGAACTTACCGTGAAAGTGGAACCGGCAGGACATATTACCGAGAGTATTCCTGACCATGAAGAGGAAGGGTGGAATGTTGTCGCATATCCTGACGGGAGGATACAACCGATCAACCGATCAACCGATCAACCGATCAACAGAACAAGTGATCAACTAGCAAACAGCGAACAGCGAACAGCGAATTACGATTATCTCTACTACGAAGCATCCCTTACGAACGTTACCATCCCCAAAGACCATGGCTGGATTAAATCTGCCGATGCATTACCCGTCTTCTTTGCTGATATCCTTCCCCATTTAGGATTAAACAAAACAGAAACCAGAGACTTCATGGACTACTGGATTCCTAAGCTGACCGGTGAAGGAGAACAATGGTATATTACCCTCATTGACCGGAAAGAACTTGACCGGGTAGAGAAGATTTCATTTTCCAAACAACCGGATACCTTCATCAGAGTGAGGTTTTATTTTGAGAAGTTGGATTCTCCAAATTCTAAATCACCAATACTAAGCTCCAAACAAATGCTAAATTCTAACTACCAAATTCTAAATTCTCCTTCTATTCGCTCCGGCTTCACCGCCGTCGACTGGGGAGGGATTATCGGTAACGGGAGTTGCGGGATACAAGAATATGTTCACTAACGTCCTCTACTTGTTGGTAGCAATCGTGCTGCGTATCCTGAGCGTAAGTCAATTGAATGACGCTCTGGCTGGCTATTTCAGCGGCTCTAGCATAGGTATGATCTGTTATCCTGATGTCCTACAGTATACGGCGCCGAGAGGAGCAAACAGTTTACAACTCGGCTCGTTTATTTGCGTGACACCAACACCAAGCCCGACAGCGATACCGACTCCCGGACCGACGCGCCCGCCGTCGGAGAGACGTAATCCGGAAGAAAGAGAGGGACCCGGTAATTCTACAGAGCCGGGACCGGAAAATAATCCTCGACCACCCGGACCAATTCCATCGGCGGGGTAATTTATGCGCATAAAACCTTCGATCAAAACAGGTTTAAGTTTCGGTCTGACATCAGGCATCATCACCACACTCGGTATTATGACTGGACTCAACGCCGGTACTCATTCGCGCGTTGCGGTCATCGGCGGCATACTGACCATCGCGGTCGCGGATGCGATTTCAGACTCGTTCGGGATCCATGTGTCTGAAGAAACCGATCCGACGCGCAAAAGAAAAGAAGTGTGGGAATCGACGCTTTCTGCTTTTTTCACCAAGTTTTTTGTCGTGCTGACATTTCTCGTGTCGGTACTCTTCCTGCCGTTGCCGACAGCGATAGCCGTCAATATCGCGTGGGGGATGTTTCTGCTTACTCTTTTCTCCGCGTTTATCGCCGTAAAGCTAAAGAGAAACCCGCTGGTGATGGTTTTTAAATATGGGTTGCTGGCAGCGCTGATTATCATCCTGACAAACATGCTCGGCGGCTGGATATCGGTAACGTTCAGCAATACATTTGGCAATTGACCATACAGAAAATCATAAATCTTAAATCCTGAAGTTGTAATTCATAAAAACGGTTGTTATACTGACTTCATCCTGTGGGACAGAAATTGACCATCGCCGCTACAATAGCATTTTTTCTCGCGTCTTCGGGAGTGCTTCTGTCACGTCATTCCCGACTTCAGACGTTTTCCCCCCAACATACCGTTGATCCGGATACTCTCGCAGAAGAAATTAACCCTGCGGATAATATCGCTTTTTTTGACAACGAACCCGTCCCTATACCGCGATCCGTTGATGCGCTTTTGGCGCGGGTTCCTCTTTCTGATACGCGCGTACTCGGGGAGCAGGCGGGAGAGAAGAGGATAGAGGTTGATTTGACGAACCAGCGGCTCTATGCCTTTGAAGGTGACCGTAAAGTGTATGACTTTCTCGTTTCGACCGGGAGGAATAATTGGACGCCGACGGGAGTGTTTGATATCTGGATCAAGGTACGGGCACAGAAGATGTCGGGCGGATCGAAGGAACTCGGAACCTATTATTATCTGCCCAACGTCCCGTACATTATGTTTTTTTACAACGACCAATATCCCAAATGGAAAGGTTACAGTACCCACGGGACGTACTGGCACAATAATTTTGGTACCCCTATGTCGCACGGCTGCATAAACTTGAGCATACCGGACGCGGAGAAACTATATTATTGGGCGCAACCGCATCTGAACGGCGCATCGAGCATCCACGCATCTGCAGACAATCCGGGTACGAAAGTCATTATCTATGGCACGGCGCCGCGAGGATAGGTAAGCGTTGTCAATTTTCGTGATGAAACCTGATCGGAAGTTTATCTACGTGTCCCTCTTTACCCTTTCATGGGCTCTCGCCATATTTTTCAGAAAACTGGCACTCAATCTCGGCGCGCACCCCGTTGCCTTTCTTATGCAGAGCGGCCTCGTAAGTGTCTCTATTCTGACGACTTACATCGCGCTTCTCAAAAGAAAACAGCTGAAAAAGATAAAAAAGCATACGCTGAAAGGATTGGGATTTATGGGCATGCTGGTCGGATTTGCATGGATTGCCGATACGTGGGGACTAAAGCTGACTACTTCGATTAACTACAGTTTTATCATAAAAAGCGGTTTTGTATTCAGCATCATTTTCGCGTATATTTTTTTCGGTGAAAAAATCACGAAGCATAAAATGTACCTTATCATACTCTTTCTCGTTGGTGTCTATTTTCTTACTACCGGAGGGACGTCGATTATTCCTAAAGCTGGAGACCTGTTAGTCATACTGGCGGCGTTATTTTATTCAGGGAGTACTATAATGCAAAAAAACCTCGTTAAGCAGCTTGATTCAGATATTGTTGCATGGATACGAACGTCTTCCGCGGTATTCGTATTGGGCATTTTTCTTTCTTTTATACACCTGCAGAATTTCGCTATAGTTGAGCCGGTATACATAGTCATTGTGGGTGCGCTGCTTGCATTAACCACAATATATTTAAATAAAGCGCTTACCGTTTCAAGCGTTACGTATCTGACCATGATGACGATGACTGTGCCGGTGTTAAATGTACTGCTCGGAACACTCGTATTACATGAATCGATAACTTCGATACAGCTTGTTGGCGGGGTTATAATATTGCTGAGTGCAGGTGTGGTACAATTCCTGAAGATTTAACGAATTTATCCTATGTCTCTTAATCCAGATAGAATAAGGGGACCGCGCAATGGAGAACCAGATCTCTATCACGGCTCAAATGCAGAAGAAACACCTCGGCCATTTGAAGTATTAAAAAAAATTGATCCCCGCAATCAAATGGAAGTAGGACAGTATCTCGGTCTACTTCATGCGACTGGTGTCAGGAATCATCTCGCAACTCCTCCGGAAACACAGGAGGAAGTTATGGCGCGGGCAAAAAGCGAGAAGTATCTGACTTTTGTTGCCAAAGACGGAGAAGCAGTGGTGGGAACCGCCTCATTGCTATTGGCTGAAAAGACTTCAAGAAGGGGAATGAGCGTGCGGTTTGAAGATACAAAAGTGGTGGAATTAGCTACTCATCCTAACCGCCAGAAGGAGGGCGTCGGCCGCGGCATAATGGAAGAAGTTCACGAGTGGTGGTTTGAACAAAGGAAACAAAAAAAACTGGAATCTGCTGTTTTAATTGGACCGGATGATTGGCAAACAGCTGCTCATTTTTTTATCGATATGGGATACAGAATGCGCGGCATAAATCCAAATCAACTGACACAAGAGAATTATCTTACCGGCGAAAGCAAAACAGAAGCTGTTTTGTTGTTTGTCTATGAATCTCATTACAGAAATAAGGCGCCTGATCCTCAACGGATGATTACCGCTTTTATTGCTCTGGCAGATTTATGTTTTCACGAAGACCCTTCTTTATACGATCAGATGCTCAGTTTGCGCAGGACCGAAGGCCCCTTTAATCTCATGGAAGAGCTTTCGCACTATTTAGAACCAGACGCCGTATTAGATCAAAAGTCAAGTTCCTCAAAATAGTAAAAACGGGCAGGCTGGTCAGATCATAATTATTTCCTCAAAATGACAGTTTGTAATAGTTGTTGTTGTAACGTATCTGCTTCTTTTCTCATCTCAACCAGATTGAGTCCATTATATATCTTTCTGACTTTTGTTTTTACCTCTTTGTGTATGTCTTCTGCTTTAAGTAATCGCTGGTATGCTGTTTGTGCCGTATCATATTTCTTTCTAATCACTCGTCCTTTTTCGTCTTTGACTTTTCCAGTAAGCTTTTGTGATGGAAGAAAAAAGTTGCTGATTATATCCTCCAGTGCATACAGTCTGTTTAACAGTTCAACCTGTTCTTGATTATCATACCTATGATAGCCTACCAGTTTTCTTACCTTGTCTCCATTTTTCTGTTCCACATGCCCGTTATCTTCTTTGTGATAAGGACGTGATCGTGAGATTGAATAGTTCATTGGTTTTTCTCCCTGTGTTTTTTCAAAGAGTAATTTAAGTACTGGTTTTGCATTATCCGGATGATATTCAAAAACCTGATGGTATATTCTTGTTTCATTATGAGTGTGGATAGTTTCTACCGCACTCATTGACTTTCCCAGAGAAGCACTTCTGACGATCCATCCTAAACATACATCCGTATATGTTCCCGTACAGGCAAAGAGTCCTGTTGCATTTCCTCCATTGTGCTCGACATAGTCAATTTCTACATAGCCGGGCGTATCAGCATGCTTGCCAAAGTATGCCTGTATGGGTATTTGTTTGTAAATAGCTGCATTTCCTTTTCTTTTGTTGTTTCCTCCTGTTTTTGGAAAGTCTGCAATGATACGCTTCAGTGTTCTCTCAGACATTGTTCTGGTTTCAGCAATGTACCGTTTTCCATAGTATTTTAGTTTTCCACCTGCTGTTAATTGGTTAATATATACTCCCATTACCGGATGCAGTCTCTCTGCACATATCTCTCCTGATAGTTCCCATGCCTGTTTTATGATTCCTTTATGAAAACTGATAAAGATTGGCTTTCTTCCTCGTTTTTTCCCTGGTATTCTTTTCGTATTCAATACCCGCGGGTGAATATCTCGTAGTACTTTCCTGAACCGTTTACTTGCCAGATTACGGCTGATGGTAGTCAGTTTGCAATACCGGGTAATGATATCCCCTCTGTCTTTTTTTGTTGCCTTTTTGTATTCTGCTGCTTGTCTTTGTGTCAATTCCATATCGAAATGGGTCATTCGTACCACCTCCTTTTTCCTTTAGGAACGGTACGATCTAGCCTATCATTTCGAGGAAGACCTATTTTGGCCTAACAAGTAACCTTTTAAGGAATATTTATATGGCATAATACATGAGCTGGGGGATTATATTTTACTTATGATATAATCATCGATGATATATTCATTCTTAACGTATGAGCTTACTAGGTAAAGAATATCTTAATGGTTCACTATTGAAACCAAGATTACTTCTTGATGAAGACCAATTGGCGTTAAGAAAAGATATAGTACTGGGGTCTATCGATGACATAGAATACTTTGATAGAAATCATCCTGATACTATTAACTGGGAAGATTTGACACGCGTCTTGCAAATTCATAATGACCCACGCCAAAGACACAGATTTGATCGAGTAGAAGAAAAACCCGAGGATTTTTTTAATGATGTAATTATGGATGAAAAAGTGACCGTATATTTCGCAAGAGACCCTGAAACGAGAGAACCAGCTTCTACATTATCAATAACGCTTGTGAGAGGTAATCAGCTTGAGACATGGATAGAACACGGCGCAACCGATGTGGCGCATCACGGGCGGCGTCTCTTCCCTCAATTATTACAAGGAGCAATCTATAAAACAATTTCTCAAAAAGAGTTTGGCAGTAAATTTAATGAAAACTTGCATGCTGCTACTATTATTGATGGAGATCATCCTCCTTTAATAAAAACATTGCTAAAATACGGATTTGTCCCAATAATGAGGCTTCATGGACAGATGGGTAGTCCTACCGACGCCGAGAGAATTACTCAAGTAATAGCGCGTAAGCAGCAAGGATTGGAAACACGATATGATTCTGTTCGATTCATGCTTCCCGCCAGCGCATTTCTTGTTGGGTGTTTGGACGGAAAATATGAATTTCTTGAAAGAACGGGAAAATCTGATGAATTGTTGGAACAGGCTCGAGAAGACGGTGTTTATTTTGCATCTTTACGTACAGAAAATAACGAGCTTATAAGACAAATAGATATCTCTGACAGAATTCGTGATATACTAAATCCAATAGGACTATGAAAGTTAAAGATTTCATGCAGAAAAACCCGATCTTCATGCGCGAAGATCAACCGGTCCGTGACGCAGCGAGGTTTATATTCAATCTTGGCATCAGCGGCGTCCTCGTTTGCAAAGGGAAAAAGCTGACCGGCATCATCACTGAAATAGATATCCTCCAGCGCCTCTTTCCATCCATCAAAGATTTCATGGAAGACCAAATACACGCGCTCGATGCGGAAGGTTTCATGGAAGATAAATTCTCCGCAATCATCAATCGACCGGTATCTGAATACATGACGAAGCAGGTGAAAACCATACAGGCAAACAGTCCGGTCATGCGCGCGCTGTCATTAATGCTGGTAAACGAATTTACCCACGTGCCGGTCGTCAATAAGAAAGGCGAACTGGAAGGCATCATTTCACAGGGGGATATCTTTAAAGCAATCGTCGGATCGGAAATTCCCTATGACGATGAAATTGAGTATTTTGATTGGCTTGCCTATCATTTTGATTACATCCAGCAGACGCGGGACCGATACCGGAGAGAAGTAGCTGAACTGACAAAGGTGTATCAGAAGCACGGGGTGAAAAATATCCTCGATATAGGATGCGGAACCGGCGGCCATGCCATTGAATTAGCCAAATTGCGCTATAAGGTAATCGGATTAAACCGCAGTCCGCGCATGACGAAATATGCTGAAAAAAAAATACAACAAACGGAGGTGCAACGCTTCGTACGTTTTATACGAGCCGACAAGTATGAAACGTATATCAATTCAGCTGGAGAAACGTACGAGGCAGTCATGCTCATGGGAAATGCGCTTTCGCATATAGGGCGATCTTACAAAGTGACTCTGGAGGCGGCTATGAAGCATCTTGCCTCAAAATCCGTTGTTGTAATACAGCTGGCAAATTTCTATAAAATTCTGCATGTCACAAAACGTTTTCAGGATTTCAATATAGCAAAATCAGCAGAGACCCCCGGCCAGGAATACGCCTATTTGGAGTTTTACGATCCTCCCCGGGAAGATAAAGACATGCTGACATTAGTTGCCGCCATTCACATTTATAACGGTAAACGCTGGGCGGCATCCCATATCAACAGCACGCCGGTTGTTCATATCACCGAACAAATTGTAAGGAAAATACTTGATAAAAATGGCTTTCGGAATATAAAGGTGTATGGAAGCGAATTCGGCGAACCTCTATTCGAAGAAAAATTTGATAAAGAAAAACACGACTGGGTGAATATCGTCGCGACAAGATAACAGCTTTCGGTTTTCAGTAATCAGTTAATCGTTTACATCGTCACCCTGAACTTGTCCTTCGATATACTCAGGACCCTGAGCTTGTTGAACGGGTTTCAGGGTCTTTTTTCTGGTTGACAAGAGATGCTGAAATAAATTCAGCATGACGCTCACTCTTAATTCAACAATTCCTTAGCCAACGGATCCAGCACCACGCGCTTTATCGTCCGGTCAAGTTCCCGCGCGC
>Ga0209542_10015096_pt1 | contig 13028 bp, 13 predicted proteins | sample RifCSPhighO2_01_FD_184028 | JGI IMG/M metagenome (GOLD analysis project Ga0209542, IMG submission 184028) | Soil microbial communities from Rifle, Colorado - Rifle CSP2_plank highO2_0.1 (SPAdes) (version 2) | ecosystem: Environmental > Terrestrial > Deep subsurface > Rock core/Sediment ... | reverse complement strand
TACTGACATTAAGGAAGCGTTTAGAATTTGCGGGACACCGTGTGCAATAGAACATAAGTATGATGGTTTTAGAGTTGTTATTTCAAAGAAAGGAGAAGAAATTAAATTATTCACACGAAGATTGGACAATGTTACCAACCAGTTTCCTGATGTTGTTAAAACTGTTAAAGAGTATGTGGGCGGAAAGGATTTTATCATTGATTCGGAAGTTGTCGGATATGATTCGAGGACAGGAAAGAATAAACCATTTGAGGCAATTTCTCAGAGAATAAAAAGAAAATATGATATTGATAAGCTGGAGAAAGAACTGCCTGTTGAAGTTCATGTTTTTGACGTTATGTATTATGACGGAAAATCAACGATGCAGGAGCCTTTTTACAAAAGGAGAAAACTTTTAGAGAAAATTATTAAGACGAAGGAAAGAAAAATAAAACCGAGTGTTCAGCTTGTTACAGACAGCGAAGAAGAAGCCATGAATTTTTATAGGGGTGCTTTGAAAATTGGAGAAGAAGGCATCATGATAAAAAAATTAGATGCGCCGTATCAGCAAGGAAGAAGGGTTGGGTTTATGGTTAAGATGAAGCCCCAGGCAGAGGATATGGATTTAGTTATTACAGGAGGAGAATACGGAAGCGGGAAAAGAGCAGGCGGTTTAACCTCTTATATTGTTGCCTGCCAGAATAATGGAGAATTTTTAGATGTCGGAAAAGTTTCATCGGGTTTGAAAGAAAAAGAATCTGAAGGTTTTTCTTATAAGCAAATGGATGAACTTTTACAACCATTGATTATTTCAGAAAAAGGGAAAGAAGTCAGAGTAAAACCCAAAATAGTTGTTTCAGTTACTTATCAGAATATTCAAGGCTCGCCTTCATACAATTCAGGATTTGCGATGCGTTTTCCAAAGATCGTGCATTATCGGTCAGATAAACACATTAAGGAAATTGCTACTTTGGAGGATATTAAAGAAGAAGTTAAGAGGATGCAGAAGGGAAGGAGTCATTTGGGGTGAAGAGACTCCACTTCAACCAAAATCCCAATCTCAGTTTCGCGTTCTTCCTTATTCGAGAGCGAATCTAAGTATCGCCCCAACTCCTCTCGTCAAATTAAAGAACTGCTCTCCGTCTGTATGATCTCTACTAATGACGACAACTTCCGCCCCTATTCTTTCAGCCATCTGTTCTAATTCTTTTTCTTTGTCTCTGTCCCAATTCTTGCTCATCATCAGAATTTCCACAGCTCCTCTTTCTAAAGCAACCCTTGTTTTTTCCTCGCCATAAACACTCGGCGGCTTCCCTTTTCCTAATGCGTCAAAGAATTTCTCAACAAATTTCTTTTCTAAAATCAATTCCTGTTTAGAAATAATCTCCTGACTATCCTCAACTAATAATTCCAGACCGTGTTCATCAACATAACCAATATCTTTTACCCCAATAACTTTCTCCTTCAGCTTTGTAACTAAATTTCCTTCCTCTAAAAATTCCTCTTTTGTTGGAATCGGTCCTCCAATTAAGATTCCTTTTAACTTTGGCATATCGAAGAATATTTTCTTCATCTCATCCGCGACTCGCCTAAAAAATTCCTTCGCAAGTCCTTCGGTAATTCTATGAAAGCGCTGGGAGCTTTGCCCTCCGGCTCTAATCTTTCCCGGCACTCCGGAAGAAAGCTTATGCAAGACCTTAATATTTTTTCCCTCTAACAAACCAATTGTCGCATGCTGTCTGTCAATAACTAACAATCCATAAACTTCTTCAATCGCAACCATTTCTTTCAGGGGCTCTAAAACAAATTCCTGATCACAACGATAAATCTTAGTCTTCAAAGGCTTAGGCATCTCATGAACCCAAAGCTGAATATCAGAATCTCCCTCTCTTGTAGAAATATTCCCGCAAAATATTGCCAGTCCATTAGGAGGCGTCTGCTTCATTACTTTCAGTTCTCTAATAATCATATCCAACGCGGCGATAACATTCTTCCTTGTTGATGCAGACTTAATATTACTCGCAGTGCTTTTCTCGCTTTCTATCTGTCTTGTTACAGAATTAACATTGTATCCTGCAGGAATTAACACTGTCACAAGCTCGGTGTGTCTCCCCTTGATACTATCGAGTAGTTCAATCAGGTCTTCAAGTTTCTTCTTTTCCCTTTCATAATCTTTGTCGTTTGCCATAATATCGAGATGGAATTAATACTTTTAAATTTACTCGTCAACACCGAGGTCCTGTCTTTGCGGATAGTCTCTAAACAAACTCCACACAAAACTTCCCTTCCTTAATTTCCTTCGCTCCCGTCACGCTTGCTAAATCATTTAGCATCTCATTCAACTCTTTCTTATCATCTTTCGTTATTATCAAAATTATCTCGGCTTTCATGCTTTTCTTTTCATCGCTCTTCGCTTGTCTGACTTTCCCAATTATTTCAACCATCTTTTTCCATTTGCTCTCGTCATTTTTCAATTCCTTGATGCCAATCCGAGAAGGCCATTCCATCAAATGAATAGATTTCTCTTTCTCAAATTTCCTAAAATGATTCTGATAAATTTCCTCTGTTATGAAAGGAACAATCGGAGCCATCATCTTCGTGATTGTCAAAAGACCTAGATACAAAGAATAAAACGCGCTCGCCTTCTCTTCTTCACTACCGTTGTAAACCCTGCCTTTAACAATCTCTAAATAATTATCTGTAAACGTCTGCCAAAAAAATCTGTCAACTTCCTGTTTGGCTTTAGAATAATTATAATCCCCAAACGCTTTCGTCGCGTTCTCAATCAACTTATTCAGCTGGACTAAAAATAATCTGTCTGTCTCACAAAGCTCCGGCATCTTCTTCTGATGTTCCGAATTCATGAAAACAAAATTCGCGGCATTCCAAATCTTAGTTACAAATTTTTTTCCAGCAACAAGATCCTTATCCAATAAATCAACATCCTGCCCCAATCCTTGAGAAGCTGCGGCATACCTCACCGCATCAGAACCATACTCCACCATCTTTTCCTGCGGAGAAATCGCATTCCCCTTGCTCTTAGACATCTTCTCGCCTTCCTTCGTCACAAAACCAGAAATCACAATATCTTTCCACGGAATTTTGTTCTCGTGATAATGCGCTCTGACAATTGTGTAAAAAGCCCAAGTCCTAATTATATCATGCGCCTGCGGCCTCAAAGAATAAGGCAGTTTAACTTTTCCACCGACTAAAGCCGAAGCAATCAAAGGTGTTAAAGACGAAGTAACCCAAGTGTCAATAACCTGTTCATCTCCCTTCGCTTCCTCACCGCATTTTACACATTTCTTTTTAATCTGAACAGGATCAACAGGCAGTTCTTTTTTATCTGGAAAAATTATTTCATCGCATTTCTCACAATGCCAAACAGGAACAGGAATCCCAAAATGCCTATTCCTCGAAGCAGACCAATCCCAATCCAATCCATCAACCCAGTTCTTATACCTCTTAAACATAAACTCAGGATGCCACCTTATTTCTTTCCCTCTTTCAATCAGTTTCTTTTTCTGATCAAGAATCTTGATAAACCATTGATTGACAGGTAAAAACTCTATCTCTGTCCCGCATTTATCATGGACATTCGCAGTATGTGAAATCTGCTTCTGATCTAAAATTAAATTTCTCTCTTTCAACTCTTTCAAAATTTCCTTTCTTGCATCCAAAATTTTCATTCCTTTATACTTTCCAATATTCAATTTCCCGTCGCGTTCGAGAATAACTTTTGGTTCTAATCCGTATCTTTTGATTGCGTCAACATCGTATTTGTCTCCGTAACTGCAAACCATCAAAACCCCGGTCCCCTTATCAATGTTCGCGGATTCATCGGCAATAATAAGAACTTCATAATTAAACAACGGAACTCTTGCTTTCTTCCCGACTAAATCCTTGTATCTGTTATCTTTAGGGTTAACAAAAACTCCGACGCAAGCCCCCAATAATTCAGGTCTCGTTGTCGCAATAGGCAGGACATTATTTTCAGATATAAATTTTAAAGTTGTAAAATAAGTATTCTTCTCCTTGTCTTCTAATTCTGCCTGCGCAATCGGTGTCTGACATTCAGGACAATAAAGCGTTGGAAAATCCGCGCTATAAACCAGTCCTTTCTTCAATAGCTCGAGAAAATACTCCTGTGAAATCTTTCTTGTGCTATAATCTATCGTCGAATAATAAATATTATAGTCACAGCTTACTCCGAGATTTTTCCAGTCCTGAATAAAAGTCGGCAAAATTTCCTTAAGTGTTTTCAAACAAAGCTCGATAAATTCCTCCCGGCTCATTTCCTTGCTTTTCACTCCCTTCAACTTTTCAATAAGCCTCTCAGTAGGCAAACCATTATCGTCAGTTCCGAAAGGATAAAACACATTAAATCCATTCATCCTCTTAAATCGCGCAATAAAATCTTCCTGCGAATACGAAAACGCATGCCCTATATGCATCTTCCCAGAAACAGTAGGAGGAGGAGTATCAATGGAATAAATTTTCTTTTTTGAATTTTTGTTGAATTGATATATTTTTTCTTTTTCCCAATACGAAAGCCATTTTTTCTCTATCTCCTTTATGTCGAGACCTTTTTTTTCTGTCATTAATAATCTAAATTGAGAAGATATTTTAAAGTTTGGGGTTTTAGAGAAAAGTAGTTTTGTCAAAAAAACTTAAAAACTCTATAACAAAAATCTTTATATAATTAAATATTCTGATAAAAAAATGAAGAGGGATAAATTAATTCTGTTTTTTATTATGATAATTGCTTTCTCAACTTTTTCTTCAGCCATCGTTATAAACGAATTTGTAACAGACCCGCAGAGCGATTGGGACAACAATGGGGCGCCGGGTTCCAGTGATGAATGGATAGAAATTTATAACGACGAGCAAATAAATATTTCACTTGTGAACTGGACATTGTTAATGAACGATTCAACTCCTGCTTTTCAGCAATTAAATGGATTTATTTTTCCTGGAGATTACAAAATAATATTTAATCCTTCTGGAACTATTAACAACGATGGCCAGATAATTCTCTATAATTCAGAAGGAAATCTTGTTGATTCCGTAACACATGGTATTTGGGAAGACGGAAACACCGAAGACAACGCTCCCGACGGCAACGCAAACAACAGAGACGATGAATGCCTGGCAAGAATTCCAAACAGCGCCGACTCAAACACAGATTCAAACGATTTCATAAAAACCAGATGCACATTCGGAACAGAAAACGGAATTGTTCCGTCAAATGAACAAGAGCTCAATGTCACAATCGCTGGAAAAATAGTTTTTCAGATAATTCCAAGAAATTTGGAATTCGGCTTGGTTCAGCCAGGCTCGTTCAATAATCCTGCGCTAAATGGACCGATAGTTTTCAATTTGACTGGAAGCACTGCAGACGCGAATGTAGAAATAACTCAAGTTATTGGTTTCCCATTTGAATTTGGATTGAAAATCGAAGAAGAACAAGCTCTTGGAAAAATCTGGACAATATTGCAGTCTTCTCCGATTCAGACAACAGTTCCGACTCTCGACATTCCACTTGACGCGTCAGCAGGCAATAACATGGGAACAATCGTCTACACAGTCTCTGGCGTACCTTAAAATGAAACTCCCCCTCATAATATTTCTAATAGTCTTTTTTTCATCAATTTCGACAGCTCTCGAATTTTCTCCGACGAATCTTGAATTTAATCTGACACAAAATCAGCAATCCTGCAAGAAAGTTTTTTTTAATTTAGATTCGCAAACAACAGTATCAAACGCGTGGGCTCAAAATGGAAATGTTCCATGGAGCATTACACAATTTCAAACAAGCGCGCAGGATTTAGGAATCAATATGAATTATCCTGTTCAAATTAGCTTATATCAGAAACAAGCTGAAGTGTGCCTTTCAGGAGCAAATAGTGGAAATTACAAGGGCGCGATGATATTTCGTCAGGGAGAACTTGGAAACTCAGTAATTCAGTTTGTTGTATGGCTGAGAGTTTCAATTTCAGGAGAAGCTTCTCAAGAACCTCCTCAAGACACGCCGACAGAAAACAAGCCGAAGAAAAAATCAAGAAGCTCTGGCGGTAATAATGATGCGTTTGAATATACGGTAATACCGTCGGAAAAACCAAAACAGGAAATACAGGAAATTAATTTTAACTTGCCGGAAGAAAAAATAGAACTCGGTAAGCAGGTATTGAAAAGAGGCATGGAAAAACAAAATAACTCTGCATTTGTTTTTGCACTTTTGGCAACCGCAATAATATTTTTGAGTTTGGTGTTTTTGATGATGAGGAGAAGAAAGTAAAAATATATCGGAAACGTTGAACAAATATTTTATGGAAATAAAGCAGCCACCTTTATATTGGGCGATCCCTCTTACTTAATAATCATAGAAAATGAAGAAGTAGCGACGGCATGCAGAAAACAATTCGAACTGCTGTGGAGCATAGCAAAATAGAAAAACTTATAAACTATAGAAATTCTATAGAAATATGATAACCACCATACAATTAAGTGAAAACGTGAAGAAATCTTTGGAAGAAATGAAAGAAAGTAAAGAAAGTTATGAAGAAGTAATTGTTAAGATTATTAACAAAGTGAAAAACGATAAAAAGAAAATTGAAGAGCTCCTAATAGAAGGATGTGAAGAAATGGCTGATGAATCTTTAAAGATAACTAAAGAGTTTGAAGCAATTGAAGATTTTAAAAATTGGGAGTGGGATGGTAATTTTTAATCGCGGAGATATTTTTCTGGCTAATCTTGAACCAATAAAAGGAAAAGAGCAGGGAGGTGTAAGACCTGTTTTGCTCATTCAAAATAATATTTCGAATAAAAAATCTCCAGTAATTATTGTAGCGGCAATCACCTCAAAAATTTTTTCAAAACAATACCCTACAAATGTTTCAATAACAAAAGCCGAATCTAAACTGCCCAGAGATTCTACAATAATGTTAAACCAGATAAGAACAATCGACAAAAACAGGATAATAAAAAAATTAAGCAATTTGAATAGCACATTGATGAACAAAGTCGATATAGCAATTAAAATAAGTTTGAGTATTGAATAAAATGACCTGCCCCTTCTGTACAATAAACGAAGAAAAAACCAAAATCATAAAAGAAAAAACACACGTTAAAATTATATTATCAAATCCAAGATTAATGCCAGGACATCTTTTAGTAATTCCAAATAAACACGTCGAGAAAATTTCTCAACTGAATGAAACAGAGAAAAAAGAATTATTCGATACGGTAATAGAATATCAGGAAAAAATTCTCTCTAAATTAATGATTGGTTGCGACATCTCACAACATTATCGTCCTTTCATAAAAGACAACAAATTAAAAATTTCCCACTTACATTTTCACTTACAGCCAAGAGAATTCGAAGATGAGTTATACAAAAAAGTCCAAAAATTTGACAGGGAAGTTTTCAAAGATCTAACTGAAAAAGAAGCTGGGGAGATTTCTAAGAAATTAAAATGACGCACAAACAATTCTTCCTTCAAATATTCCGTAAAGCCAAAAAAAAATATTCCCACTCCTCTAAAAGATTAGCAGGAGATTCCTGGTCAAAACCCTGGCAAACTCTTATTGCAACAATCTACTCTGCGCAATCAAGAGACGAAACAACAATTCCTGTAATGGAAAAAACATTCCGCTCTCTGCCCACCCTAAAATCTTATGCCTCATCTCCATTATCCAAAATAAAATCTCTTACTAAAAAAGTAAACTACTACAAAACAAAATCAAAAAATTCTAAAGCTACAGCCAAAATAATTCTTTCTCAGTTTGGAGGAAAAGTTCCAGACAACATCGAAGCTCTTATTTCTTTGCCGGGGGTAGGAAGAAAAACAGCAAACTTAATCCTTACAGAAATTCATGAAAAAGACGGAATTTGCGTTGACACGCATGTCCACAGGATTTCAAATGTCCTCGGTTTAGTGAAAACAAAAACTCCGCATGAAACAGAACTCGCTCTAATGAAAATTGCCCCAAAAAAATACTGGTCTAAAATAAACCGTATCTTCGTCCTCTGGGGAAAAGAAGTTAGGGGAAGAGATAAAAAACGCCTCCTGAAGCACTTAGAAAAAACTTAAATATCCTTCTTATTTTATATTAACATGGCACAAAACAAAATCCACATGCCCGGAGCATTCGGTGGATTAATGCGCTATGACGAAGAATACAAATCAAGATTTATGATTACTCCGTCACAAGTCATAGGGATAGTTATAGCGATAGTGATTTTCGTCATTGTGTTGAAAGTTTTGTTTTAGCAAAAATTACTTAAACCCTTATAATTTCAAAGTAATATGTTTCCGGGAATCGGTGGTTTGAATCCAAAAAAAATGCAGGCAATGATGAAACAGCTTGGCATAAATCAGGAAGAAATAGAAGCAACAAGAGTGATAATAGAAACTCCAACAAATGATATTATAATTTCTAATCCAAATGTGCAAAAAATAATAATGCAAGGCCAGGAATCTTTCCAAATAACAGGCGATGTTTCAGAGTCCTCTTCTTTCTCCTATGAAGACATTAAAATGATAATGGAAAAAACTGGAAAATCAGAAAATGAGGCGAAATCTGCTTTGCAGGAAACAAACGATATCGCAGAAGCGATCCTCCAGCTTTCCGAATAATTTTATGGAACTTGGGATAGACATAACGAAAAAAGAATTCTGGCTTCATGGCTTGAAAGAAGTTGAAACTCTTTTAGATGAAACAGAAAAACTTGCAGGAAAATTAAATAATGAGTAAAAATCTCAACTTTCCTTCGGTAACTTTAATTTTCAGAAATTCTCGAAAGGTATTTAAACAACTTTCTCTTTAAAAAACTCAACCAATCAATTTTATGGAAGATATAATTAAAGAAAAGATTAGTGCTGATCATCTTCTCTATGTCAGCTTGAAGTATACGAAGACCTGTGATGTGATCATTAATCTTTTATCCAGATGGAAAAATATGATAAGCAAGGGATTTGATCGGCTGATTGAAAAAGCAAAGAAAGATAAAAAATGGAAGCCAATTCCTGACGCACCGAGGGCAAAAATAGTTCAATTGAGAAAAATTTATTCCAACGCTCCCCAAGTCATCGAAACAATTGAACTCTTCGAACTGTTCAGGGAAATAGAAAAATTAGATAAAGTGCGCGAGAATGAATTTAGAAAGGGCGTTAACCTAAAAGTAAAATACAAAGACAGAGATATTAACATAAATCTAAATCAATTAAAAGAATACGCCGAGAAGCTCGAAAAGTTTATAAGCTATATAAAATAATTCTTTCTAAAACAATCAAATTACAAAATTTAAAATGGGCAGATTAATAACTATAACATCGGGCAAGGGGGGCGTCGGTAAAACCACTTCTGCTATTAATATTGCGGCCTCTCTTAACTCTCTAAAAAAAGAAGTGATATTGGTAGATGCAAATTTGTCAACTCCAAACATCGGTTTGCATCTCGGAGCTCCTATAGTTCCAATCAGTTTAAACCATGTCTTACAAGGAAAAGCTAAAATCTCAGATGCGATATATGAACATGAATCTGGAACAAAAGTAATTCCTTCTTCATTGTCTATTAATGAATTAAGAAAAATGGATCACGGAAGATTAAAAGAAGTTGGAAAAAAGTTAAGAAAGATGTCAGATATTGTGATTTACGACTCAGCAGCTGGTTTGGGAGAAGAAGCTATCGCCGCAATTGAAGCAGCAGATGAATTAATCATCGTAACAAACCCTGAAATTCCCGCAGTAACAGACGCTCTAAAAACTTCTAAGCTAATAGAACAAATGGGAAAATCAATTCTTGGTGTCGTCGTAACAAGAGTTCGCGGTTCAAAATCAGAAATGCCTGTCTCAAACATTTCAGAAATGCTCGAGCTACCAATACTTGGCGTAGTTCCGGAAGACCAAAGAGTGCAAACAACTCTGGTAATGAAAGAAGCTCTCGTCCACAGTTTTCCAAAGTGTAAAGCATCTCAAGAATACAAAAGAATAGCGGCACATTTGATTGGAGAAGAATACCATCCAAGAATAAGCTTAATTGATAGAATGTTGGGGAAGTATTAATTTTATACTGACACAAATCTTTCTATTTTACCAACATTTAAATTTCCCTTTTTGTTTAATGCTTTATGCAAAAAAGAGGCGTATTCTTCAGCGGAGATGCTTTAGTAGCTTTGCTTATCATATTCTTTGTTTTACTCGTTGTTTTTCCTGTTAAAGAAAATGTCCGTGTTGTGAGCGAGGCGCATCAAGATATTTTAAATAGTCTTTCTGTATTAAAAGTTGGAGAAGTTGATGACGGTTATGTTTCAGCTTTGATAAGCAGTGGAGTAATAACAGACCTGAATAAATCCCTGCTGGAGCAAATTGGAGAATTTTCTGTCACCGATCCTGATTTGGCAAGAGATGTTGCCGAATCGGTATTAGGCGATTTAAATTTAACAGGAAACATTGGAGTTTGGTATGGAAGTGTTTTGGTTTATTCTTCTAATAAGACTGAGTTTGAAAACGCAGAAGATGTTGATACTGCTCGCTTGATTTTGAGCGGGATAAAAGAAGGAGAGAGTATTACCGGATTTTCTGCAAGAGCGTTTTTGTCTTCCAACTTAATTAATGACTACTTTTATTTCGGCGGATATGTTGGCGATGGGAATATTTCGGTAAATGTCCCTTATGAAGGAAATATCAGCTCTGCCGAATTAGAGCTGACCGTGAATAATAATTTTGAACTGTACATTAACGGGGTTTTTCAGGGAACTTATACTAAATCCGCGAGTGAATTTACGCCCGTCAACTATGCTTTGAATACTTCTGACTTTATTTCAGGAAACAATGTTATTGAACTTAGAGGAAATAATCTGCATGTTGCCGGCGGATTTTTCAGAATTTCTTACAAGCCAGATGTTAGTTTTTCCGATGACAAAAAATATAATTTTCCCGGAATTAACGGGTTGATTAATTTGTATGACGGATTTTATATTCCGGGCGATTTGGAAGGCATAGACATTTTTTTACACATTAATAGTTCAAATACATCAGTGTTTTTGAATTTAGGGAATGTTAGTGTTTTTAACAGCACCACAAATGGCGAGGAAACGATAGTAATTGATGATGCGACTCTTGGGAGCATGCTTGATTATTCCGAATTAAGCAGGAAAACAATTCCGATAAGATTCGGAATGAAGAACGTGACTTTCCTCGGCATTGAACAGGACATTGATGTCTTTTCTGTTACCGATTTGAGCGGGAGCATGTGTGGCACTTGTTCTGGTGGTGGATTTTTGTGTTGTTTTTTTGGTGGGCCGTGTAATAATAATCAACTACAATGTGAAGATTGTGGCGGATCATGTTCCAATCCTGCAATTGATACAGCAAAGCAGGCAAATAATTTATTTATTGATTCAATATTAAATTCATCCAACGATAACAAAGTCGGGCTTGTTGGATATAAGGGTAGTGTTTCCTCTGGTGATGTTCATGCATTATCGAATGATAGCACTTCTTTGAAGAACGAAGTCAATAGCTGGAGTGCCGGCGGCTGGACTTGCATTTGCTGCGGCATCAACAGAGCCGTGGATGATTTGCTGGCTCAATCTGATACTGATAAATTCAGATCAATTGTTGTGATGAGTGACGGACAAGCTACTCACGAATGTGCGCAGCAGAACACAGGAGATCCTTCGCAAGACGCAATAGAAGCCGCATGCGACGCTTACAATATCAGCGGCATAACCGTCCACGCAATTGGTTTTGGAGAAAACGTTGATGAAGCTACCTTGCAGCAGATTGCAAGCTGTGGAAATGGAGACTATTATTTTTCAGCTGTTGATGAACTTGTTGATATATATGAACAAGTTGCACAGAATATCATCGCGGAATACATCGAGCAGACTATTGACATCGTCGGAGACTTGCATGCCAGATTATTCGAGGATTCATATATTCAGTTTGATTATGAACAACAAAACATTCCCGTTGGACTAATAATAACTTTGGAAAAAATTTTCGATGACGATTATTCAGGAAACTTTTTTGTCGAGAGCGATAGCAGTATATTGGAAACGAGAGTCACTTCTTATTCAGGACCGAGATGGACGGCAAATGTTGGCATTGACGGAAACAGTGTTTATAATCTCAGCACTTACGGAAGTGATTATATTAAGTTAGGGGATCCTTATATTGTTAACATCCCTAATTCATTAGTTGGTGGCGGGGAACATATCGTGAATCTTACAACTGGAGTAGCTCCAGACAACAGCACTCAAGGAAGCGATTCAAACAAGATAATTTATACTATTGTAAAGAATGCAAGTTCTTTTTCTCCAATTTTATCAACCGCTGACGGATGCGATTGGAGCATTGAATTTGAAGACGACAGTGTTGTCAATAGTGCTATTCCCAAAGAGTATTTAGGGAGCGAGAGCTGTTATTATAATTCAAGCTTCTCTGACGGATTAATTGTTGACAACAACGACGCTTATCAGGTTGCAGTGTTGAATTTGTTAGGAGAGATGGATGTTGATTCTAATGGCAAAGTTGACTTCTTATTTACACAGGAGGATCTTGCTGTTTCTTTAGATGAAGTTGCAGGGATTCCATTTACTTGGAGCAGTGAAGTGCAGGCGAGGAGATGGTATTGATTGGTTGGTGGCGATTATAGCGAGAGACGCAAATAATCAACCAATTTGTAGCATCTCTCTAATATAGCAACAGACAATCTGGTAGAATACTTAGGTCAGTTGCTATAGTTTGTAGTTGGTAAATTCTCCAGGTTATCGGAATGCTTTGTAATACGCTCATTCAGAATTTTTAGAATAGCAATAGAAAATTATATGACCTCCTCCCCACCCTAAAGGTTTGCCTGCGGGCAAATCGCCTTCGGCGAGTGGGGTTTCCAAAAATTACTCCGGCCCGTGATGTTTTCTTCGATTACGGATGTATTCGGCAGCAACATCTTGTTCGCTTTTTTATAATCATTCGAATAGAAAAAGATTGCCGCAATTCACTCCATCTTGAAAGATGGTAGATTTCTTGCGGGTTTATTT
>Ga0209542_10015095_pt1 | contig 13028 bp, 8 predicted proteins | sample RifCSPhighO2_01_FD_184028 | JGI IMG/M metagenome (GOLD analysis project Ga0209542, IMG submission 184028) | Soil microbial communities from Rifle, Colorado - Rifle CSP2_plank highO2_0.1 (SPAdes) (version 2) | ecosystem: Environmental > Terrestrial > Deep subsurface > Rock core/Sediment ... | reverse complement strand
CTTGTCGGATTCCTCGCCCTCACCGACTACGAGAAGCGGCGCGGAGTGCGTCTTTACGCATTGTACCGCGACCGACTTGACCGGATTGTTGCACGTACCGAATTTATCATGGAGAATGTCAATCTCGGAGAGTTCCTGCGCGACGAGGTGCGCCATTTTGTTGGCCGCATCGGGCACGATGCCGTGCACTTCTCGCTCGTCGTCGTGCGCGCGGCTGAGCGCGTTCTCACAAATCTCATCCGGCGCTTGCGCACACATCCGGAGGTTGATACCGCTCCGCGCGAGACCGCGCGCGAATTCGTAAAAACACTCTCGGACTTCAAGGGAAGCCTGAAGGCGACACATCCCGAGATTTCTGATATAAATTAAAAATCTGCCGGCATAGCCCCGATGTCACGGCTGCCGTGACGTCGGGGTCCCGACTTCTGACGTCGGGACTCAGATAAAACAATATGGCCTTTGTCTATATTTTAAAATTTTTGACAGGAAAATTTTACATCGGTAGCACCGCGAATCTTCAACGCCGATTAAAACACCATGATGGTGGATATACTCCGTCAACAAAACGGTTAGGAGACGGCGTTCTTGTGCTATCGCAAGAGTATCCGACTCTTGCAGATGCTCGTTCTGTTGAATACAAAATAAAGGCGCTTAAGAGACATGACTACGTTGCGAAAATTGTCGCAGACGGTTACATTAGAGTCACGCCGGAGTAGCTCAGATGGTAGAGCAGCTCACTTGTAATGAGCAGGTTCGTCGGTTCGAGCCCGACCTCCGGCTCCAGAATTTAGCTCAGCCCCGACGCCATGCAGCATGGGTCGTGGAGCCGACCTCCGCAGCGGAGCGTCGACTTTGGTAGAGCAACCGATTTGTAATCGGTAGGTTCGCGGGTTCGAGACCCGCCCCCGGCTCCCACACATCGCCGTGGTATTCTGAAAGAGTATGCGGCACTTGTTCTACGACTCGCCAGAATATAGAAATAATCAAGCCCGTATCACCAAAAAGAATACGACAAAAGGTGTGTACAAGCATTTGAAAAAGTCAGAGAAAAGACGGTGCGCTCGGGACGGATGTGGCAAGATGTTTACCGTACCCCCTTCAGACCCAAAAAGATTTTTACCTTTGAACGTTACCGAGCGAGAAAGTATTGTAGCGTGTATTGTAATATAACGGTTGCGGGTAGTCGACCCACGTCACCCAAAGCGTCTCGAGGGAAAGCTGGAATACGAAAAGACGTGAGCGGTTCAATCTATTTCTACAGCAGATAGGAGGCTAATATGGCGCGGCTCTATACGCAAGCGAGCATACGCGCACTTTATTCCGCATTGGGAATACAAAAACAGCCTGTTCAACGCGTCATTGAGTCCGACTCCCGACCCCCAATAGATTAGAGAGGTATGTTGATAAAGATTTGGTAAATTACAAAAGCGATTAAGACAAATAAAATAAACCAAGTGTATGTATTTAAATACAACCGACTGAATAATTTTGTATCTGCTTGCTCCAGCGAGGGATCTGAGTTTTCATGCGCAATTACTCGTGAGTATTTTTCTAGAACTTGGCCTTCAGTATCTCAGTAAATAAAGCAAATACGTCCGATGCTTTCTTAGGTACTTTTACCTCAATATTAGGTTCCATATGAGAGAATTATAGCAAATCCTTCCAACATCAACAGTGCACTCAAAGTGTAGGAGTTGATGTTGAGAGTGCCCCTTTCGGAAATTGCTTTTCGAAGTCTTCAAGAGAAGTAAATCCGTAAGAATGTTTGCCGTTGATGACGAAGGCAGGCAAGGTATCTTGCACCTTTGTGACAGCTATGAAAGTTTTTAAGGCGCCGAGGTCAAGATTATAATCAAACGAATAAACGCGAAGTGATGGATACGTATCGCGCAGATAGGACAGCGCGTAGCCGGCCTTGTCGCAGTCGCTACAGTCGCCGGCATTGCTGTAGAAATAGAGAACCGTTACCGGCTTCGTGCCGCAGGCGGCGGCTAGCCGTCTCGTTATTAGATAGTCGCGGATTTCAAGCAGGGAGTATCTCTCCTTCAGCCGTATCACTTGTGGATTGTCGCTACCGAGCTGGTTCTCTGCATATGAGAGGCGGCTTCCGAAGTCGGCTAGCTCGGTGGTCAACGTGACCGACGAGGCATTGCTGTCGCATGGTGCGGCTTCAAGAAGAGAGAATTGCGTCTCAAGAGAAAGCGAATCGATGGAGAGCTGTTCTTCTATGGCCGACAGCTCTGCGACGCGTGCGTTGTTCAAATAATTGATGGCATAAGCGACCGTGCCCGCGAGAGCGATTGTTATAAAAAGAGCTAAGAGCGCGTTCCGGGCAACGAGAGGCATATTCGTTAGTAGCGCCAACCGCGACGCTTGCCGCGTGCGACATCGCTTGTCGCGCGGATAAGCCAGAACGGCACGATGAGACCATAAAGAATCGTGTACGAGGCGAGACCGAGTGCGATATTCCCAGGCGTTTTTGAAATGCGTTTGCCGACGGTTATGAGAGTGATTGAAATTAGCAGTACTATAATTGCAAGAAGAATATAGAAGCTTGCCGGGAGATAAAACCAATCAATAAATTCGTGTGGTAGGAACGCATATGAAAGCGGTATGCCGGAGCGTATTTCAAATGCAGCGACGGCGTTCTTGGCGAATAAAAAAAGCATCAAAAAGAAGATCAAGATGCCGCTTCCGATCGCGAGCAGGGCAGAAGGCAGCACCAGCATACCAAGCGCACCGTGACGGCGACTGCCGATGAGACTGCGGTATTCGCCGAGGATATTTCGTAGGAAGCCGCTTGTCCAACGCGTGCGTTGTTTTATAAGCCCCATGATCGTCGCAGGTGCTTTGGTATAGACGCGCGCGCGAGGAGCATTTTCAATTTCGTAACCAGCGTGCTGAATGCGGAGCGCCATTTCCATATCCTCGGTCTGGTGACCATAACGGAATCCTCCGAGTTTCTCCACAATGTTTCGTCGATAGAATGAAAAAGGCCCAGGCGTGACATAGAGGCCATTGATTGATGCGAATGCGTGGCGGAGCGTGATGCCGAATGTGTACTCAGCGTTCTGCATATGTTGCAAGATATTTTCCGGCTTATGTACGGACATGGCGGCGGTCGTCGCAACAACCTTCTGGTTGTTAAAGCAGGTTACGATTTCGCGAAGCGCGTCCGTCTCTACAAATGAGTCGGCATCAAGACATCCGATAAGTTCTGCGTTCGTGGTAGCGATGCCAGCGTTGAGCGCCGTGTGCTTCCCGCCGTTTTCTTTATGTATGATGCGCACTTGAGGGTGCCCCGCGAAGCGGGTCATGGCTTCTGGTGTCGCGTCAGTTGAGCCATCATCCACGAGAATAATCTCCAACTTCTCTTTCGGATAATCCAAGGCGAGAAGCGAGTTGCAGGTCTCGGTGACAGTGGCGGCCTCGTTCCAGCATGGAACAATGATGGCGACCGACGGAATTGCCGTGCCGAGAGAACGCCCGCGCGCTTCGCGCGCGGGCTTTGAGAGCAACGTTACGAGTACAAACGATTCAAAAAATATCGCAATAAAGAGAAACGGGTACGCCAGCATCTCTGGACTCATAATGTCATTATCGTATCACAAAACATATTTTTAACGTATCGTCGCGCCGAAATTCTTGACCGTAGCGGCCTCAAGCTCGGCGTGGAGCGCGTTCACTACGCCGTTCGTAAGCGTTTTTTCTATGCTGCGATAGGTGACTCGGTACGCGTAACTCACATTTCCTGACCCGAGTTTTTCTTCATTCTCGTATTTATCCAAGAGGATCATCTCTTCGGCAGTGTCTCCGATAACGTCGCGCACAAGGTCAAAATAATTGTTTGGCACGAAATCCTTATGTACGATAAACGAGATGTCGCGTACAACAGGAGGATATTTGCTCACTTCCTTGAAAGACTGTCCGAGATTCAACTGCTTTTTTACGCGTTCGTCTTGCGACCACAAAAGACGTATGTCTGGCAGTTCCATCGAGATGATGGCGAGCCGTTCAAGTCCGAAGCCGAACGCCCAGCCGTTCCACACCAAAGAGTCAATGCCGAGGTTATCTAGCACGCTTCCCTTAACCACGCCGGCGCCGAGAACCTCAACCCACGTACCGTTGCCATCCTTGTCGATTTCCATTTCAAGCGACGGGTCGGTATACGGAAACGTGTCCGGATTAAAGCGGTACTTCACGGAAGGGCCGAATGCCGCTCTCGCGATATCAGAGAGCACTTTCTTAAGGTCCTCGATTGTAATAATTTTCTCTTCCTTACGCGCGAGATACCAACCGTCTATCTGATGGAACACGTTCATATGGCGTCGGTCAATCTCGTCCTTGCGGTACACCTTGCCGAATGACAAAGCACCGACCGCTTTGCCCGCCGCAATCTTCTTTCGCACGCTCTCCTCTTTAAGCCAGTAGTACCACATAATGGTGGTGTGTGTGCGCAACACGTGCGTGTCGTCTATAAAATATGAGTCGGATCCCGAGCGAGCCGGATGATCTTTGGGGAAGTCGAAAAAATCGAAGGCAATGTCCGTGCCAGTAATCTCCGGCACCTCTATTATGTCGTAGTTTTTGAAATCCGGAATATCTTGGATACGCCGTACGAGCTCATAAAGCGGACTACCTGGAGTCCGAGAGAGGTCTGGCATCGCAAGGTAGCGACGGATTCGCGCGGCCTCTGTGTCAGTGCGGCTTTCAAGCCGCTTGCGAAACACCGCTTCTTCCACTCTTGAGATTTTTATTTCCATGCGCAAGCGATATTGGTACAATACTAAATATAGAGAAGCATGTCTACCTCGTTAATACTCGTTAATATTTATGTAATATCCAGTATCGCATAACTACCAAAGTAATCCTATAGGACAGATTTGGTAGTTATGTTACATAAGAAGACGAAAGTGTTCGCGTAGCGCTCGATCTGATTCAAGCGCTTCGGCGACAAAGAAACGCAGTTCTCCGACCCCGCTTGAAAGGTGCGCCCGCACTAAAGCCACGAATTCATCGCATGGATACGGATACACCCACACGCTGTCCTGCAGGCGGACGAATCCAGCTCCCGTAAGGAGCCTTCGGAGTTCGGCGCGAGTATTTCGGCGCTTCTCTCGAATGTCAAAAATAAGCACACGCCATTTGCCGTCCCACCACACGGGCTCCGGGATGCGGTATTCGCGCGCAAGGATCTTTTCTATGCTTTTCTCACCCTTGGGTGTCAGACGGAAGTATATTCCGTTCGCTCTCTCCTCTTTTCGTATCAAGCCGCGCTGTTCCAATCTGTAACGGGCGAGCGCTATGCGCGCGTATAATTCTTTCCGCCGTGGCTGGCTGCGATCTGGCGGACCTATTAGGCTCAAAAGCTTGGGCGCGACAAGCGCAGTTGTGAGAATGCCGCTCGCATAAAGAAACCGCAAGACATTCGTCTGGAGCGCCATTTTTCTGCGATTTTGAATCGGTATTTTCATCTACCAATTCTAACCTATAGGTTCAAAATGGTAGTGTTCAAAGCTGTATCCTGTGGATGAGACGGTGGATGAGATAATGGTGATAATAAAGGGCGAGCGTGAGGTGAAATCGTGGCGGTTTTGTGCTATACTAGAGGTACCGAAAACCGGCTATTCCTATGACTAAAACGGCTCAAAAAGACGATAAAAAGCGCGTCCAGCCCCTTCTGAAGAAGGGGCTGGACGCGAAAGCGTACGATGCCTCGTCTATTACGGTGCTTGAGGGGCTGGAGCCGGTACGGAAGCGCCCGGGGATGTACATCGGGACGACCGGCCCAGACGGCCTGCATCATCTCGTTTGGGAAATCTTTGACAATGCCCGCGACGAGGCGATGGGCGGATTCGCAGACGATATAGAGGTCGCGCTTCTGCCTGACGGATACATACGCGTCGCGGACAACGGCCGCGGCGTTCCCGTTGGCATTCACCCGAAGACGAAGGTCTCTGCTCTGGAGACCATCATGACAACTCTCCACGCTGGCGGAAAGTTTGGCGGCGAAGACAGCGGCTATAAGATTTCAGGCGGTCTCCACGGCGTCGGCGCGTCGGTGGTCAACGCTCTATCCGAGCATACGAAGGCGGTTGTGCATCAGGATGGCGGGATGCATATGCAGGAATACAAGATCGGCAAGCCTGTCGCGAAGGTGAAGAAAATAGGTATTTCAAAAGAGCACGGCACCATCGTCCTTTTTAAACCCGACGCTATCATCTTCAAGGAGGGTATTGAATGGAATTTGGAGAAGATCGTTACGCATCTGCGCCAGCAAGCGTATCTGGTAAAGGGCGTGCGTGTCAGCATAATTGACGCTCGCAATTCGCAAGATGCGTTTCAGACTGAAAAAATCTTTTTGAGAGCATATGTGTTTGGTGTGCCATCAATGACTTTTTACTTTGAAGGGGGTCTTAAATCGCTCGTCGCATTTTATAATAATCATCAGACTCCTGTGCACAAAAACATTTTTTATGTTGACCGCGAGTTGGACGGCGTAAATGTAGAAGTTGCGCTCCAATATGTTGATGACATTACTTCTCGCATTACTGCGTTCGCTAACAACACATACAACAGCGAGGGCGGTACTCATATCACAGGATTTAAGACGGCGCTTACGCGCTCGCTGAACACGTACGGTAGGAATGCGAATATTTTGAAAGAAAAAGATGAAAATTTCACAGGCGACGACGTGTTAGAGGGTATTACAGCTGTCGTTTCAGTAAAACTTTCAGAGATTCAATTTGAAGGGCAAACAAAGAGCAAGCTCGGCTCGGTAGAGGCGCAAGGCGCTGTCGCTGCTGTCTTTGGCGAGGCGCTAGGCGCATTTCTAGAAGAAAATCCAGACGACGCGCGCTCAATCATCAATAAAGTTCTGCTCGCGTTGAAAGCAAGGAAGGCAGCTAAGGCGGCGAAGGACTCTGTACTGCGCAAGGGCGCTCTGGAGGGTATGACACTCCCTGGCAAGCTCGCCGATTGTCAGACTAAGAGCGCTGAAGAAGGCGAGCTCTTCATCGTAGAAGGCGACTCAGCAGGCGGCTCTTCCAAGCAGGGCAGAGACCGTCGCACGCAGGCGATTCTCCCCTTGCGCGGGAAGATCTTGAACGTAGAACGGGCGCGCATTGACCGCATGCTCGCTTCTGTAGAGATTCGCGCGCTCGTTATAGCAATGGGTACTGCCATCGGCGACGTGTTTGATATTTCAAAACTTCGGTACCACAAAATAATCATCGCGACTGATGCCGATGTTGACGGTGCGCACATCCGTACGCTCCTGCTCACGCTTCTCTACCGACACTTTCGGCCGATCATTGAGGGAGGATTTGTATACATTGCACAGCCGCCGCTGTATAAAATCACGAAAGGGAAAGCGATTGCGTATGCCTATTCTGATAAAGAAAAAGAAATTGCACTAAAAGAATTAAGCGAAGGGAGCGTTCAGCGTTACAAAGGCCTCGGCGAGATGAACCCAAGCGAGCTCTGGGAGACCACGATGGACCCTTCGCGGCGCGTGCTGAAGAGAGTGCATATTGAGGACGCAGAGGCGGCCGACCGCATCTTTGATATTCTTATGGGCTCTGACGTCGCCTCGCGCAAGTCCTTTATTCAATCCAACGCCAAACTCGCAAACTTGGACGTTTAAGACATTCCTCATGAACGGAACAAATGATGATGCCGATAAAAAAGGCAGTCCGCCGCGCGCGTACTCGTCTTATAACGGATTCAAATCGTTCGCGCATAACGGCGCGCTCTCTATTGACGACATAGTAAAAGGTCTTTCGCACTTGAATTCTCCAGTTCCTAGCTCCCAGCCTCCAGTATCTAGAGTAGAACCGATTTATGAAAACGTTGAACCAATTGTGACCGACACGGTTACTGAAAGAGCGCCAGTCTCAGTCCCGGCAGATATTCGCGGCTACGACGGCAATAGACTCGAGTTATACAACTGGCACGACTGGCGCGAAGCTCGCCCTCACTCGCGCACTCGCTATACTCGGCGCTTAATCTCGTCGCTCGCTTTTGTTATGAAATCGGAGAGGGAAGTTATGTCCAACTTTCCAACATCACGACTCTCTACTGAAATAGTTTTTGCCTCAACCTCTTTATCGCCGACAACGAACAGATAGGGGATTTTCTCTGTCTTCGCATTTCGTATTTTCTTGCCCAGCGATACGTTCACGTCGTCAACTTCAGCGCGGATATTCGCGGCGCATAGCGCCGCGAGAACCTCATTCGCATATGCCGCATGTTTCTCCGACACCGGTAGAACGCGCACCTGCACCGGCGCTAGCCAAAGCGGGAATGCCCCCGCGTATTTTTCAATAAGGAACGCCATAATGCGTTCAATTGCGCCGATGGAAGAGCGATGCACGACGAATGCGCGATGCTTCGCGCCGTCCTTGCCGATGTAGGAAAGGTCAAATCGGTCCGGCATGCAGAGGTCGTATTGGACAGTGAAGGATGTGTCCTCTTTTCCGTTCACATTCTTCATTTGGATATCTATTTTCGGGCCATAAAATGCGGCTTCGTCTTTTGCTTCTCCAAATTTAGAGCCGCGTTCCTGCATAAGTGCTCGGAGCAGTCCTTCAGCTTTTTCCCATCCGGCATCGTTTTTGTAATACTTTTCTGAATTAGCACGGTCGCCGAGAGAAAGGCGATAGCGATAATCCGCGTCAAGTTTAAGTTCGAAAACAGAAGTGATGTATTCAATAAGGTCAAGAGCATTACCAATTTCAGCAACGGCCTGTTCTTCATCCGCACAAACAATATGAGCATCCGCAAGACAGAATGTGCGGACGCGCTGGAGGCCCATGAGTTCGCCCGATTGTTCATAGCGATAAAGCTTTGCCAGCTCCGCGATGCGCATCGGGAGCTCGCGGTAGGAGACCGGCTTGCGCAAGTACAATTCAAAGTGGTGCGGACAAGTCATCGGTCGGAGCATAAACTGCTCATCATCTATCTCAATCGGCGAATACATTGAGTCCTTGTAATGCGGGTAATGACCGCTTTTTTTATACAAATCCAACTTGGCGATGTCCGGCGTGTATACGTGCAGATAACCGCGCCTAATTTCCTCATCTACAATAAAACGCTCAAGCTCGCGCCGTATCACCGAGCCCTTTGGAGTAAAAAGAGGAAGGCCTTTGCCGACTGAATCCGAGAAAGCGAAGAGGTCCAGCTCCTTGCCGAGCTTCTTGTGGTCGTGACTTTTGCCAGAATCTGTTTCCATTACTGAAGAGAATACCATAACCAGAATCAAAGCGGTTTAAGTTCTTCAATCGCGAGCGAGATTTCGCCGTTTCGGAGCGAGACCTTGCCCTTGGCGAGGAAGCAAGCTCCGGGGACTAGAGTGCCCGCATGCTGTTTTAATAATTTGGGGAAAACAACCGCTTCAATAGAGTCGGTGGTGTCTTCTACAGTGATGAACGCCATCTTCTCTCCGCTCTTGGTGAGGAGCGTGCGCACGATGGTCACAAGCACCGGCAGAATGACGAGCATTCCTTGCTGGCGCTCTTCTTTAATCTTCGCGACCGAGAGCGCCGCTTTTTTGGAGATAGTAGTATGCGCGTCAAGCGGATGCCCGGAGACGTAAATGCCGAGTAGTTCTTTTTCCCACTTTAGTTTATCAATGAGCGAAACGGGTTTATTGTTTGCTGGAAGTTGGAGCGTTGGCGGTTGCGCGAATGCACCGAACAGCGAGTCCTGCGGAGCGCTTGTCGTTGCTTCTCGGTGATACGACAGGAGAGTTTCAATATTTTCAATCAGCGTGCCGCGCGAAGGGCTGAGCGAGTCAATCGCTCCGCACTTGATGAGCGATTCAAGCGACTTGCGATTCAAGTTTTTTGAACCCACGCGGGAAAGAAAGTCAGAAAGAGTTTTGTATTGGCCGTGTGCCTTCCTCTCTGCAATAATTGACTCCGAAATTCCGTCACCGAAGTTCTTTATGGATGACAAACCAAAACGAATTGCACCCTTTGAAACAACGGTAAAATCCGTTCCGCTTTCGTTCACGTCCGGCGGCAGTACCTTTATACCCATGCGTTTCGCTTCCGCGACGAAAATGGAGATTTTTTCCGTATCGCCCGAGTCGGCAGTGAGAAGGGCGGCGAGATACTCCACCGGATAATTCGCCTTCATATACGCGGTCTGATAGGCGACCTTGCCGTAACTCGCGGCGTGCGCCTTGTTGAAGCCGTAGGCGGCAAACGGCTCAATCAGTTCCCACAGTTTTTCCGCGAGCTGTTTTGAGAGTTTCCCGTACTCCATAAAACCTTTTGTTAATTTTTCCTTTTCCGCCTGCATAACCTTCGGAATTTTTTTGCCCATCGCTTTGCGGAGTGCATCGGCCTCTAGCCACGAATACCCGCCGAGTTTTATCGCTGTAAGGAGTACATCATCTTGGTACACGAGAATTCCGTATGAGAAATCCAAGTATTCTTTCATTCGCGGGTCTAAATAATATATGAGTTTCGGATTATGCTTGCGTTCAATATAGTTAGGAATTGTCTCCATAGGGCCGGGACGATAGAGTGCGACCATCGCATTGATATCGTGAATGCTTGTCGGCTTGAGCTCTTTAAGCCATCGAGTCATTCCCGAGCCGTTCAGCTGGAACGTTCCCTCGGTCTCGCCGCGCGCGAGCATTTCGTACGTTTTAACGTCATCTATATGAATGTTTTCAATATCAACGATAATGCCTCGCGTTTCCTTCACTCGCGCTACAGAATCTGCGAGAATCGCGAGATTTTTGATGCCAAGAAAATCAAACTTTAATAGTCCGACACCGCCGTACTCGTCTGTGATTGAGTACATGTCGTATTGCGTGATTAACTTTCCCGTGCCTTTTGGGTCCGGCTGTATAGGTGCCCATTCAATGAGAGGAGTGGGAGCGACCACGACACCAGCCGCGTGGACGCCAACATGACGCACGCAACCCTCAATTCGTTTCGCGAGGTCAATAATTTCGCGCGTATCATCATCTTCGTCATACAATGTCTTCAAATCGGGTTCCAGTTCAAGCGCCCTGTCTATTGTCATCGGGAATCCCTGCGAACCTATCGGGATAAGCTTCGCGATGCGGTCGCCGGTATTGTACGAGTGACCGAGAGCGCGCGCTACGTCGCGCACGGCCGCTCTCGCCATCATAGTGCCAAATGTTCCTATCTGGGCTACGTGGTCTTCTCCGTACTTCTGCTTTGTGTATGCAATCATGTCGTCGCGGCGGTTGTCGGCGATATCCATATCAATATCCGGTGCTTTCGGGCGTTCCGGATTCAAAAATCGTTCAAAGGGAAGTTTGTAGAATAGAGGGTCAACGTTCGTAATTCCTGTCAGATAAGCCACTAAACTGCCAGCGGCACTTCCGCGAGTAGTAGTGAGAATTCCATCACGACGAGCGAAGGCTAGCAGATCTGCGACAATGAGATAATACACGGCGAAGCCCTTTCCGATGATGATTTTTAATTCATACTCAATTCGGTCGATAATTTCTTTTGATTCTGTAAGTCCGCGTTCTGTGATGCCTGCATATGCTTTGGCGCGCAGTTCTTCGTCGTGGTTTTTAAAGTCCGCTGAAATTGGAACAGAAGGGAATGTCCACTTCCCGAGTTCAAAAGAAAGATTGCAACGGTCGGCGATAACGCGCGAATTATCAACTGCCTCCGGAACATCTTTAAATAGTTCAAGAGCCCTTTTCTCACTTATAAAAGAGAAATCCTCGTCTTCATTCCTACCGCGGCCGCCCTGCTGTATTCGTCGCATTATCTCGGTCGCCTCGCGGTCATCAGGTTCTAGATAATAAACGTCGTTCTGTGCCACGAGCGACGTGTCACTCTCGCGCGCAAGATTGATAATTTTTTCCATCAGTGCCTCATGTCCGATAACCTTCGGGTGATGTGTTATTTCCAGAAACACATTTTCTGCGCCGAAAATGTTTTTGAATTCCGCGAGCGCGGCTGCGGCGCCACTCGGGTCGCCCGCGCGCAAGAGTTGGGCGACGTCGCCGGCGAAAGACGGAATAATCGCAATCACGCCGCGGCCGTGCGCTCGCAATAATTCCTTATCCATTCTTGGCCGCTCAAAAAAACCTTCAGTCCACGACTTCGTCACGAGCGCAAGAAGATTTTTGTACCCTTCGTTATTCTCTGCGAGTAGTAGTATGCGCGAACGCCTCGCATTTCCGTTTGGCTCTCGGTCGTGCCGCGAACGCGGCGCGAGATATGCATCAACGCCGAGAATCGGTTTTATTCCCGCATTAATTGCCGCTTTGTAGAACTCAATCGCGCCGTGCATATTCCCGCCGTCGGTGAGCGCAAGCGCGTCCATCCCCTCCTTCCGCGCTTTCTCCACCAACTCATCCACCTTCGGTAGAGCCTGTAGGAACGAGTAGTGGCTGTGCGTATGGAGATGTATAAAGCGGCTTGCCATTCCCTCCACAATACCAAATCCAAAGATTTTTATCTTTTCTGATATAATTTGGAACATGCTGAAAGTAGCAAAAGAATAGTGGGAAAAACACGCTAGTGCTTACCAAAAAGAAACCAACATTCCGATAGATATTCATTATGGTCCAGGTAGTCCAAATGAAGACGGTTGCAACTCATCGGAAGCGTAAAAAATAAGCATGTTCTTGAACTGGGGTGTGGTGGTGCTCAATGCTCGATTGCCTTTGCCAAAAAAGGCGCAATTGTTACTGCCGTCGACGTATCTTCAGTTGAAATTGAATTTGCCAAAAAGCTCGCAGACGAAAACAATGGTACGGACTTGGGGAATATAAAGCCGATTTCTTGGGGAAAGTACCTGCCACTCTGATTTTCAAGTGTAGGAAGAAGTAATTTTGTGGAAGTTTGACCCACACAGGCTCGATGTCCATATTTCTATGGCCACCATTTTCGTTTCCGTCCACTATCCACAACTTAACGCTATAGCGTAAAGTCTTTGATAGTAGAAATGGTAGAATATGTGCATGAGAGTAATGGAACGCGACGCAACGCGCGAACGAAGACGCAAAAAAATATGGGGTGTCT
>Ga0209542_10015094_pt1 | contig 13029 bp, 11 predicted proteins | sample RifCSPhighO2_01_FD_184028 | JGI IMG/M metagenome (GOLD analysis project Ga0209542, IMG submission 184028) | Soil microbial communities from Rifle, Colorado - Rifle CSP2_plank highO2_0.1 (SPAdes) (version 2) | ecosystem: Environmental > Terrestrial > Deep subsurface > Rock core/Sediment ... | reverse complement strand
AACAGGCATTTATTCCGTTTGGATTGTCAAACTCTAATTTTTGATCGTTAAAATAGATACAATTTATGGGGATTTCTATCTGCTGCCCATTGTAAATTAATATCCCCCTTGGCTGTACAAAATTCATACCAATCTGTGTTCCATTGTCTTCTACACTTTGAGTTTCAACTATGAATGCACCAAATGCTGCTCCTCTTCTTGGATATACATTGCCCTGATATATCAAGTCTTCATCAAGCATCGCCCCTCCTCTGTACACATACGTGATCCCATTTCTAGTTTCTCTTGTTTGAGTTGGATCAATAGTAAATATGTCTATCCATGAATACCTATCATAATCTGCGTTGGAACCTATTGAAGAGAATGCAGGGTATTTTCCAATTTCATCAGAAATTATTAATAGATGCGTTGCATTGTTTGCTTTTAATAACTCAAGTGCTTCAATGTTTGTTTGCGCTGTCAGTACATACCTCCCCATAAAATAGTTTATTGCTCCCCTTGCATTTCCGCCGTCGCTTAATGTTGCTCTTTCTCCACCTGTCTGCACTAAATATCCATAATCCCACCAGTGTGCAAATACCGCATTTTCTGGAGTGTTTTCCCTTATCCACTGTCCAGCCAACTGCCATTGATAATTGTAATTTGGCCCTATGTACTTTGACTGCTCTGTCGTTGTCTGGTAAAATCCAAAGAACATTGAGAAAGTTATTGCAATAACAATTATCACTGCAATTACCTTGTACAACTTCCCTTTCACTTTTGAAGCCCATCTATACACTTCAAATGCAAGATATGCAAATATTATTGTTGTTATTGGGGCAAAAATGTATAAAAGCCTTATAGCACTTCTTGCCGCTATTATCATTATTATAAACCAAACTAAGATAAATATCAGTGATTCGTTTAATTTATTTATCTCTTCAAACAGGCCCCTATTTTTGTAATATGTTTTTAAATATGCATACAGAATACTTACTGCCAGTAAAATCAAAGAACCAATATACACCACCAATGAAATATTTGATGTCCCATTGAATGTTGAGTTTGGGGCGTATCTGCTGAATATGAATCCAAATACAAACACAGTGTAGACTGCTGTTAATTTCCATGTTTGTTTTTTTGCTATTTGCTTTAACAATCCATGAAAGAGAACAATCGATCCTATTATCATTGCCCATATGTATGATTTTCCAAATTGGCTAAACCAGTCCTGCAAATAAGGCTGGTGCGATTCTGCCACGGTTATTACCCACCTGTTTGTTGCAAACTGCTTTGTCAGCCCTATGAAGATGTTTGAGATGTAGCCAACTATTGAGCTGGGTCCCTCATCCGCAGCATTGAAAATTACTCCTATTATTACTGTGATTATCAAGCTTGTTATTATTCTAGGGAGATTTATATTTATCCTTATTAATTTCTTATTAAATATGAAGTAATCAATCCATCCTGTTAGTAGAGTTATCAATGCTGCGGATGTTGTTAGTGAGGTTGCTATATTTCCAATGTTAAATCTTGATGAAAAGAAAATCATTAGAATAAGAAGCGAAGATACAATCCACATTGTATAGACATATAACTTTTGTTTACTAAATTTGTGCAGCAATAGTTCCACTAGTCCAAATATACCTATTATTATGAATACCAGACTTACTCCTCCCCAAACTAATCCCATGAGTGCTGTGGATATTCCTGCAAGCAGCCCCACAATGAGGGATTTCTTCAGATTATTGTGCTTCCATGCATATATGAGGAAATAAAACGCCATGAACATAAGCAGCGTTCCCAGTGCTTCTTTATCTGAAATTCCCGCCATAGTTCTGAACAAAAATGCAGGGATTACAATCAGAAATGCAGATGCTATTAATGCCACTTTATAGTTTAATAGTTTTTTTACCAGAAGAAAAAAGAATACAAGTCCGATAGCCAATGCTATTGGAGGGTATATTATGTCTGCATATTCAACTGTAACTGCCGGACTGAAGAAATGAAGAAATTTGTACAAATAGACTATTGAGTGGGACATTGTGCTAAATTCCTGTAACCCTGTGAAACCAAACGGATAATACCTTAAAGTATCAACCGCCATTAATTTTCCGTGCTCTACTATGTAGTATACATATCTCAGAATTCCCAACGCATCAGGATCTGCAGGGATATATTTCCCTGTTGTGATATCTTTTAGCAATGGAATATTCCTTGTTCTTATGAAGTAACTTAGCCAAATTATTGCTGCGAGAATTATGTACTGAATGTAATCCTTGTATTTTTTAAGAAAGATTATTGCTTTTTCTTTTCTTCTTTCCAATTCCACACTCTCTTTATCCATGTTTTTATGAAACTATTTGTTTTTATAAAATTAATCTTTTCAGGCGCTGGTGCAAATCATAAATTATATAAACTGATTTTAATCTTTAGTCCTATGGTTTTAGAGGCCCTTATTCATCCGAAGAGAGCTGAGAAGACTTATGGTCTTATGCTCATTTATGGATTCTTTTTTGCCACAATTGCAATCATACTCTCTCTCTTGATATTTCAGGAAGAAGCTTCAATGGTTTCTGTTTTCCTTACAGTCATGATGTGCATTCCCCTAATGTATTCAACCATGAAATTGGAGGAGAAAGAAGATTTGAGATTTAGCGATGAAAGAGTGATATTAAGGCATCACTGGAAGGCTTTGAGATTCCTCATATTCATGTTCTTTGGGTTTATCATAGCATATTCGCTGTGGTTTGTCATACTTCCCGAATCAATGGCAGACAGCCTGTTCAGTACACAGCTTGCAACCATAGGAGCTATAAACAGTCATGTATCTGGAAATACATTTTTCAGTGATGTTTTTTCAAGAATATTTCTTAATAACTTTAAAGTTTTATTATTCTGTTTTTTCTTTAGCTTCTTCTTTGGCGCAGGCGCTATTTTCATATTAACATGGAACGCTTCTGTAATTGGTGCTGCAATGGGAACTTTTGTAAGGGATAAATTGCATATATTTGGGTCCCCTCTTTTGGCATATCCATTTAGCCTGTTCAGATATATGACACATGGCGTGTTTGAAGTTCTTGCTTATTTTGTAGGGGGCCTGGCTGGAGGAATAATATCTGTTGCTATCATCAATGAGCATTTTAAGGGGGAATATACAAAGAGAATTCTGAAGGATTCTTTTCAGTTGATGCTACTTGCATTGATACTGTTGGTTATTGCAGGTCTTGTTGAAGTTTATATTACTCCTCTTCTCTTCTAAAGTTTTATAAATGATATTTTGATACTATTCATTTATGCCGGGATCGCATAATCTGGTATTGCACAAGCCTGGAAAGCTTGGCCCTTACGGGCGTCTGGGTTCAAATCCCAGTCTCGGCGTGCTATTTTAAATGAGCTATAATTATTCCTTTTTTATACAAAATGATTTTACTATTTTTTTCACCATACCAAAATTATTTAAATTACTTTGATTTATTTTGTACATGGCAAATAAGCCGAGAATTGCTCTGGCTCAGATAAAGTATTTTGATGTCCATCCGGAGCATAACCTTCAAAAAATTAAACAGTATATTAGAAAAGCAAAGAAAAATAATGCGGATATAATTTGTTTTCCTGAGACATGCGTTATTAGAAAAAAGTATCTGCATACAAATCATCAATTTTTAAAGGAAATTAAAAAGGAATGCAAGAGTAATAGTATATGGTGTATAATTACAGAAGATTTTTTAATTAAATCAAAACTTCACAACACATCTCTTTTAATAAACAGAGAGGGAAAGATAGCTGGAATGTACAAGAAGATAAATACTTACGCTGAGCGCGGTGTAACTCCTGGGAAAAAAATTGCAGTTTTTAAGACAGATTTTGCCAAGATTGGCATTGCAATCTGCTGGGATCTGGCGTTTCCATTGTTATTTCACAAGCTAAAGAAGTCTGGTGCACAAATTGTATTCTGTCCTGCCCAATGGGCATATGAAAAAAAAGCTTATGAAAAAGATCACAAAAAAAATGAACTAAAATTATTAAGATCTTTAATAAACTCCCGGGCATTTGAAAATCTTTACTTTGTTGCTTTTTGCAGCCCTTTCAGGAATCAGGATGATTTGTTATGTTACTCTGCCATAGCCTCCCCCCATAAAATGTTAGGAGAAATTTTAAACAAAGAAGGGATTATATTTGCAGATCTGGATTTGAATGAGACAAAAAAACTAAAGAAGATTTATCCAGGCAAATAAATCAAGATTTAATTTCTTTCTTTATGAAATCAATGACTTTTTCTATGATCATTTCCATCTCATCTTCAAAGAATTCAAAAGATGGTTCGGCATTGACTTCAATAACAAACCATTTATTGTCTCTCTTTAGGAAATCTATCCCACAAATTTTTATTTTACATACCTTTATTATTTTTTTAACTAATTTTTCCAGTTCCCTGTCGACCTCAAACTTTCCAATTTTTTCTGCATAGACTCCAGTGGATTTCCATCCATAGTTATATTTTAGTGCAGTCTGGACAATTTTATCCCCAATAACAGTTACTCTGTATGAGGGAGATTTAATGAATTCCTGCCCTATTACAGGCAATCTTTCACATCTCTTTTCCCACAACTCTCTTATTATGGGCATAGCTTCATCTATATTATCAGCTTTCTTGACAAATTCCCCATGCTCTCCCTGTACTAATTTCAATATCACTGGCCAGCGTCCAAATTCTTTAAGCTCTTTCTTGGCGCTGTTTAAATTGCCAGACAAAAGAATTGTATCCGGAGTAGGGATGCCATGTTCTCCACATTTTAGAAAGAACATCCATTTATCTTCGGTGTAATAATAAACTTTTGAAGAATCAACTGTCTTTATCCCTATATTTTCCAATGTTTTGAGAATTTCCAATGCAATATAACCTGCAGTATTGTTGAAGATTATATCACATTGCCTTGCCTTCTCTTCAATTTCATTTTCAACCAGTTTATCACTCACATTAAACATAATTAATTTTACATTTTTCTTTTTTGCAACTTTAAGAAATATTTTTTCTTCATCAGTCAATGTCGGACTCATGAAGATGTACCCTATGCACAACTGCTTCATAGATAATATTTAAGATTTTAATTATATAAATCTTCTCAAAAATATTCATTATTAATCGGGATGGGCATTTGGTGAATATTGAAAGTTTTGGCGTAACATTTATAATTCTAGAAAATTGATTTAATATGGAGAGGTGAAAATGAGATTTAGACAAATAGCAATGGATATAAAAGCACTCAAGATACAAGGTGCAAGCAATGTTGCGAGAGCTGGACTGAAAGCTTATTCCTTAAAACCCTCAAAAAGTTCAATCAGAAAATTGTTAAGTTTAAGACCTACCGAGCCTATGCTTAGGAATGTTCTTTATTATGCCGAAAAATATTCCGTAAATGATGCTTTGAATTTGATGGAGAGAAATAGAGAAAAGACGGTTGAGTATGGAAAGAGGTTTATTAAAGGTAAAAAAAGAATATTCACTCACTGCCATTCTTCCACTGTTGTCGATGTCCTTAAATTGAATAAAAGGCTGAAAGTTTTCAACACAGAGACCCGGCCTTTATTTCAGGGAAGGAAAACAACTGAAGAGTTGAGCGAGGCTGGGATTAATGTTACCCAGATTATTGATTCTGCAGCACATGAATACATCAAGAAAAGCAATGCAGTTGTCCTTGGCGCTGATGCAGTCCTTGAAAACGGAGATATAATAAATAAAGTTGGCTCCGGAATGTTTGCCGAGATTGCATTTGATCATAAAGTTCCCGTTTACATAATTACCAACTCATTGAAGTTTACCGAAAGATTGGTTAAAATTGAATACAGGCTTAAAAAAGAAGTGTGGGACACCAATAAGAGAAATTTAGACATCAAGAATCCTGCCTTTGAGATTGTGAAGTCAAAATTTATCACTAAGATAATTTCTGATTTGGGAATTTTAAGCCCAAAAGAATTTGTTAAAGAGGCCAGAAAATTCAAGTATAAAAAGTTGATATGTTTTGATATGGACAATACTCTTGTTCATTCTGACAAGGCCCATGTTGAGGCTTTTAATCATGCCCTCAGTGATTTGGATTTCAATACAGTCCCTTTCATGGCAATGGCCAAGCATTTTGGAAAGCCCAAAGAGGAAGCTATCAGGGCATTTTCTGGTTCTAATGACATTAAAGTTATTAATAGGATAAACAACCTGCATGACAAATATCTTTACGAGAGTACAAAAAGATTCTGCAGGAAAGTTCCCTATGCTGAAAGTGTTCTTAAAAAGCTGAAGAGTGATTATTTTCTTGCGGTTCTTAGCAATTGCAATCACAAAAATATTGAGACTATTTTAAGTGCTGCCGGCTATGATCTGGATTTGTTTGATATTATAATTGGCAACGATGATGTAGAAAGATCAAAGCCCTATCCAGATGAAATACTTAAAGCTCAGAAGCTGCTTGATGTAGACGCTGAATTCATGGTTGGAGATTCTATATATGACGTGATTGCCGCCCATAAGGCAAAAGTCAAGGCTATTTCTGTGTTGACTGGACTTTATTCTCAGGAGGTTTTAGAAGGGGAGAAACCTTATAAAATAATCAATGATTTGAGGGGTTTACTGAGAGTAATTTAGAATTCTATATTATATTTTTTTTGCAATCTTTCTGCTTCACGAACATATCTCCCACTATCTCTAGGGTTATTTTCTTTTTGTGCAGCTTCATACAATGCTTTTATCCCCTTCATTACTATTGTATTCGCGTTTGCGGAAGAAGAATTTATATCGTACCTTTTTGCTAATTTTTCTGCTTCTTGGATTTGCATATCTCCTTTTTTAGTGCGCCCCAGACTGAAATTGTATTCCGCGGAATCATATAATTCTTTTATCACCGATCTCAAAATTTCTTCATCTCTGAATGGTCTTAAGGGATAATTATTTTTTATAGCAAAAACCTTTGCTTCATTTATGAAACCCTCCGCCTTGCTAATATTCCCTGCTTTGAAGTTATTTCTTGCCTTTTCATAATACTCATTCATTTGAGATTCGATTTTATGATGCTCTTCAGTTCTTGCCTCCAAACTTTGTTGATTTGGTTTAGAATAATCATTTTCTACATTATTTTCCAGATTACATCCCATTATTGTTAGTGCTGATAAAGGAAGGATTAACCGTTGATACAATTTCATTGTGCCTTTTTTTGTGTTTGATAAATTTATAAATCTTTTTCATTTATTGTTTGTTATGAAGATTTTAATAATTAAATTAGGTGCTAGGGGGGATGTATTAAGAACAACCTCTATTTTGCCCAGTTTGAAGAATCAATATAAAGATAGTGAAATATGGTGGGTTACTGAAAAAAAATCATTACCATTGCTCAATAATAGTTATGTTGATTTTGCTTTTGGTTATAATAAGAAGACTGTTGAGAATTTGCATCGTAAGGAATTTGATCTTGTTTTGAATTTGGATGAAGATTATGAAGCTTGTTCTTTAGCGTCTAAACTGAAGAAGAAAAAATTACTTGGATTCTATTTAAAATCTGGAAAAATTACACCTACTAAATCCGCTAGATACTATTTTGATATGAGTGTTTTGGGAGAAAAGCCGAAAAATGATGAACTTAAGAAGAAGAATGGCAAAACTTACCATCAATTAATACATGATATCTGTGAAGTTGAACCGCACAATTCTAATATTTTATTAAATTTAGATAAGAAGCAAGAAGATTTTAGTAGTGAATTTATGAGAAGATATAATATAGGTTCTGATAATTTAGTTATTGGATTAAACACCGGTTCTGGTGAAAGATGGTTCTCAAAAAGATGGAGCGTTGAAAATACTGCTAAATTGGCTGAACTTTTGTACAACTCTCTTAAATGTAAAATAATTTTGTTTGGTGGTCCAGATGAAATTGAGAGAAATGATGAAATAATCTCTAAATCTAATGTTCCCATAATAAACACTGGATGCGGGAATAATCTTTTTGAGTTTCCCGCATTGGTAAATATTTGTAATCTTATTGTTACTTCTGATAGTCTTGGACTTCATATTGCTTTGGCTCTAAAAAGAAAAGTTGTGGTTTTGTTTGGCCCTACCTCAGTATCTGAGATTGAGACTTATGCTCTTGGTGAAAAATTATTCCCACTGAAAAAAGTTTGTTGTTTTTACAAGAATGAATGCTATTCTACTCCAAGATGTATAGATACAATAAAACCTAAAAATGTTTTTGATACGGTAAAAAAATTATTGAACCAGAAGATTTCAATAATTATAACCTCTTTTCATGAACCTTTTCTTGAGAATTCTATTAGAGGTTTTGTTGATCAGGAAATTGGTTATAATCATGAAATTGTGGTTGTCTCTCCAGATAAGAATGCTGAATTGTTATGCAAAAAATATAAAATAAAATATTTTTTTGACCCTGGTAAGGGAAAGAGTTATGCCTTAAATTTAATTTTTAAGGAGGTCAAATCTGATATTCTTATTTTTACAGATGGAGATGTTGTTGCGGGTAAAAATTCAATAAATGAAATTATGAATAAATTTAGGGACCCGAGAGTTGGTGTTGTTACTGGGAGAGTCGTTAGCTCCAACAAAAGAAATGATTTATTTGGTTATTGGAGCCATTTATTAGCTGATGCAGGGGCTCATACAATAAGAAGAGATTTATACCTTAAGAACAAATTTTTAGAATGTTCAGGATATTTGTTTGCTTTTAGAAATAATGTAATAAGAGACATACCTCTTGATGTTGCTGAGGATACATATATCCCTTATGAGTTCTATTTTAAAGGTTATAAAATTGCTTATGCAGAAAATGCTAAAGTTTATGTTAAGAATCCGAATAATTTTAAGGATTGGTTGATTCAGAGGATGAGAACTAGTAAGGCTCATGAAACCCTTGATAAATATGTTGATATAAAAAGAGTTCCGAAAGTTAAGTCTTTTAAGAATGAAATTGTTAAAGGGACTTTTTCTGCTTTAAAATACCCTAAAAATTTGAGAGAATTTTATTGGACTATTTTGTTGTTTATTGCAAGATTTTATATGTGGTTAGGTGTTTTTTACGATACTAAATTTAAGAATAAAAGTTATACCGATGCTTGGGAAAGAATTGAAAGCACTAAGTAATCTTTTTAAATACTAAAATTTTCTAATTAACAGAGGTGGTATGAATGTCACAATATCTTGATTTTTATGATACAAGTTACAAGCCAAAGTCTTCTGATGTTATCTGCCTGTTCAGGGTTGAGCCTGCTTATGGAATGTCAAAGAAAGAAGTTATTGGAAGAGTTGCTTCTGAATCATCAAACGGAACGTGGTCAAGTTTAACTACATTAAAACCACATATAAGAAAAATAAGAGCAAAAGCTTATGAAGTGAAGGGAAATTATGTAAAAATTGCTTATCCTATTGAGCTCTTTGAAATGGGAAGCGTTCCACAATTACTATCTTCTTTTGCAGGAAATATATTCGGAATGAAGGCTGTAAAGAATCTGAGACTGGAAGACATTCATTTTCCTGATAAATTAATTAAGAGCTTCAGGGGCCCTGAATATGGGATTGAAGGAATAAGAAGAAGATTCAAGGTTTATAAGAGACCTTTGACCGCTTCTGTTCCAAAGCCAAAGGTTGGATTAACAACTGCTGAATTTGCAAAGGTTGCTGAAGATGTCTGGAGCGGAGGCGTTGATTTCCTCAAGGATGATGAAAATTTAACTGATCAGCTATTCAATAGATTTGAGAATAGAGCAAATCATTGCTTTAAAATAAGAGATAAAGTTGAGAAGGAAACAGGGGAGAGAAAAGGGTATTTCTGTAATGTTACTGCCGAGACAATGGAAATGCTTGCAAGAGCCAAGCTAGTCCATGATTTGGGGGGAGAGTATGTCATGATTGATGTTCTGACTGCCGGTTTTGCAGGTTTTCAGACTTTGAGAGAATTCTGCCATGATCATAAAATGGCCATTCACTGCCACAGGGCTTTCCATTCTTCATTTACGAGAAATCCAAAACATGGAATGTCTATGCTGGCTGTTGCTAAATTAGTAAGATTGACCGGAGGAGATAGTCTACACGTCGGAACTGTGATTGGGAAGTTGGTTGGAAAAAAAGATGAAGTATTATCTATAGAACATGAAATTGAACACAACATTGCAAATGATTTTCTTGGACTTCCAGTATTAGATCAAAAATGGGGAGACATCAAACCAATGTTTGCAACAAGCAGCGGAGGCCTGCATCCCGGACTGGTTCCTCATATTATGAATTTATTAGGCAATGATATTATTATTCAATTGGGGGGAGGAATCCACGGGCATCCTGGCGGAAGTTACAGAGGAGCAATTGCTCTCAGACAATCCATTGAAGCTACGATGCATGGAATTCCCTTGAAAGAATTTGCCCAGACAAGCCCAGAATTAAAACAGGCCATGGAGAAGTGGGGACATATTCGTCCCAAGTAATTTTGTTGCATTGGTAATTTAGAACGAAAACATTATAAACATTTAATCAGTAAATAGACTTATGAATAAAAACATTGAAAGAATAAGGCTGAAGGCTTTGCCTATTTTAAAAAAACATGGAGTAGTTAGGGCTGGAATATTTGGCAGTTATGCTACCGGTGAAAATAAAAAGAACAGTGATGTTGATATGTTGATAGAGGTAAGAGGAAGAAAGTTTAGCTTATTTGATTTAGTTGGTTTGGAATTAGAGTTAAAAAAAACCCTTAAAAAGAAGGTAGATTTGTTAACTTATAATGGAATTCATCCTCTTTTGAAGGATAAAATTTTGAATGAAGAAATTAAAATAATATGAAAAAAGACCCCAAGATATTCATTGAACATATTTTAGAGTCAATATTAAAAATAGAGTCCTTCTCAAAAGGTTTGACCAGAGAGAATTTCTTCAAAGACGAGTTAAGGCAGAGTGCAGTCATAAGGCAGTTGGAAATTATTGGTGAAGCTGCAAAGAATATTCCTGAATCCTTTAGAATTAAATATTCTATTATTGAATGGAAAAAAATTGCAGGAACTAGAGACAAATTAAGTCATGGCTATTTTGGAGTTGATTTAAGCACAGTTTGGGATGTTATTAAAGATGATTTACCTGAGTTGAAGAAAAACATTGAAAAAATATTAAAAGATTATAATAAATGGGTTATATTCTGAATTACTTCAGATAAATTTAAATATCCCCTCTTTATTTTTATTTCATGAACAAATCTACAATTACAGGAATTGCATTGATTGTCATAATCATTGGTGTTTTTACATTTGGAATCCTGAGTTTTTTAGGTCTTGGTGAATCCAAAACCATTGATGTTTCTGAGAGTGCTACAATTCAGAGAGAAGCCAATAGAGTTATTTTGAGCGTTGGGGTTGATAGCGAATCTGTTAGTGCTGAAGAAGCAGAATTGAGTAATAAAGAAATTAGTGATAAAATTTATTCCTTCCTGAATGGCTTAGGCTTGGAAAATGATTATAAGACTGAATCCTATAATGTCTATCCCAACAGGGATTGGGAGAGAAATGAAGTAACTGGCTATACTGTCAATCATATGATAAGAATTGACACTGAAAAAATTGATCTGACTGGAAAGATTCTTGACGGCGTTGTTAATGCGGGAGCAAACAATGTTTATGGATTGCAGTTCACATTGACTGAAGAGACTGAGAAAGAGGCAAGAGTTGAAGCGTATGAAAAGGCTACTTTAAATGCAAGGGCAAAAGCAGATGGAATAGCAAATGGCCTTGGGGTCAAGATAACCGGAGTAAAAAGCATTTCTGACAGCTCTTTTGACTTTTATCCTGTCTACAGAGATTTTGCAGTTGCTGAAGTGGGCAAAGGAACAGATGAAATTCAGGTTGCTTCCGGGGACGTTGATGTAACTGCAAGCGTTACTGTAAGCTATAAGTTTAGATAAGTTCTTTTAAATGAGATTTGTAAAATTATTTATAATTTAAACTAGGAAGATATCCCAATATGAATTTTTAAACTGTGAATATATAAAATCAATCAAAGATTTATACCCTTTCAAATCTTCACCCAACAAATCCTTTCTTATAAATTTATCAGATTGGTTCATTAATCTAAGATACTCCTTTCTAAATCTCCTTGATATTATAAGCGGAGGATATTTGTTCAAAGATAAAATATAATTTACAAGAATCCTTCCAGTTCTTCCATTTCCATCTGAGAATGGATGAATGCTTTCAAATTTGTGATGAAACAAGGTTATCAAACCTAAAGGGTGCAATTTCTTCTTGTTTTTATTATACCATTTCAGGAGCAATTCCATATCCGACTTGACATACCTTGCAGGAGTCGGTTTGAATGGCTGACCTAAAATTTTAATATCACTTGTCCTAAATCCATTTCTATTGTCAATATTCTCCAGAAGCATATCATGAATATTCTCTATGAATTTTAGCGTTATTTCCTGATTTTTATTATCCAGAAAATCCATGACTTTCTTTGTATTTGTCAATTCATGAACCTCTCTGAGAGTCCTGTTCTTTGGAGTTATATCTTCCTTAAGCAAATTATACGCTTCCTTTAATGTAATTGTATTTCCTTCTATAGAATTGCTGTTTACTGCGAAATTTATGGCAAAATTCTCGAGAATCTCCCTTTGTGTTAATTTATTCAACTTTAGAAACCTTGAATTGTAATGCAGCAAAATTGATTCAATATTAAGAATATATTCCCTATCAAGAAATTTATCTTCTTTTACCTTTAATTTTTTAGCATTCTCAAGATAATGATTTGTTTCCAGAAATTTCTTTATTGTTTTATACGATTTTCTTATTTCTTTACTGTATTTTTTTTCTAAATCTTCTATTTTTATTCTTGAGAGATCACTGCCGAGATTGCATATATCTTTAGTAATAACCCTATTTCCTTCCCTTACAGACACCCTTAATGAATAATACTTGCCTTTTCCTATTTGTTTTACATGAATATATGCCATAAAGGTTAAACTGCATAGAACTATATAAATCTTTCCCCTTACAATTTATTTCTTGGATGTAGGGGGAAAT
>Ga0209542_10015093_pt1 | contig 13030 bp, 14 predicted proteins | sample RifCSPhighO2_01_FD_184028 | JGI IMG/M metagenome (GOLD analysis project Ga0209542, IMG submission 184028) | Soil microbial communities from Rifle, Colorado - Rifle CSP2_plank highO2_0.1 (SPAdes) (version 2) | ecosystem: Environmental > Terrestrial > Deep subsurface > Rock core/Sediment ... | reverse complement strand
TTGTTGCTGCGAATGATGGTTCGACCGCTCTTTTATTTGATGCTAACAAACGCTGTTCTGCTTCTTTAAACAATTCTGGAACTATAAATATATACTATGATCCTTACGATTTAAGATATGAGATTCAAAATAAGACGGCATCGCCGAAAACTATCAGCGTAGCATTTATCGGCGCTGATTAAATAGATGAGATTGCTGAGATTATCGAGGGGCAAAAGTTCGCACTATTTCAAGAATACTGGATACAATAATCCCCGCCTTCTAGAAGGCGGGGATTATTGGTTTCCCGAGAGGATCTCGTTGAATTTTTTCTCGCGCTCGTTGAGAAGCATGATGATTTCATCGATGTCGCTCTCGGAGAATTTCGTGCGGGGGGAGGCGGCGGGCGAGCCCGCCGCGCGCTCGATAATGTCTTGGTAGAAAATATATGCGTCATACCCAAGAAGCGCTACGAGGGTGATGATGAACGCGACGACCGATGTCGTGATATAATCTCCGCGTGAGAAACGCGGGCGCGCCGCACCCGTGTTTCTCCGGAAATGTAATGCGATCCTCGGCATGTTCATGGGTTATTTCGTTCTTGCGTTAATGGTAAGCGAGAGGCGCGTGCGCCGCATTTCCGGATCTTGCGGGTTTCCTTCCAGATTGCTGACCGTGAAGGAGCTCACGCGAATGGTATACGGTATCTGTTCAAGGAGCGATAGGAAATTTAATGTATTTTCCGGATCGCCGTCGATCGCGAGGCGGAACGTAAAATAGTCGGACTCTTTGTCGATCCCCCCTGCGTCAATGGCGAGAGTAGAGCGGGTGATGCGTCCGAGCGATTCGATCGCCTCTATGAAGTCAAGCGGGCGGTCTTTTTCGATAAAAAAATTATTGATACGTTTAATGTCGTCCGCGCGCCGGGAACGGATCGTCTGGAAATCGCGGATCGCGCCGTTCTCCGCTTCGAGCAGGGCGATACCATCGCGGATTGTCTGGATTTCGGTCTTTATCGCCCGCATCTCGCGATACAAAAACCATGTCCCCGCGATAGACGCAATGATGAGGAAAAACGAAATCGCGATCGCGACGATGGATTTTTGTTTCTGGATGTTTTTCATGCGCTTGGCTTCTTTACCCCGTTACGTGAATGCCCTGCGGTCAAGTAACGGGGTTTACTTATTTTCCCCCATAAGACCCGGCTTCAAATTTCCCTGGATGGAAAAGTTTATGTTCGATTCGCGGATGACGTTTGAGAGTGGAGAGGAGATAGTGTCGAGATACGGGGAATTTTTGAGCGCGCTTTCAAATTCAAGGAGTGTTTTGCGCGTATCGGCTTTTCCGTTTAGCAGTACGCCGCCGGTTTGGGTGATTGTGATTGTCTCAAGGGAGATGCCGGCGTTTTTGTGGTTTGCGAGCGCGTCTAAGATTTTTGACGGGTAGTGCGGCTGGGAAGCGTAGATCCTGATTTCTCTGAGTGTCGCCGTAAGAATCCTCAACTCTTTTGAGCGCGCGGAGACCTGAAATTTTTGCTGCGCTTCTTGCCCGGTTGCAAATTCGCGTTTGAGTTCTTTGCGTTCGAACAAGAGCGGGAGGAGTGTCGGGAGTACAAGAACCGCATTCACGACGAGGAGGCAGCAGATGAAAACCGCGGCAGTGCGGGAAATCTTTGCCGTTTTTACGAGCTCTATTGTTTTTTTATCTTTTTGGGGAAGGAGGTTTGTCGTGAGCATTTCCGTTGGATATGTAACTATTATTCAATTTCTCGGAGCGCGAGTCCGATCGTTGTTGCAAATGCCAAAAGTTCCGTTTTTGGTATGGGGGGAAACGACGCATCAAAATGCTCTTCGATGTTTATAAAGGGATCCGCCTGTCTGACGGGAATTTTTAACGCGCTCGCGACAAACGTATCGATACCGAAGAGATTCGCGTCGCCTCCGACGAGCAGTATCTCGTCTATCGTCTGGTCAACGCCGTGGAGGTGCTCGACGTGCTCTTGGTAGTAGGCGATGACGCGTTTTAATTCGTCGACGAGAACCGAGAGCGCAGGCGTGAGCGCGGTGAAAACGTCTTTATTCGTGCTCCGGTTGAGTCCCATTTTTTCTTTTATCTCTTTTGCTTTTGCACGGTCGACGGCGAGCGCCCGCATGATGTTTTCTTCAAACGTGTTTCCTCCGAGTTTGATCGTTGACGTGAATATGATCGCGGTTCCCGCAAACGTGATAAAGCTCGTACGCGTTTTCCCAAGGTCAACGATTATTTTTGCGCTTTTCGGCGTTCCCGCTTGGACGACGGCGCGTATAATCGCCTGCGATTCGAGCTCCAAGGCGGCGAGCGTGAGCCCCGCGGCCTGTATGGTGTTTGTATAGGATTCGACGATTGATCTGGGGAATGCGGTAATGACGACGTCGGTATGTGCGAGTTCTCCCTCGAGTGTCTCCACAACATCGTAGTCGTACGAAAGGTTATCCGGAGTAAGAGGAATATTCGCTTCGATCTCCCATCGTATCGCGTTTGCTATCTCCTCCTGTTTTACTTTTGGAAGCTGGATGAGCCGGAGAAAGCTTTTTTCTTCCGGGAGCGAGGCGACGACGACGCTCGAGCGGAGGATCTTTGCATTATTTTTTTTCCACTTTTTGAGAATCTCCGTGAGCGCCGATTCGTCTTTTATTTCCCCCTCCTCGATGACGCTTTCCGGAATGTCGTTTTCGCCGAATGCGTCGACTTTGATTGTTCCGTCAAACCCCAGTTTAAGATATTTAAACGTCCTATCAGATATGTCAAGGCCGACAACCGGAAGCCGCAGAAGATTCGAGACCTTATGTATGATAAACTCTTTCATGATTCCATTATATACGGTTTTTCGCAGGAACGAATACCGCGAACGGTTTTTGCTTTTTGCTATTCGACTTCCCGCCAGTACGAGATGTCGTATCCCGCTCCTGGTCCGGATGAGAAAGATATATTTGAAAGCCCGGATTCATATGTGATTGTCGCATTATTTTCGAGTTCAATTCCGTATGCGGTTGCCTCTTTCGCGGTTGCGTTGTTGGAGAATTCTATCGTGCCGTTTGATGCGTAATAGATAACGCCCGTAGAGTTATTCGAGATCGCCATCACCTCTTCGGTTGGTGAGCTCTTGTCCGTGAGAAGGAGTATATAGCTTCCCGCCTGACCCGATCCCTCAAATATGCAGTTATTTGAGATTGTCACTTTGGAATTTGTGAGAATGACTCCGGAAAGAGCGCCGTATCCGGGACTCAGGCGCGCTATGCAATTATTCGAAAGCTTTATCTCTCCGAGAACCCATATTGTGCCGGTTACCGTGAGCGTGGCGCCGTTATCGAGCTCAAGATTGCCGTTTATTTTGATGGGTCCGAGTGAGCCAGACGCGCCGTTCGTAAGTTTATAGTTTCCCGCAACGTCGCATACGGGTAGTGCGCATACGCCTCCTGCCGCGGCTACGTCTTTCCAATCCTGAATAATTCCTGCGGAAATCGGAAGCTCCTCGCGCGGGGGATTTTCAACAATACAGTATGCATTTGGGCACGAAGAGCCGTGGATATTCGCGTTCACGAATAGATTCGCGCGTCCCGTACCTGTTGACGCATTTCCGATTGTTACGCCTTCGATTCGCGTTGTTGTTCCTCCGATCCAGACGCGAAACGCGAGATCACCTCCGACATTGGTCCATGTCGCACTGCCCGTAGACCAGTTCGACGTATATTTCCCCGTATTTCCCGCGTATGCGTCCGAGGAGTCCTTGCGCCAAATCCAGTAGTTTGAGGAAGAATTTGTCCCGTAATCAAGGACGATCCAGTATTTTGTGCCGTTTGCTAATGTCGGCGGAGAAGAAAAACTTACGTCAATCCATGAAGGAGTTATTCCGACTTGGGAAGGAGCAATGGTGACGCTTGCGATGTCGGACGAGTCCGGTTTTCCGCCGTTGTCGGTTGTAATGTGGACAGTGAGATTTGACGACGGGCTTCCCGCCTTTGCGAGGTAGACAGACATTTTTGAGAGCGCGCCGTCTGCGGTTGCGGTGAATGATTGTGCAATATCGCGGTTCGATGACGCGGTTGCAAACGCGTGGTCAGCATCATGCGTTGTCCATTCGACTGCCGGATTCGGCGGTATGCCGCCCGCCACAACCGCGTCTCCCGTAATTGTCGCGCCGCTTGAACCGATGATATTTCCATTTGAAAATACGTTTCCGCTTACCACGGCGTTATTTGACATCTCAAGTCCGCCGTCTGAAACCTGTATGCCATAGAAAAAATTTACGTTCGCGGTTGAGATCGATACGTGGGTTTCCAGATCGCGCTCGTTTTGGCTCCGTTTTCCTTCTGACCGAATTGTTTTTTCGTTTCCGTTTTCGGTTAGGATGATTGTCGTTGAACCGTTCCCGACCGCAAGGGTTTCCGATGGCAAAAGCTGTTTTCCGGTTATCACGCGATATACTCCGTCCTCGATTCCGCTTTCCGCGATCGCGTGCGCTTCGAGGGATCTGGTATAGGCGCGCGTTGTCGCGACCTCTTGGAGAGAAAAAAATGTAAATCCGCCGACGACCGTGAGAGAAACGGCGATCGCGAGCATGAGCATGGTGAGAGCGGCGTAGCCGCCGTCTGCGGAATTTTCAATTTTCAATTTCCAATTTTCAAACATATGTTTAATAATTTCCCCGAAGCGCGGTTGTTGCGTTGAGTGTAATGGTTGAAGAAAATTTCTGCTGGGCGAAATTTACTTGAAGCGTAAGCCGCACAGCGTCGCGTCCAAGCCCCTGGCTCAGGCGCTCAAGACGGAATTTCCCTACGCGGACGGATGACGCGGATAAGGGAGTCGGACTTGCGCCTTCTTTTCGCATCCACAAGCGGCCGTTGTCAACCCAGAAATCGATGAATGCAGTTGTGTGCTCCGGCTGGACACTCGTTTTCGTTATAAGAGAAATTTGGCCGAGGTCTTTGTTGAACGCGCTTGTCGGCGTATAGATCTCTTCGGATTCCGCGAGCGATTTTGTGACGGTTTCCAAAAGAAGCCGGCCGTTCGAGAGAACCTCGCGCTCCGCGCGCGAAATATTGTAGGCGCCTACGATCTGGATGAGGAAATTCGAGATTATGATTGCGATAATGCCGAAGAGCGCCGTATAGACGACTATTTCAAGAATCGTTGTTCCGCGTTGGCTTTCTTTTTTCTGAAAGATATTCACGGTTCTATTGAAGGGTAAAAATACGGAAACTGAAGTCGTATTGATCGAGGAGCTGTCCTGTATCATCGGGATTTGAGAGGCGTCCGACATAGCGGCGCGCGCTGCCTCCCGCATACGGGCTTGACGCGGTCTGTTGATATCCCCAATGGATCGGGCCCGCGGATCCGGACCACGCGTCGGTTGAGGAAGGGATGCTCCGGAGCCGCAGGGTATAGTTCGTGTTCGGAACAAGTGTCACAAAGTCCGGGAATCTGAATGAAACCCAAGAGAGCGTTGAGGTTGAAATCGCGGATCCCGTGAGAATTGTTGATGTCCCGAGAATCTGGCCCGTGGGATTTACTCTCACTTCGAGGTAGAGATCCGAGAGGTTTGTCCCCACCTTCTTTATAGAGAGATCCGCTCGCGTCATGGTGGTTGTCGCAGTACTCGTAGTAAATGATTGCGTCGGATCCCCGTTGCCCGAGTTGTCCGACGGAAAATTTGAAAGGTCCCCGTCGGTTGCGCCGTTTTCAAAAAAGAATGTTTTTTCCTCTGTTGCAGGCGATATGGAGGTGAGGAAATTGGTGATGTAGGCCGTAAGAATTTTTGTATTCCCGTTTCCCCATGCGACTGTCGCGACGATTTTTTTGGTGTCGGGATCGAGGATCCCGCCAGCCACTATCTGGTCCGACGCGTTTCGCGTGACCGGCTGGAATACGACGCTTCGCTGGTATTTCCCATTGATCGCGCTCGACGTTCCGGCGGATAATTTCCATTTTCCGTTTTCAACGATCGGGTAGTAGCTCGTGCCGTCGGAAACGTTCGCGATGTTTGACGCCCATGATTCGTCCCTCAGCGAGCGCACGGCCTCGAGCGATTCCTCGGCAAGGAGTATTGCCTCGAGATTTTCTTTTTCTCCCCGGAGGAGTTTTATTGCGGCAATTTCCGTTTGCAGGAGTGCAAAGAGCGACACGGAGATGATGCCGATTGCGACAACGATTTCAACCAAGCCGAAACCTTTTTTCCGCTCGGTTTGAAAATTGAAAATTGAAAATTGAAAATTTCTCATTTTATGGTTCCGTCATAGTTCCTCCGAAATTGCCGACCGTGACTGTCTTGCAGTCCGCTTCGTAGCTCGCGATAGTGTTTGCGTCAATGTCGATTCTCATTTTTTTCGTGTTTTTGCGGCAGTCGCGGTCGATGTGCAAAACCGTGTTGGTTGCGGAAAGAAATGTCGTATGGATTCGGAGTATTTGCGTTGTCGTGCCGACCGTAACTGCTCCGGACCAATCGAATTTTGTTTTTCCCGCGTCAAAATAGGACGCCATTGGAACCGTTGAAATTGTGTTGGGATACGGCGGGTTTTCGAACGTGAGCGTTATTGCGGCGGAGCTTTGTATGCTCCACCCGAGCGTGAATGCGCGGTGGCGCGCGTCTTGGAGGCGCGTTCCCGTGGGAGTTGGCGCCGTGCCTGTCTGGTACACTTTTCCGGATCCTTCCACGGTAACAGAAAAAGTTTTTGTTGTATCAGATTTTACGCGAAGCTCGAATGTGCCGGTCTCGTCGGTCGTCCCCTCAATCCGTTTGAAAATAATGTCTGATCCGGACCCCGCAAGCGAAATATTTGCGATCTCGATCGTTGCGGGAAGTGGATAGGCCTCGGTAAATCCTGCGCCCGCATACGAAACGCCGCGGAAAAGAACAACTTGCGTTTGTTCGATATGGACGCCCCACGGGGAAGCTTCTTCGCCCGCAAGCGTTTTTGATTGTGCGGTGCGTAAAATCGAAAGAACGTTTTGGCTTGCGGTCGTAAGCTCGCGGATATTCCGGGAATTTGAAAACGATACTGATGCGGCTGAGGCAATGAGGATGAGAATCGCGATAGAAACAACAATCTCAAGCAAAGTGAACCCCGCACTAAATTTCGACTGGTTCTTTTGCCGCCATGACGAAGCTGACGGGAAAACGTTCGGTTCCAAAACAGTATATTCACCAGTACCCGAGGGAACCGACTGTGGCGGTCGAAATTTTAGTGACGGGGTGAACCCCTCATTTCGTTTTTGAAAATTTCTCATTGCTACTGTATGTTGCCTAAGCTCGAATAAATCGGCTGGAGCATGGAGATTGCAAAGAGTCCCACCGCGACGCCGATCACGACCATGAGGATCGGCTCGATGATTGACGCAAGATTTTTCGTCGTGTTTGAGACCTCCTCTTCGAAGAAAAACGCGAGGCGCAAAAGCATGGAAGAAATTTTCCCCGTTTCCTCTCCGACCTCGATCATCTGGATGACCATGGGCTGGAATACCGGAAACGCGGAGATGATCTGGTGAATCTGTTTTCCTTTCTGGACTTCTCGGCTCGCTACTTCGACCGCTTCCCGGAAATGGATGTTTCCCAAGACGCGCGCCGTTATTTCAAGCGATCGCACAATCGGAACGCCGGATGATATGAGGTAGGAAAGCGTTCGGGCGAAACGCGCGGTATTGAATTTGTTGATGAGAGGCCCGAATATGGGAACTTTGAGTACGAGCGTATCGAAAATGCGTTTTCCCGGAGCGGTTTTTAAGCTGTACCAAAAAAGTACACACCAGACCGCAAAACCGACGATGAGCCATAAAATATAATTTGAGATAAAACTGGAGACGGCGATCACGATTTTTGTGCTCGTAGGGAGGTCAACACCAAGGTCGAGGATGGTCGCCGTAAGCTGGGGGACAACATAGATCATCATAAGGGTTCCTACTATGATGAGCACGGAAAGGATGATTGCGGGGTAGATCATCGCTCCGCGGACGCGCTTTCGAAGGTCGTAGTCCTTTTTCATCTGTTTTGCGAGGAGGCGCAAAACAAGCGTGAGTTTTCCCGTTGTTTCACCGACTTCTATCATATTAATATAGAGTTCTCCGAATATTTTTCCGTGCGCCCGGAGCGATTCGGCGAAGGGTTTGCCGCGGACGATATTGTCTCGGACGTCGGCGATTATGGTTTTTAGCCGGCCGTTTGTCGATTGTTTTTCCAAGGCGTCGAGTCCTTTTGTAAGCGCGAGCCCCGCGTTAAGCATGACCGCGAGGTTTCTCGTAAAGAACATTTTGTCGACGATCGATATGGGTTTTAATTTTGATACGATGTCGCCGATATTCAAGTTGAATTTTCCGAACGCCGTATCCTTTGCTCCTTTTTCGCGCACGTCGAGCAAAAAAAGTCCCTCTTGTTTCAGGAGCTGGGCAAGAGCGGTTTTTGTTTCCGCATCGCGTTCGCCTTTTTCAATATCGCCGTTTTGTTTCGCCGCGGTATAGAGGAAGGTGGGCATGGGGATAGTATAGCACAAAAAGTTGAGTTTCTCCTATTTATCCAGCACCTTTCTAATACCTTGCGGCCCTGCTACGTAGGTTACCTCTTTGGGATTCTTTCCACGGAGTCGAGTACTCGTGGAAAGGTGCTGGATTTTTTGCTATACTATCAATAATTTGTTTTTAAAGCGGCACATCGAAAGAATAGTATGAATTTCGAAAACAGAAGGAAAAAAGAGCTGGTATCTGAAGATCTTTCCCCCAAAAAGGAGAAAGAATCCTTTGTGTTTGAGCGCCAAAGGGAGATTATGGAGCGCGCAAAGTTCGAGCGCGCACAATATGTAAAAGATATTTTGGTTTCGCGTACTGCCGATCTTGCGACAAACTTCATTCCTGTTGCTGGTGCGGCAAAAATGATGATAGAAGCCGCGATTGGGAAAACATCAAGTAAGACGAAGCTTACTCGTCGTGAACGAATTGACTATGCGATTATTGCCGGGGGAACGGCGGTTGCCTATGCGCTTGTTTTTTCGGGTATGCCCCAGGAAGGGGGAATGGCTCAAGGGGCGGTAGGCGTGTTTGGCAAAATTGAGTTCGGTCCCATGGTTGTCAAAGAAGCTGCCGAGTTTGCCCGAGAAAAATTTCCCGCCGTTGCTCCGGTTCTTGATGCGGTATGGGATTTTATGGGAAAAAAGAAAGAGGCCGCGAAGCGGATTGGCGAGGAGGCGCTAAGGACTCTTGAACATATGGATACTCGCCATGCATTTCTATGAAAAAACTTGAAGAGATTTCTGACGAGCTTGTCAAACAAGGAGAAGACCCGGCGGAACTTGCGTTTTGGGAAGCAATTTTCGATCATCTTACCGAGGAAGAGCAGAAAAAAATTCTGGCAAACCTTGAAAAAGAGCTTGAGGAGCTTAAAAAAGCGAACCAGTCATAATTTGAAAAAAGAGTAATTTTTTGATACGATTTGGTTCTAGGAGACGTGGCTGACCACCGCCAGAGGCGGGGCCTCGCCAAAGGCGATGGGTGGTTCAGTTCAATATGTTTACAGTTTATATTCTTCAAAGCGAAAAGAACGGGAGGTACTATGTTGGGTATACTTCTGATTTGTTGAAGCGCTTACGATATCACAATTCCGGTAAAAATAAGTCGACAAAAAACGGAATTCCTTGGAGGATAGTCATGCAAGAAAATTATGGTTTGAAGAGGGAAGCGTGGTTGCGTGAACATCAAATAAAACGGTATAAAGGAGGACAAGCATTTAAGAAGCTTGTACATTAGATTCTGGAGACGTGGCTGAGCGGCCGAAAGCGGCTCCGTGCTAAGGAGTTAAGGGCTTTAAAACCCTTCAGAGGTTCGAATCCTCTCGTCTCCGTTTTTTACCTAACAATGCGCCCGGGGTTTTCGCGAAGCAGCTGCATAAACAAAGCAAGAAGTTTTTCAATAATCCGGATGATTGACATTGCGCATCGGGGGTTCTACACTATCTCAAACGATCTTTTTACGGGAGGTAGACAATGGGACGCGTGTTTTCGTGGGGAGAGATCGTGCGAAAGGAAGTGCCCAAGATCGAGGATTTCAGCCGCGTGTGTGAAGAGATTCGCCATGAGCTTTTGCGCACCGGCGGAGTTCTCGGCGCGGTACTCTTCGGCTCTGCGGTAGGCGCGAGATTTATGGAGCGAAGCGAGGTTGATTGTCTTCTTGTGTATGATGGAATGCATCGCGCGGCTCTTACGGAAGCGCTTCATCGGCTTCAGGCATCTGCCCGCAAGCGCAATATTCCGATTGGGTTTGTCCCCGTGGACGATGTTTCTGCGCGGGTCGGCCTCCATACCATAGGTCCTTCGTTTGCATATCACCTTGAGCTCGCTGCAAAAGCCCTCGGGGTCATTCAAGATAATCCGCTCATATTCATTCGTCTGCCAGATAGCGCGAATTCCCAATCGGCGAGAGTCGAGGATGTGCTCGGCTATCTCCGGAGAAAGATCTTTCGTTTTGAGCGGGGTATTGCCGAATTTCCCGTGATGGCGGAGAGCGAGTATTTTCACTTCCTTCGGAAGATTCTTGAGTCGCCGATCCATATCGCGCGAAAAGTTCTCTTGCTCTCGGTGCCAAACCTTTCCAGTGATTCGAAAGCGCACGTGACTCGGCATTATCCGGATATTGTGCCTTCGCGTCTTCACGAAATATTCCAAATCCTTTTGTCTATGGATTCGGATTATTCCCATGAGGTCTTATCGCAACTGCGCGATCTGCATGAAGGGCGATATCTGGTTGAGCTTGAAACTATCAAGCGACAGGCATTCTGGGCTCTTGAATTTGCCCGAGCAAACGCAATTTTCGTTCTCAACAAGTTTTCGTAGGCCGCATTCGGGAGAATGCGGTTTTTCTTTGCAAAAACTGAAAAATTTGGTAGAATTTGAAGAATTAAAGAAAGCGTGGCCGACCACCGCCAGAGGCGGGGCCTCGCCAAAGGCGATGGGTGGTTCAATTCAATATGTTTATGGTTTATATTCTTCAAAGCGTAAAGAAATGCCCAGGAATTTGATGAGGAGGCAAATTTGCCGAGGGGGCAAAACATGGCGCTAGTATTGTTTCCTGTTTGTCTGAAATTTTGATCCGCCAGCTGGCGGAGATAAAATTTAAAAAACAAACAGCAATCCCGCTTAAAACGGAAGGTTGGCAGAGTGGACGAATGCGCCGCACTTGAAATGCGGTAGAGGAGAAATCCTCTCGGAGGTTCGAATCCTCCACCTTCCGTTTTGTGCGGGAAAAACCAATTGGGGAGAAATCCCTTCGGAGGTTCGAATCCTCCCGCTTCCGAACGAACAAAGTGAGTGAGGAAGCGAGCGAGCAAACTGTTTTGCTCGCGTGGATGATTCGAAGACCGCAGCGATGTGCGAGTTTGCGATCCGCCAGTTGGCGGAGAGCAAGGCGAGCGCCGCGAGGGGCGGCCTGCGAGAAATTTCCGTCAGGAAATTTACTTGTAGGCGAATCCTCCACCCTCCGATTTTATTTATCTCTCTGGAAAACACGCGTATTCCGGCGTATACTGTTTTCCATGGAAGAAAATGTCATTGACCTTAAAAAAAAGCGGGAAGCAAAAGAGGATACGGTAAGGAATGAAACGTTGCGACGGGACGAGGATGATTCCGAATCGCACGAGCCGCCAGAGGCATTTGTGCCGGCGGAAGATGCGCATGACGGAATAGTGTGGGAAACGGATGAATACGAGAAAATATCGAAAAGCGGGTATTGGTACGGCGGCGCGGCAGCGTTTTTGTTTCTTCTTGTCGTAATCGGCGTCATTGCCCGAAGTTATTTTTTCATCGCGTTCATCATTGTTGCAGCGATCCTATTCTTATATTATTCTTTGCGAACGCCCCGACGACTTCTTTTTTCCGTGACGCCAGACGGAGTTTCCGCGGGCTTAAAGTTTTATTCCTACCGCAACTTGAAGTCATTCTGGATTTTTGATAGAAAAGGGAAGGCGGAACTCTCGCTCGAGACGAAATCAATCATAAATTCCGTTATTGTGATTCCCATCGCTGACGTGGATCTTGGTGAACTTCGGCAGTATCTCACGCAATACGCCGAAGAAGCGGAGCATATCGAAAATTTTTTCGACCGCGTTTCACGATTTATTGGTATATAGAAAATTTGAGATCGTTATTAATTTGTGCGCTCGTCGTTCAACGGGCGAAAGTATGCTATACTTTCGCGGGAAATTCAGCGAGCCCTGCCCGGGGCGGGTGCGAGTGCAAAGAATTTCCCCGGGTTTCGCCGAGGGGGCGAAACGGCGCAAGCTTGCCCCGCCACTAAAATTTGCACATTTCAATTTTCCTGCGCCTCTTCGGCGCGGCCCATGGCATTTTTAAACGGACTCGCACGCACCTTTGATGCAGGCTCGTCCGAAAATGCCCGGACAAAATCAAGCAGTTGATTTTGTCCCCATAGCTCAACGGATAGAGTGCAGGTTTGCGGAACCTGAGATCGGGGTTCGATTCCTCGTGGGGACGTCGTCTTGACGCATTGCGCCAGTAAAAATTTAGTACGGAACACGGGTGAGGAGGATTCCTCTCGAGCGCAAATATTTAGATTGTATGTATGGCTGCGGAAACTGAGGGGGGGCCGAACGCAAATGTCTTTGCGTTCGGCGGGTCGCAACTTTTATCTTTTTTAAATAAAGCGACCCAGGAACCGATTCCTCGTGGGGACGTTTTTAATGAGGTGCTGGTTTGACCCCGTTAGAAGTCCATAGCTTGGCAATCTATCATGGAGGCCTAAAGGCGAAGCCGCCTAACGGCTTTCTTTTATCTTTTTTGGGAGACACTACTTAGACTTCTAACGGGGTTGACACATAGCGACCGTTGTATATACTACGGATATATGAACCCCATTAGAAGTCCTGGCGTAGAAAAACGTAAAACATTTTTCTGTCGGGCAATAATGGGGCATTCATAAAGATAAACTCGGTCTGTCGCAATAGGCTTTTATGCTAAATAAAGACAGACTTCTAACGGGGTGAAAACTCTAATCAGTATCAAAGCCGATGTAGACGTGAAGA
>Ga0209542_10015092_pt1 | contig 13031 bp, 15 predicted proteins | sample RifCSPhighO2_01_FD_184028 | JGI IMG/M metagenome (GOLD analysis project Ga0209542, IMG submission 184028) | Soil microbial communities from Rifle, Colorado - Rifle CSP2_plank highO2_0.1 (SPAdes) (version 2) | ecosystem: Environmental > Terrestrial > Deep subsurface > Rock core/Sediment ... | reverse complement strand
CAGCTCGAAAAAACGCTTGATAGTGGATTTGATATTTTCCATCTCAGTTAAGTCAGCACTTGTTTTTTCACCACCTTCCTTCCGCTTCAGGTAGTCGTTGAGCTGGGAAATTATATCTTCGGGCACTTTTTGCAGCCTTTTGCTTTGTTTTTCAACACGCTCGAGATCGCGTATTGTATCGAAGGTTAGCATAAGCAAGATAACTCGGAAAACGATTAAAAGATACCAAGACGGAAACGGTTTTCGGGATTTCTACCGCTACAAGTACAGTCATTTTCAGCTGCTCAGTGGGTGCGGCCTTTGTGTATCATGAGCGATCTCATGCTCGGAAACTCCTTTCCACAAAGGCATGAAAAGCCGCGTTTCTTGACAGTCTTCTTGAAGCCCATTTTCCTGAACGGGTACGCTATCGGGTTGCTTGTCTTCTTTAGGTTCATCTTCTTGCATATGTCATCCATACTCCGAATGCGACATAGAACTGGTCGTTGAAGCAGTTGGCCGGCGTAAGGGTGCGCTGCTCGTGGTATCTTATGGTGGACATGATCAATGCGGAGGGCAGCGGCGGCCTGTTTTTTGTGTTCCACTCTATGACGCGCTGCTCTATTTCCTCAGGCGTCCAGTTCATCATCCTCAGGAAGTTTACAAGCGTGAATATGCTCCTCTTTTTTCCGTCATCCAGCCCGCCGAGTATCAGCTTTATGCACGGCGGGAAAAGCTCCTCCGATACACGCTTTTCCCATCTTATTTTTGGTGCTTCTTTCTTTGGCTCATCTTTTTTTCTCAACGCGTGCCAGTCCATCGCATCGGTGATTAGCGAAGTCGCATCACCGGCGGCAGCAAAAAATTCCGGGTGGCTATTTGCAAGAACTTTGTCAAACTCCGCGTCCTTCGGGTCGAATGATTTTATTTCCGTATGCAGTATAGGCACTGAAACAAGCCATGTTTTTTCATTGAATGAGTAAGGCGCGCGGAACATATGCCTGTTGCCCCAGTCCTTTTCGACCTCGACAAAATAGAACGGGTCAAGCTCGCTTGCGTCACCGATGGACTCTATGAGGGTGCCTGCGCCTCTTGACTTGACGAGCTCGTGCAGTAGCTCGTCTCTTATTTTGTCACGAACAAATCCGGCAATTATACGAGGCACCTCCGGATACATTTTTTCTAGTGCCTTGTAATCAAGCTCATTGGGAAAGAGCCCCCATGGGATGCATATATGAAAGCCGCGGCGGCCGGAAAATTTGACGCCAGGTGTTATGTTGTACTTCCTTAGCAGGTTGCAGATAAGTTCAGCCGCAAGTTTTGACTCGTCCAGCCCGAGCTTCGAGTCTATGTCTATTATCATGTCCCAGCCCGTGCGGAGCTTCTGATAGTTCTCGTTTGTCAGTGCCATAGGGTTGGACCAATGTTCGACGGAATAATGAAAGGAAGTAACGCCCTTGCGCGCCATCTGCACGACGTCTGATGGATACTGTAATATATTGGGACGCTGGTCAAACCGCCCGTCCCATAATGCCCCTGCCACTTCGCGCCCCTTTGCATTCTTGACAAGTTCGTCGATTATGCGCCCGTTGGAGTAATATTCAAGCACCTGATGGCGGTTAGGTTGCATAAAGAGAGTAGTCATACAATAAATTAAAAGGAATTATCACGCATTTAGCGGCGGGTATACTCTTGCTATATCATTAATGGATACGATTTCACCGGCCAGAATTTGTTTGGCTGCTTGTTCAAATACCTTACCGCCATCGTACCTATAATTACCAGGTGATCCGGAGTTTATTGTCCTTAGTAACATGTCAATACCTCTCTTCAAATCTTCTTTTGTTCTTGCAAGTCCTGAATCAATAAGTGCAGGCACGGTGTCTTCTACAAAACTGTGAGAACCATTTCCATATGTCAAAACTGTGGCGTCTGCTAAATATCTTCCAATTTCTTCCCAGTCTTCTGGTGTCTGCAATATATCTCGCAATTGCAGCGCGGCGCACATTACATAATTCTTTCCATGATGTTCAGGTAGGACTTCAATCCAATAATTCCTAAGCCGCGTGAAGGCAGGCGTGTATTGCTCCCTGTCTAACCCTAAGTGCTCTATTAGACCCGGTTCTAATAAATCACCAAATAAATTGCACAATGGCGTTCTTGCTGTCATGGATATAATGAATAATGAAATCTTTAAATTACTTCACTAACAGCTTGGCATGTTCCATGCTGTATTTCCAGTCTTTTGTAAGCCTGCCTTTTCTTGCGTAATATTTTCCAAGGCGCCTTATCTTTGACTCAAGCAGCTCCAAGCCATGGACGGATTTCGCGTCGTGGTGGTTTGAATTCAGGTGCTTGTGCAGGTTGACGGCCTTCTTCATTAAATTGTACATATCATCCGGCACTTCCTTCTTTATGTCCTTCTCCGCGATTTTTGCCACACGCATGTTCAGGCTGCGCACGTCAGGCACGCCATACTGGTCCCGGAGAATCATGCCTATCTGGGCGTTCTGCTTGCCCTCTTTGGCCAGCTTGACTATCAGTTTCTCTACTTCTGATGGCTCATACATTAACCAAGCATGACGCTTTTTTTCGGGTTTATGCGAGCCGTGTTTTCCGTGTTTTCGTGAATGCATCCTTGCCATAAATATCTACCGACTGGAAAATACTGGGAGCGTTGATATCGGATTGTCCTTACGTTCCGTTTTTGCCCCGTTCCTTGTACCTTCCTCTCTTTTCTACATTTGATAATGCTTTAATAACTTTGTCACTGCCCTGGTAATGCTCTTTATAGGACTTTAATATGGCATGCCATGCCTTTTCCAGTATTTCAAAATGTGTGGACTCAAGGACCTCGTGCAACAGATAGAGGTCTACGGCCTTGTCCTCGTCCCTGTTGGAGATGAAACCAAGGCCAAAATCTATAAAGCATATCGAGAACGAACCATCTGGAACGGAACTTTTGGTTTGATGGACACCGACTCGAGTTTTCCCTTTGCTTATAATCATGTTGCTCGTTGTGAGATCGCCGTGTATTATGTCGTAGCCATGCAGGAGCGCTATGTTGCGGCCTATTTCCTTTGATATTTCTGTACAATTTTTATTATTGAAAGCGTCTTTTACCTTCTCACCCTCTATGAATTCCATCTTTATCGTTGTTTTACCCTCTTCGATGATCTGCGGCGTCAATACACCTGCCCTGCGCGCTTCCCTCAGGAGTCGCGCCTCTGCAGATGTGCGCCTTTTGCGCAACTTATCATCAAGCTCAGGCAGACGATAGCCCTTCTTGATGCGCTCTTTTACTACTGCCCCGCCTTCCCTTGTCAGCTCTGCTTCGGCGCCTTTTGCTAGTTGCATAAGTAAAGATGGAAGAAACGCTTTTATTTGGATTTCGCCAGTTTCCACATGGTTTCGAAGTGCGTGCGGAAATTATCTGCAACTGTCTTGTTCTCTATTATCGTTGTTATGATAGGATCTATCCAGTAGAATATTGCGACTTTATCGCCGTATATTTCGTAATGAAACGGCGTCGAGAATTTTTTAGAAAGGTATTTGATTTTTGCGACTCTGGAAACTTCGTTTTTGACTGTTTGCCCTGTAAAGATCAGTCTTGGAGGCTTTACTTTGCCCTCGTCCTGCATTCTGATAAGTTGCGCAAGTTCTTCGGGCACATTCTTGTCAAGCTTGTCTTCCGAAAGGCCGAAGGCGAGGTTGACGTGCTTTGTCGTCGTGAGCTCTTTCAGGACGAGCCTCGGCCCCTCCAGACCGTAAAGTGTTTTCACATTCTGGTTCCAGAGAAGATAGAACTGTGCACGAAAAGATTCTGCAATTTCTTTGCTTCGGATCAAAATTAGAAGCGGGTTATCCTCGTTTTCAGCTGGAAATATAGTGACATTTTCGCCCATGATATTAACGGCTGCCGGCGTTAACACACCTTCGGGCATAAACCTGATCTCCGAGAGCGGACTGTTTTTTGGTATAGCCTGTAGATCCTCACTCGCGGTCTCGTCGAACATTATTTTCAGCTTTATTCCTTTTTCAGCACGACGTCTATTCAGCCTTAAGAAAAATTTATTGATTTTCAACTGACGTCCTGGAACACCCATAACAAGCATCTCGTCACCACGTTTCATTTCATCTAGACAATGGTAGAAAACGGTTTTCACACTTTTCATTCCTCTGTATATTGTAGCCTCCTGTTCTTTCTTGGCAAACACAGATTTCGACTTTAGCAATTTAACAAACTTCTCGGCACGTATTTTTTCATTCTTTATTTGCCGCTCCTTGTCCTCAATATATAGCATTATCCTTTCAGGCGGCGCGGCCTCGAACTCTTTTGTACCTGTTTTTATTACGTGGCTTACCAGACCTTTGTTTTCCAGCCTGCTTAGCAGTTCATATATCTTGGAGCTTGCCACGCCTGATTTTTCAACTATTTTGCCCGTTGTTGACGGGCCTAGATCGCAAAGCGCCAGGTAGACGAGTGACTCTGAGCGTGTGAGACCGATTTCTTCGAGGAGTTGTGTGTCCATGGGTTTATTTCTCGTCTAGGCTTAAATATGCTATATTTCTCCCCCCTTAGAGGGATGTAATCATTAAGTATATAGACTTTACTATATAGTAGTATCAAGTAATTGGGTGTGTGGAATGAAACTAAGAAGCATAATGACTGCGATACCGCTGGCGGCTGTTTTACTTGCCGGAGCTCCTATAGAGGCTAGCGGACAGAACGCCGAGGAACGAGTAAAGCTTTCTGTGGATGCCGTAGGATCAGAAAGTCAAGGCGCGTCGTTTGTAAGACCGAATATATTTTACAAGCTTGGTAGTGTTGACGGCTTCACTTTCATAGAATTCTATTCGGATAAGACTTATTTCGGCAAGACAATGTTGAGCAAAGAAATAGGGCGTATGTTTTCATTAACTGGTGAACTTGCATATGGCTCTTCTGATGCGAATAGCGCTAGATTAGGAGCCAAATACTCAGTCCCAATGCCAAAGGGATCTGAATTTGAAGTTAAAGCGCTGCCATTGTGGCTCGATAAAGATGGTCGCAATAAAAAAGCTGTGGTGGGTTATTATGGCTCGGCAAAATTACCTGCTGGCTTTGACGTATCATCTTTTGGCGAGATTGACGCACTTAACGCAGAATGGATGTACGGCGAGTTTTCAATAGGTAAGAATTTTGGCAAATCCGGGAAAATTGGGATTCATTACAATCCATTATTGAAGAGCAATGGCACGGGTAAATTAATGCCTCGTGTGGAACATGCAATTCGTGCAAGCTACAAATTTTAATTTGGGATGGAGTTGTTTTATGGAAATACAACTGGAACTTCCGATTTCAAGAACTGGGAAAAGAATTGGAATTTATAATCAGAGCGATCACTCTATCTTCTGTGGAACACTTCACTACACCGTGCCAGAAAAGTACCAAGGTACAATACAAGACGGACAAAAAGTAATGTTTATTGGAATAACACGACGCTGTAAGGATGAAACAAGATATTGCCTTGCAACGTCCGTTGAATCTTTTAGTGATTGAGAAGTATTTATTCATAGAATGAATCCATCACAAAGTTGACCCTGGTAGTCTATTGGAAAGGATTTCTAAAATCAAAACCTTTTCTGTTTGCATAGTCTACGGATTTTTTCATGTAGTCTCTAAGAGGCTCTGAGCGCTGCAGACCCATTTCAGCCATTTGCGCAAGACGGATTTTTGTCGGAGAGGTATGGATAACAGTATAACCAGGACCTAATTGTTCTTGCTCGACTAGAGTTTTTAGAGCAGTTACATGTGCTAAGGTTCCCACCCCACGCCTTTCCAGGCCTGTCTTCTTGAGGAGCGGGTAAAAATGAACCCATGTTGCGTATTTAGCATTATGATCAGTACTGATGATGGCGTGTCCTGTACTGCGTCCTGCAATGAAAAAATTGAAGCGAGTTGCGTTGTTGCATTCTAGATCATATACAGTTTCTGCAGAAACAGCGAAATTGTGTTGGAGTCCTAACCTATCGAGTTGACGGACATATTCAAGCAGCCTACGATCATATTCAGACATGAGAATCAGCTACTCTTTCATTGCCTGAAGTTCTTCGACAAATGAATCTTTACCCATCTCTTGACGACCGCCTGTGTACGGCAGCATGTTCTCTATGCGTTTTCTAAATGATTCATCTTTCTTTGCCTTTCCTATCAGTCTGTCTATCAGGAACGGGAATTTCTTTCCCAACTTTTGCAGCTTGTAGTTTGCTTCTATCTCTGATCCGATTTCTTCCCACAAATCAGTATCATACTTTTTCAGGAAAGCCTCGCTGAAATCGCCTTTTGCCATTGCTTCCATCGCCACCTTTGCTGCCTGCTTGCCGGAAATCATTGCCGTGCCGACGCCCTCGCCGCTTAGCGGGTCGATTAATGATGCGGCGTCACCCAGCAGCAGAAAACCGTTGCCGTAACATTTTCTGTGATAGCTTGACAACGGAAGATTCCAGCCCTTGACATCCTCGAGCGCAACGGCATTAGCGAAGCGGTCCTTGAACAGTGGGTTCTCTGCTATCTCTTTCAGCTGTGCCGCTTTCAGGTTGACTTTCTTTTCATTCATGTCTTTCACTATCATACCCAGTCCGACATTTGCCAGACCGTTTTCGAGAGGAAATATCCAGAAATAACCCGGCAGTAGGCTTTTTACCAGATGGATCTCTATCCTGTCTGTCATGCCCGTTACGCCGCTGTAATATTGCCTAGTACCAACGATGAAATGCTCCGGCGGATTCTTGTTGATTCCGAATTTTTGCGCTACGGTGGAGTTTGCACCGTCTGCCGCCAGTACGATCTTCGCGCGGTACTCTTTGTCCTGACCATCTTCCTTGCCTTTGACACCTTTTACATATCCGTCTTCTATTATGACATCGGTTATTGTCATGACATGGAAATCTGCCCATTTTGCCGCATTTACGTGCAGGTATTCGTCAAAGACAATCCTTCTGTGGCAGAATCCAGGCGCTGGTTTGTCTCTGGTTGTTATATCGACGTCGACAACAGTGCCGTTAGGGCTGCTTAGCGTTATGCCGTAGACGACGTGGCCCGGCAATGCACGGAAGCCCTCTTCTATGCCAAGCTCGCGCATTATATTGGCAGCCTTGCGCCCCTGTGCGTCGCCGCATATTTTGTCTCTTGGAAATGGGGCCTTGTCAATAAGGAGCACTTTCTTGCCCGCCTGACCAAGGTACATGGCTGCCGTGGCGCCTGCCGGCCCAGAGCCGATAACTATTGCGTCGTAATCCATGCGTTTGTTTTGGTGATAATATTTAAAAAGGAATGGCATGTTGTATCATATCTAAAAATGTATGAGAAATTTTCATTAATTTCAACAAGCTATATCCCTTTTATAAATAGAAATCTTCACATAAAATTACAATGGATATTAGAAAAACATGGCAATCCATAAATATAATTAACTTGATGCTGGCGTCACTAGTTTTGCTGCTTATATATAATCTATACATATTTGGTATAGGCAATTTGCAATCTGTAATTGTAATTGTGGCAACGACTTCGCTACTGGATATCGCAGTAAATTACATGAAAGAGAAAAGACTGTTTTTACCCAAGACAGCAATAATAACAGGTCTCATACTGGGTTTGATAATAGATTCTAGCTTATACTTGCTGGTATTGACAGCAGCAATAGCCATCCTATCCAAGCACATCATAAAAATCAAGGGCAGGCATATATTCAATCCAGCAAACTTCGCTCTTTTTGTTGCTCTATTCCTGCCCGTGTCAGAGAGTTGGTGGGGTATGTACAACCCGCTGCCAGTTATTCTGCTCGGTCTGCTCATAGTATACAAACTTAAGAGATATCATCAAGTGTTGCCATTCTTGGTAGTTAATGCTATTCTCACGTTGGTTATATTCGCTGCTGATGTAGGCAAAACAATTGACCATATGACTTCCGGTATATTACTGTTTTTTGTGTTCTACATGATGATAGAGCCGACGACATCGCCAATGCACAAGAAAAGCCGCATCGCATTTGGTATACTCACAGGTATTTTCGCAGTGATTCTTTACACAGTATGGTTACCGGCCGCATTTGTTGTGGCACTTTTCTTTGCTGACATATGCGTTCCGGTTCTTGACAGGGTTTTCGGCCCGAAGGCTTTATAGCGCTCCAAGTAAACATTCTGGATATTATACTTACTTGAGCGCTATAAGTGAACCCACAAACATGTCCAGATTCTTTTGTGGGTTCACTATAACCGTTTCTATATAAATTTTGTATACTTTATATACAACTTATGCGAATTATACATTGTATGCAAAATGAGGAAACGACCATACGTATCAAAAAAACAAATAAGAAACGTATGGCGGAAATAGGACGTAAGGACAATTCTTACGACGATATACTGGAATTGCTATTGGAGTATTACGAATCAAACAACAAGAAAAAGAAGTGATGTTTATGCCAAGGTTAGACAGAATAACGATGCAGGGGTTCAAGTCATTCGCAAACAGGGTTACGATTCCCTTTCCGAGCGGCTACAACGCAGTGTGTGGCCCAAATGGTAGTGGTAAGTCGAACATCATAGACGGACTCATGTTTGTCCTCGGCACGACCTCTGCAAGAAGCATACGAGCGCAGAAGCTGCAGAACCTTTTATTCAATGGCGCCCGGGACAAGAAGCCGGCTGATTTCTGTGAGGTATCTATATACCTGGATAATAGCGACGACAAGATTCCGGGTGGCGATAAAGAAGTCAAGATAACAAGGCGCATCACTAGGAGCGGAATCTCAATCTACAAGCTGAACGGCCGCACTGTAACACGCGCAAAGATACTTGATATAATATCGTATGCCAATCTCTCTGCGGAGGGCTACAACATAATAATGCAAGGCGACGTCGCGAAAATAATAGAGATGTCGCCTACCGAGAGGAAGGGAATAATAGACGAGATATCAGGCATAGCAGAGTTCGACGAGAAGAGGACAAAAGCGACTGCCGAGCTCGACAAGGTAGAGATACGCGTCCGCGAGAATATGATTGTGGTGGCGGAAAAGCAGAAACTTGTTGCAAGGCTCAAGCAGGAAAAGGAAAATGCTGAGAAATACAAACAGACCGAAGCGGAACTCAGGAAATCCAAAGCGTCTCTCCTAAAGAAGAAAATAAAGGACGTGACGGAAAAGCAGAAAGCTTACGACAAGGAGATAGACGAAAACAATAAGACCTTCGACCACATGTCAAAGGAATTCACAAAGGTTGATGACGACCTTGAGAAGAAAGAGCGTGGTGTGATAAAGAAGGGCGACGAGCTCATCAAGAAGTCAAGAAACTATGACATACTGAGAAAGATAGACAGCATCAACAACGAGATACTCCGCAAGCGCGATAAGATAGGCTTCAACGAGCGCGAACTGGAACGCAGCAGGGGACCGCAGACAACTAATATTGCCGTCAAGGAAATCCTCTCATTGAAACGCAGTGACGTTCACGGCACTATATCCGGATTGTTCGACGTCCAGAGCAAATATGCGACGGCGCTGGAAGTCGCGATAGGCAGGCACATAAACGATATAGTAGTAGATACGGATGATGCGGCGTCGGCATGCATAAAGCACCTCAAAGAGCGCAGGGTGGGCAGGGCGAGGTTCATACCCCTTAACAAAATTCACAGCAGGCCGCGGAAGAAATATGACGGCAAAATCCCTGGTTATGCTATAGACCTTATAAAATTCAATAAGATGTTCCTTGAGGCATTCGAGTATGTGCTTGGGAGCACTCTGGTCGTGGACAACATAGATACGGCGCGCAGGATAAGGGGCTTCCGTGTCGTCACGCTGGACGGCGATCTGGTTGAGGCGTCGGGCGCGATGATAGGCGGTTTCTACAAAAAAAACAGGCAGCAGACAGGAAGCGGCTCTGACCTTGTCGAGGAAAATGAAAAACTAGAGGAGGAAATACAGAAACTGGAACAGGACGCTGAAAAGCTGCGCGCGCAGGAGCAACACGAATCGGCTGAAGTCGTCAAGCTTCAGGAAGCGAAAACTCAGGAAGAGAAGGATCTAGAGGTTCTCAGGAAAAGAAGAAAGGAGCTGTACGAGGAGAGGATGGTACTACAGAGCTCGATAGGCCGCGCCAAGATAGAGAAAGCGAAGCTGGAGGCGAGCTTTGACAATCTTGATTCTGAAATCAAAGAGTACAAGGATGTTGAAAAGTTCTTCGATCAGTCGCAAGAAGAATTGCAGGAGCGCGTTCGCCGGTGCTTAATAGAGATAAACCAGATTGGACCTGTAAACATGAAGGCCATAGAAGAATTCTCTACCATTAATGTAGAATTTGAGGAACTTAAGAAGAAACTTGACACCCTGCTGGAGGAAAAGGAAGCTGTGCTAAAGATAGTAGAGGACGTCGAAAAGCGGCGTTATGAGAAATTCACGGAGACATTCGGAGAGATCAGCCAAAACTTTTCCAAGATCTACAAAGATTTCAGCGGTGGCGATGGGCTTCTGACGCTGGAAATAGAGAACAACATAGATTCCGGTCTAATAATACAGGCAAACCCGAGCGGCAAGAAGATAATCAATCTTGATTCAATGTCAGGCGGTGAGAAAACAGTCACATCACTGGCTTTCCTCTTCTCAGTCATGCAGCACTACTCGGCGCCGTTCTATGTGCTGGATGAAATTGATGCTGCGCTGGACAAGACAAACACGAGAAAGATCGTAAACTTCGTCAAGTTGTACTCGAAAAACGTGCAGTTCATTGTAATAACCCATAACGATCTCACAATAAGCGAGGCCGACAAGATATTCGGCATATCGATGGAGGGCGGCGTATCGAAGGTATTCGGGATAGAGATGCCGGCGGCGAGAGGATAAATATGACAATTAGATGGGACAAAAGATTTGCAGAAAAATACCATAGTGTCGAATTAACAGAGAAGAAATACATTTTAGGGCCCTCAATTAGAAGAATTTTAAGGGCCTCAAAAGGTAAGAAATTAATTGACTTGGGTTGCGGATCTGGACATTATTGCCGTATATTTGCTAAAATGAACAAAAAGGTTACAGGCATTGATAAAAATTTAGAACAACTCAACATAGCCATAGAAAAAGAAGATAAACAGAAGCTAGGTATAAAATACATAAAATCTGATATAACAAACATAAAAATCAAGTCAGATACTTTTGATATAGCGTTGCTTAATTTTGTTTTGATAGAACAACCATCAACAAAAATCGTAAAAAAAATATTCAAAGAGTGTTACAGGTTACTAAGAAGGAATGGTACGCTTGTTATAGGTGGGATGCATCCTCACAATATAAATATAAAAAACAAAAATAGACATTTTACACTCAAAAATAAAAACGCTTCCTACTTCGACAATGCAGCGATAGGCACATCAATAGCACTTTTAACAAACGGGAAAAAACTTGTTTTTAAGGGTGATCATCATTACACATTAGAATTTCTTGTAAATAGTTTGATTGTGACAGGATTTAACATACAATTGATTAATGAGCTAACATGGAAAGAAAAATTTCCCATAGATATTGTTATAGTTGCTAAGAAAAGATGAACGTGATAAAAAATGGCAAAAAAACAAAATAAGCCTAAAGAGGAGAGAAAGGCTGACCAGCCTTTCGAGGAAGAGCCAATCGAGATGGAAGAGGAGCTGCCTGCGGAGCCTCAGCAGCCTCTCGTCATAGATGAAAACACAGTCATACAGACCATAATACTTGGAAGCGACTGGCAGGAAGTTCTCACGACGCTGGTCGCTGAGATGGGAATGGACCCGCTGTCTGTTGATCTTATCAAGCTTGCCGAGGTTTTCACTGGCTACCTGCAAAGGATTCAGAAGTTTGACTTCCGCATTCCCGCACGATTCATACTTGTCGCCGCCATTTTGCTGAGAATGAAAGCGGAACTGCTGCTCGATGAGGAGGAGCAGAAGGAAATAAAGCGGGTAGAGTCTGCGCCGCTTAACATCGAGGACGTGCCTATGCTTCTGGCACCCATATCAAGAAAACCCACCAAAAAAGTTACCTTGAATGAGCTTGTCAGTGCGCTGAACAAGGCATTTGAGTTCCAGGAGAGGAAAGAGGGAAAGAAAATAAGGATGCGGCACGCCATAGAAAGACTAATAGAGCCTGAGGAAGACATAGAGGTGAGGATAAATGAAATATATGAGGAGATACTGCGGACCAAGTCAATAAGATTTTCGCAGCTTGTCCCGGCATGGAAGAAGATGGAGATAGTCAAGACGTTCATACCGCTCCTTCACCTGGCCACGCGCGACATGATTACATGCGAGCAGGAAGACATGTTCAAGGAAATATTCATCAAGATAAAAATACCGGATGAAATACCAAGGGAAGGATCTGGGGAGGCACCTAAGCCAATACAATAAAGTAATGGACATCACCACAATAACCGTCCCTACGTTCCGTCTTGGTAAGTGATAGACATGGCGACACAACCAAATCCGAAAAAGCTGGCACTGCTTGAGGCAATTCTATTTACGACGACCGACCCGCTCACGTTCGAGGAGCTTCAGAAGCTTACCAAGTCAAGAAAGGATGAGCTGCAAAAATTACTGGACCAGCTAAGCCAGCGCTATCTTCCTGAGGAATATGGCATCAAGGTCTCTGACATAGGCGGCTACAAGCTGGTTGTCAAGAACGAGTACAATATTAATGTTTCCAACCTCACACCTCACTCTGACATGTCGCGCGGACTGCTTCGTGTGTTGTCAATCATAGCATATCACGAGCCGATAAAACAGGCTGATATAGTCAAGGTCGTGGGCAACAGGACTTATGAGTACGTCAAAGAATTACATGAGCGCGGACTCATAAATATAGAAAAGAAGTCACGCACACGAATACTCACGACTACGCCAAAATTCGGAGAATACTTCGGGACCAAGAAGGAAGAAATGAAGAAGAATATGGAAATTAAAGATGAGGGAACCAAGGATGAACATGGAGAAAGCGGTGGAGGGTCAGACGACTTACCCGACGAGCAGCATGGCCAAAAATAGCGTTCCA
>Ga0209542_10015090_pt1 | contig 13032 bp, 18 predicted proteins | sample RifCSPhighO2_01_FD_184028 | JGI IMG/M metagenome (GOLD analysis project Ga0209542, IMG submission 184028) | Soil microbial communities from Rifle, Colorado - Rifle CSP2_plank highO2_0.1 (SPAdes) (version 2) | ecosystem: Environmental > Terrestrial > Deep subsurface > Rock core/Sediment ... | reverse complement strand
TTATAAGTTCCATGAAAAGACTCGGTCTTTTTCCCAAGCCTCGGCAGAATGAATACATTTCTTCCTCTGCTTCTAGGCTTGCTAAAAGAGGACTCTTGAAATTTGAGAATGGACATTACTGTATTACGTCGACGGGGGAGAGGCTTTTACTTCGCTGGGAGTTAGGGGACTATCAACTCCATAAACCTAAGAAATGGGATAAAAAATGGAGAATGATTATTTTCGATATTCCAGAGAAGAAGAGAAAAATCCGCCAACAGATCAGCTTCTTATTTAAGCAGTCTGGGTTATATCGCTTGCAAGATAGTGTCTGGGTCTATCCGTATGACTGCGAAGATATTATTGGCTTATTAAAGACGGACTTTGGAGTAGGGAAAGATGTCCTGTATGTGATTGCAGATGAGATAGAGAATGATCGACATCTCCGACACGAATTCGGTCTCTCTCATTGATACGTTATCACTCATCTATAGACAACAGATAACGTATTTGATAGTTTTAGATTAGGTTGGTTTAGGATTTTTATATATGGACACGGCTGCTTGTATTTTTTGCGGGGGGGGTAAAATCAGGGTATTGATATCTTAATATTAAGAAATATATGAAAATTAGCAAAGAAGGATATTCACGCGGTGAATATGAACAGGCAAGTATTGAGAAGAAAGAAGCTGAAGAAAGAATAAAATTGAATCGTCAAGGGATATCGGGACAAACTTTTGCTTTGGTAACTGAATCCATTAGAAAAGAGGCACGTCAATACATTAGAGAAGATGAGCAGTTTATAAAAGACCTTGATAACGTGATGGATAGATTGATGGAGAATGGGAATGAGGAAGCGGAGATACTTAATAGAGAGCTGGATCTTCTTAAGATGAGACTTGATATTGATCTTGGCCGGGTTGTTGAAGACGAAAAACTTTTACGGGAATTTAAAGATAAATTAGCAGGCAAAGCGAGTTTATAGATTATACGAAAATTTGATTATTCTCTGATATTCCTGTACTCTAATTACGAGCAGAGTCAACTGCTTTTTATTTTTCTCTTATTTATGGAACGAGATTATCCGTTAGAACGAGTCAGAAACTTTGGAATAATTGCCCATATTGATGCTGGGAAAACCACTACTTCCGAGAGAGTACTCTTTTATACTGGTTCACAACATGATATCGGTGAAGTGCATGAAGGAGATACTACTACCGACTGGATGGAACAAGAGCGTGAACGAGGCATTACCATTACGGCTGCCGCTGTCACCTGTTTCTGGTCGCCGACTTATTATTCTGATGCCGATAGACAGAAGAAAGAAAAAAAATTCCGTTTCAACATCATAGATACCCCGGGTCACATCGACTTTACCGTGGAAGTGAAGCGCTCACTTCGAGTACTCGACGGTGCGGTGGTGGTCTTCGATGGTGTGGCGGGTGTTGAGCCACAATCAGAAACTAACTGGCGCTATGCCGAAGATGCTCTGGTGCCTCGTATCTGTTTCATCAACAAACTTGATCGTACGGGGGCATCATTTGAGCGTTCATATAAATCTATTCTCGATCGGCTTTCTAAAAAGGCGGTCCGTATGCAGATTCCTATAGGAGAAGAAGAAAAACATGAGGGAGTAGTGGATCTTTTGAAAATGAAGGCCTACTACTTCGAAGGGAATATGGGTAGTTTGGTAGTGGAAAAAGAGATTCCAGAAAATCTTCTAGCTGATGCAGGAAAGTATCGCGCCGAACTTGTGGAGAAAATCGCTGAAAGCGATGATGCTCTTATAAATGATTATCTAGAAGGCAAAGAAATCCCTTTTGATGTCCTGAAGGCAACGCTTCGCAAAGCAGTTATAGCCAATAAAATTTTTCCAGTCTTTGCCGGCTCGGCACTCAAAAACAAAGGTGTTCAACTCGTTCTCGATGCTGTCGTTGACCTATTGCCGTCTCCTCTCGATATCAAAGCTATCAAAGGCATTGATCCTCGTACTGGGGAAGAAATAGAACGTCATGCATCTGATACAGAACCATTTTCGGCCCTAGCTTTTAAGCTTCAATCCGATCCATTTGTCGGGCAGTTAACATTTTTCCGTGTCTATTCTGGTATCATCGAATCTGGTACTTATTTATACAACTCAACTACTGGTGAGAAAGAACGTCTCGGTCGTATTGTGCGCCTACAGGCGAACCAACGAGAAGAAGTAAAAAAAGTTTTTTCAGGGGAAATTGCTGCCGCTGTTGGTCTTAAGAATGCCAAGACATCGCATACCTTTTCTGACGAAGCTAATCCTATTATTCTTGATCAAATAGTTTTTCCAGAACCAGTGATTTCTTTGCGCATAGAACCGAAAACAAAAGCCGATCAAGAGAAAATGGGTATGGCGCTCAAGCGCCTTTCAGACGAAGATCCGACTTTTAAAATTAAATCAGATCAAGAAACGGGCGAGACAGTTATCATGGGCATGGGTGAGCTTCACCTCGAAATAATTGTGGATCGCATGAAGCGTGAATTTTCTGTCGAGGCCAATGTTGGCAAACCGCAAGTAGCATATAAGGAGACCATTACAGGTGACGCGGAGGTAGAAAATAAATATATCAAGCAAACAGGAGGCAAGGGTCAGTATGGCCACGTCAGGATTAAGATTAAACCATTACCTAAGTATGATCCGGAAGAGAAAGTTCCGAAGAACGCCAGTCGCGAGCCGGGGTTTGAATTCGTGAATGCCATCAAGGGTGGTGTCATTCCGCAAGAATTTATCCCGGCAGTCGAAAAAGGTATTAGAGAAGCGATGGATAGAGGTATCGTCGCTGGCTATAAAATGACAGATATATCTTGTGAGCTTAATCACGGTTCATATCATGACGTTGACTCTTCAGAAATTGCTTATAAGATTGCCGCCTCGCAGGCCTTTCAAGAAGCGGCCAGAAAAGCTAAGCCCGTGCTTCTCGAACCTATTATGAAAGTAGAGGTGGTCATGCCGGAAAAATTTATGGGCGACATTACCGGCAATCTTTCTGGCAAGCGCGCGCAAATTGAGGCCATGGAAGATAGGGGGGAGCTAAAAGTAGTGCGGGCCAAAGTGCCTCTCTCGGAAATGTTTGGCTATGTCACCTCGCTTCGCTCTATGACCGAAGGCCGCGGTTCTTCTACCATGGAATTCGACCACTATGCCATTGTTCCTACAAATGTCGCGTTGGGAATAATTGAAGCAAGGACAGGGGGGAAGTAGGATATTTACAGAAATTTGAAAAGAGTCCCCTATTAGTTTATAGTTGTTGCATGAGAACTTTCAAAAATACAGCTCAAAAAGGATCAGTTCGATACATTGTCTTTAAAGAGAAGGACACTTGGTATGCGGTTGGATTGGAATTCAATATTGTTGAATCAGGGGAAGACCCACAGGTTGTACTGCTCAGCTTATTTGAAGCTATCAGTGGTTATGTTGAAGCTTTTAGAAAAATTAAAGGTGCTAGACCGTATACGTTAAACCAAAAAACTGAAAAAGAGTACGAGCAGTTGTGGGCTAAATTAAAAACGAAAACTCCTATCAAATCTCCATACTCAGTCTACACTTTCGGTGAAAGAGAACTCGCTGTCGCTTAAATGCCTAGAGGTATTTTCAATTGGAAATTTAAGGATGTCGATAAATTTTTAAAGAGTCACGGATTTTGTCCTCACCACTCAAAAGGAGGGCACTATTTTTATTATGGTCATTCACAAAATAAATTAAGAATGGTATGTGTACCATTCCATGGCAATAAATCACTTGGCCTAAAAACAATGAAAGGCATTATTTCTCAATCTGGCTTGCCCAAAGAAGAATGGCTTAAGTAAGGGGGTTTTGGTGGAATAACCTGAAGCTTATTGACTATTGGAAGTCATTTGTATACCATACCCCCTAAGCGTTAAGCCGTTTGCTTGATCTTTGAGATTATCTCAACAAGGTTTTAGTTAAGCGGTTTATCCCGTACAAAGTCCGAAACATATGTTTCGGCAGAAATCTTCAGATTTCTTACTTCGTACGGGATTTAATGCGTTAAAATTAAACTTATTCAACTTATAAACCTTATCTAACTTATTAAACTAATATTATGGCAGCAGAATTTGATCGTTCCAAACCGCACATCAACGTAGGCACTATCGGCCACGTTGACCACGGCAAGACTACCCTCACCGCCGCTATTCTCAATGTCTTAAATCGTGCAGGCAAGAAGGCCACCGTTAAGAGCGTTGATGACATAGACAAATCACCCGAAGAAAAAGCTCGAGGTATTACCATCGCCCTTTCACACTCGGAATACGAAACTGACGCGCGTCACTACGCGCATGTCGATGCTCCCGGCCACGCAGACTACATCAAGAACATGATTACCGGTGCCGCCCAGATGGATGGTGCTATCCTTGTGGTTGCAGCTCCTGACGGCGTGATGCCACAGACTCGCGAACATATCCTTTTGGCAAAGCAAGTTGGTGTGCCGAAGATTATAGTCTTTCTCAACAAGTGCGATATGGTTTCTGACAAAGAGTTAATTGCTTTGGTTGAAGAAGAAGTGCGCGATCTCTTGAAGAAATACGATTATGACGGCGCCAATGCTCCTGTGATACAGGGTTCGGCTCTGAAGGCCCTTGAAGCTAAGGGTATTGACGATGAGTGGTCCAAGAAAATTTTGGAGCTTACAGATGCTCTTGACACCTACTTCCCCATTCCTGTCCGTGATCTGGATAAACCGTTCCTCATGCCCATTGAAGATATCTTCTCTATAGAAGGTCGCGGGACAGTAGTGACTGGTCGTGTGGAGAGAGGTAAAGCAAAAGTGGGCGAAGAAGTTGAAATTGTCGGTATCAAAGATACATCTAAAACTACCATTACTGGTATTGAAATGTTCAATAAGTCTCTTCAAGAGGCCCTTGCAGGCGACAATGCCGGTGTCTTGCTTCGGGGTACAAAGAAAGAAGACTTACACCGTGGTCAAGTTCTTGCTAAACCGGGTTCTGTGACTCCTCATACTGACTTCACAGCCGAAGTCTATATTCTCAAAAAGGAAGAAGGTGGGCGACATACCCCATTCTTTACTGGTTACAAACCACAATTCTATGTTCGTACTACGGACGTGACGGGCGAAGTGACTCTCGCTGAAGGTGTAGAGATGGTGATGCCGGGCGACACCGCCACATTTACAGTGAAGCTTGTGGCTCCTGTCGCTCTAGAAAATGAGCAGCGCTTTGCTATCCGTGAAGGTGGTAAGACCGTGGGAGCAGGCGTGGTCACAAAAGTCATAGCTTAAATCACGTGCCTAAAGCATCTCTAAAACCCCCATCCTCCGCTAAAGCTACGGAGGGCAAGGTAAAAAGGGCTCTCAAGTCTAAGACTCCTAAAGTTGCTAAAGTAAAGGTCCCGAAAGCAGAAGAGGAAATTTCCCATCTGCGTATTCGGGTGAGAGCTTATGAGTCGAAGATCTTAGATGTCTCTGTCAAACAGATTATAGACACGGCTCTTCGTTATGACGCTAAGGTAGTGGGTCCCATACCCTTTCCGACAGAGATCAAGAAATATACTGTCAACCGCGCCGCGTTTGTCTACAAAAATGCGCGAGAGCAGTTCGAAATGCGGATACATAAACGACTCATAGACATTCTCAATCCGACTCCCAAAATTATCGAGGCACTAACTAACATGAGTTTGCCAAGCGGAGTCAATATTGATGTGAAATTAATATAGTTCGACACGCTCACCATAAATGAAATCTCTTAAAGCCAAGAAAGTAGAAATGACTCAAATTTTCTCCGATAGCGGAGAAGTTTTTCCTGTGACTATTGTAGTCGGTGCGGAGAAAGATCCGTTCACGACCGATATTGTCGAAGGGGAATTAGTCAATGTTTCTGGTATTTCGAAAGGCAAAGGTTTCCAAGGAGTAGTTAAGAGACATAAGTTCAAAGGTGATAGTCGCTCACACGGGCGTAAACACTCCGAACGCACGGCGGGCTCTATCGGAGGTGGTGGTCGCTCGGGAGGAAAGGTTATCAAGGGCATGCGTATGGCTGGCCGCATGGGCAATGAACGAGTAACCGTCAAGAATCTGAAGATTGTCAAAATTCTACCAGAAACACGAGAGATCTTTATCCAAGGCGCTATTCCTGGTAGGCGAGGCAGTATAGTCGAGATTAGTGTCACATAAATTATGGATGCTCAAGTCTACAGCATTGATGGGAAAAAATCGGGCATAGTTTCTTTGCCGGAAAGTATTTTCGGTGTTCGCTGGAATGCTGATTTAGTGAAACAGGTGGCAGATTCGCTCTTCTCAGCGAAGCGCAAAAATGTGGCCCATACTAAGGGTCGAGGCGAAGTGCGGGGGGGTGGTCGTAAACCATGGAAGCAGAAGGGTACGGGTCGTGCTCGACACGGTTCTATTCGTTCTCCGATCTGGGTCGGGGGTGGTGTGACTGGTGGCCCAACAAAAGAAAAAAATTTCGATCGCAAAGTATCCAAGAAAACGAGACTTAAAGCTCTCTACACTATCCTCTCTCGCAAATTGCACGACGGAGAAATACTTTTCGTAGATTCTATTAAACTTCCTGAACCCAAGACGAAGGTGGCTGTGAATACTCTCCAATCTCTATCAAAAGTTAAAGGTTTCGAATATATTTTCTCTAAAAAGAATAATGCGACGGTTATCGCCATGTCTCTTAAGGACAAGGAGACGGAACGAGCGTTTGATAACCTTGGCAATATCGAAGTAATTGAAGCGAGAAACTTAAACCCCCTCTTGCTACTTGAGTACAAATATTTGATAATCGAGAATCCAAAATTGATATATGGCAAATCTTAATTTAAAGCCAGTTAATGCTCTAATTCGTCCTCGTATTACAGAGAAGGCGGCTCTTGGAGCTGACAAATCCAATGTCTACGTTTTCGAAGTTATGCCAAGTGCGACTAAAAAGTCGATTAGTGCTTCCGTATTCGAAGCTTATGGGAAAAAACCAATAAGAGTAAATGTTACCAAGATTCCTTCCAAGCAAGTTTTCATCAGGGGCAAAAGAGGGGTGAAAAGTGGAGGCAAAAAGGCCTATGTGTATCTGAAAAAGGGCGATAAAATCGAATTAATATAATGAAAAAGTATAGACCTACCACCGACTCACGTCGACACATGACTGGCATAGATTTCCGGAAGTTTCTGACTTCAAGGAAGCCGGAGAAGTCTCTGACAAGTGGTTTCAAGCGTGCCTGGGGCAGGAATAACACAGGTAGGATTACTACTAGACACAAAGGTGGTGGTCATAAGCGACTTTTTCGAGATGTTGATTTTTCTTATGATAAGTTTGATATCCCGTTTACTATAAAAACGATTGAGTATGATCCCAATCGTTCCGGTTTCATCGGACTTGCGATGTATCGAGATGGAGAAAAGAGGTATGTATTGCTTCATAACAGCGCGCGGGTGGGGGACACATATATGGTGTCGGAAAATGCTCCTATGACTCCCGGTAACCGTTTGCCACTGGCCAATATCTCCGTTGGTACTTTTGTATACAATGTCGAACTCAAACATAAAGGCGGAGCCAAGATTGCTCGCTCTGGAGGTAATTATGTTGAGGTGTTGGCTAAAGAAGGAGGGCTGGTTGATTTAAAAATGCCTTCAAGCGAGGTGAGGAAAGTGCCTGTAAATGCCTGGGCCTCTATAGGAGAAGTTTCTAATAATGAAAATCGCCTGGTCACAATCGGAAAGGCGGGAAGAAGTCGCTGGCTTGGTATCCGTCCCACAGTTCGTGGTACTGCTATGAATCCAGTTGACCATCCGCATGGCGGTGGTGAGGGCAGACAAGGTCGCGGTCGCAGACGCGCTATTTCTTATTACGGCAAGCCAACAGGCAAGGGTCAGAAATCTCGCCGAGCCAAAAAATATTCAAACAAGTTTATGGTCAGTCGTCGAAAAGTGGGGAAGAGGTAATTGGTTATTCACACAAGGGTTGCTCTGTGTGTATACATTGTATATACTTGTAGTATGATAACCAAAATTCGTAAATGGGGTAACAGCTATGCTGTGCGTATACCGAAAGAGAGGGCACATGAGCTTGGTATTAGAGAAGGTAGCCGTATAGAAATTAAGATTAAACCAGTTGAGAGAAAATATACTCTGGATGATCTTCTTTCAAAGATGACCCCTGAAAATATCCATCCGTTTATTGATTTTGGGCCTGATGTAGGCGAAGAAAGATGGGAATACTAAATTATATTCCTGAACGTGGAGATATAGTAAAACTAGATTTAAGTCCGACGAAGGGTCACGAGCAAAGCGGTTATCGCCCGATGCTGGTAGTTACTTTAAAGAAGTATAATCGTTTAAGTGGCCTTATGCTCATTTGTCCGATTACCAGGACGGTTAGAAACGGCATGTTTGAAGTTTCAATAAATACGGCAAAAGCTAAAGGGGTGATACTTTCTGATCAGGTAAGAACTATTGATTGGAAAGCTCGTAAGGTAAAATATATTGGTGAAGCTGCACATGAAACTGTAGCAGATGTTTGTTATAAACTCGAACTTTTGATTAAGGGAGAATAATCTCTATCGGACTAAAAAATATTCAAACAAGTTTATCGTCAATCACAGGAAGGTGGGGAAGAGGTAAGAGATTGACTTTTCTTTTCATATCTATAATGTAGTTAACATAAGGTCAAAGACAGTGAGCAGGATAGCTTCTAGTGGCTTGGGACTAGCTTCTAGGGAATCCAGAAGACTCGCCGAGATCGAATTCCTCTTTACCTTATACGTGTGTATTACAAGCTAGCAGCTAGAATCTAGCAGCTATAAGCTAACTCAAGTGGCCATTTCGAAAGAAAAGAAGATCGAAATTGTTGAGAAACTAAAAAAGGCATTTAAAGATGCCAAGTCTTTAGTGTTTGTTAATTTCCGTGGTCTCAAAGTCGGGGATACTACTTCTATGCGTCGTGATCTTAAGGATAAGGGTATCTCGTACACTGTCGCTAAGAAATCGTTGACCGACCGTGTATTAGATGGAGAGAAGTTTCTAGGTGAGAAACCAGTATTAGAAGGCGAATTGGCGCTGGCTTGGGGAGAAGATCTTGTCTCTCCAGCCCGCGAAATTTACGCTTTCAAGAAAAAGTTTCCTGAGAATCTCAAAATTCTTGGTGGCGTTTTCGAAAGCCGTTTCATGTCGAGCTTGGAAATGGAAGATATAGCCCAGATTCCGACACTTGAAGTATTGCGTGGTAAGTTTGTGAATATTATCAATTCTCCAATTCAACGCTTAGTCATTGGGCTTAATGAAATTAGTAAAATAAAATAAAATGAACGAAGAAACAAAAATAGAGATTCCCACTAAATTCCAGAAGATTGTAAGTGAAATAGAGAATATGTCTGTTCTTGATCTCAATGAGCTGGTAAAAGTTTTTGAAAACAAGTTTGGTGTTTCAGCTACTGCTGTAGCTGCAGGTCCAGTCGTCGCAGCCGGTCCAGTAGAGGAGGAGAAATCTACCGCAACAGTTGAGCTCACTGACAGTGGTGCTAACAAAATTGCCATCATCAAAGTAGTCAAAGAGGTTCTTGGTCTTGGTCTCAAGGAAGCCAAGGACTTGGTAGATGCTGCGCCTTCAATGCTTAAAGCTGATATGAAGAAAGAAGAGGCGGGAGAGCTCAAGAAGAAGATAGAAGAAGCTGGTGGGAAAGTCACTCTCAAGTAATACATAGGCAAGACCTATGTGACGTTGTAAATTGGGGTGGAGGAGTCTACAATACCGACAATGAAGTCAGTTTCTCATATCTTCGGTGGAGAGGCGAAAGTTAAGATTATGCGCCTATTTATCTTTAACTCGGGTGCTACTTTCTCAGCAGTCGAGGTCGCTAAGCGTATTAAGGAGAGGTCTGCTGTGGTACGTAAGGAGCTTCGAATCCTCACTAAGGCAGGTCTCGTCAAGCGCCGGGCTAAAGGATTCACGCTTGACTCGTCTTATCAATATCTCCCGGCTATCGAAACCTTTCTAATAGATGTAGCTCCCATAACTCCCAAGGAGATAATCAGGAAAGTTTCTCGTGCGGGTACTATCAAACTTATATTAATTTCTGGTGTGTTTATGCATGACCATGATTCTCGCGTTGATATTCTGGTAGTAGGGGATCGCCTAAAGCAGGCAAAGCTTCTATCTGCCTTCTCGTCTATTGAAGCATTGCTTGGCAAGGAGTTGCGTTATAGTGCATTTGATACGCTTGATTTCCAATATCGTCTCAGTATCTACGATAAGTTACTCAGGGATATCCTGGACTATCCTCACGAAAAAATTCTGAACAAATTGGGAATTTAACCTATCCACAGTCGAACAGTTGTACTCGTAAATAGGTGTATAATATATTCATACCCCTTTTAGAGTGGTAATTAGAAGCTAAGTGCATTTGCACAGTCCGCCGTTTGGCGGTTCGAGACTAAGAATATATGTTATTAAACACATGGGGAGAAGTTCTAACGCTTTCCTTCCAGAATCTCTGGGTGGGAGTGGTTAACTTCGTCCCGAATCTTGTTATTGCTATCATCATCCTGATCCTCGGGTGGTTAGTGGGAGTTCTTTTAGATAGAGCAATTTGGCAAGTGTTCAAGACTCTGAAAATTGATGACGCACTTCGTCGTGCAGGATTTGAATCGTTCGTGCGCCGCGGGGGCGTAAATCTTGATTCCGGAGCATTTATCGGAGGGTTAGTGAAGTGGTTTGTGATAGTGATCTTCCTGATCGCAGCGCTAGATGTTCTCGGGCTTTCTCAAGTAAACTTCTTCCTCCAAGATGTGGTACTCGGCTATCTACCTCGTGTGCTTGCAGCGGCCCTCGTTCTTTTGGTAGCGGGTGTCATTGGTGATGCTACTGGACGGGTGGTGGTTACAGCTGCCAAGACAGCCGGTCTCGATTCGGCACATTTTGTCGGTGCTGTTGCTAAATGGGCTGTCTGGATCTTCGCTATTCTCGTGGCCCTTTCTCAGCTTGGAATTGCCGCCACATTCAGTCAGACACTCTTTACTGGCATTGTTATTGCGGTCTCGCTTGCTCTCGGTCTCTCGTTTGGTCTAGGTGGACAAGAAGCAGCATCTCGCTTTATCGAAAAGTTGCGTGGAGAAATGAGTGGGAAAGATCACGGTTAACCCTTGGTATTATTTTAGCTAGGTAATACCTACGCGGTTTTGGGTTTACCAAAGCTCCCTCTTACGAGGGGGCTTTGTGTTTGGTACGACCCGGATTGACTTTGGGTCTTAATTTATATACTATCTTTGATAGCTCAACCGAGCTTATTTAATTTAAATTGTGACTAGGTCATCTAAAAAAGGCCCATATGTTGATCCCCGAGTACTTAAGAAGCTTGAGGGTAAAAACCCGACAACCGCAGGGGTCATTAAGACATGGTCGAGGGCCTGCCAGATTGCGCCGGAGATGGTCGGCTTCACTTTTGGAGTCCATAATGGGAAAGATCATATAGAAGTCTTTGTGAGTGAGGATATGGTCGGACATCGTCTGGGCGAATTTGCTCTGACAAGGAAATTCTTGAGACATGGAGGTAAAATGCAGAAGGAACTTGAACAGAAGCAAAAGGAGTCGGAAATCGCAGCGGCCAAAGCGGTGAAGGGGGCGGTGGAGGCAAAGAAGTAAGGAGTAAGAGGTAGGAAGTAATAAAATGATAGAAGCCAAGGCAGAACTTAAAAATTATAGACAATCCCCACGCAAGGTGCGATTAGTAGCAGACGCTGTGAGGGGTAAAAAGATTAGTGAGGCGATCACTATTCTTTCCTTCATGCCGAAACGCTCCGCTCTACCACTTCAGAAACTTCTATCTTCAGCACTGGCTAATGCTAAAAATCTTTCTTTACCCACAGAGGGTCTAGTGGTCAAAGAAATTAGAGTAGATGCGGGCCCTACCCTCTATCGTAGTCAACCGCGTTCTTACAGGGGAGGTGATAGTACTATCAGGAAACGCACTTCTCGAGTAAGAGTAACGCTTGGTCCTAAAAAATAGTTCGATGAACTCACTACAAGTAATATGACTCATACAGTACACCCATATTCACATCGCTTAGGTATTCTCCGTGATTGGAAATCACGCTGGTTTCTACCGAAAGGGAAATATAAATACGCTTTGCGAGGTGACATTTTAATTAGGCAATACTTAGAGAAGAAGTTTAAAGGATTCTTTGTCGCTGATATAGAAATAGAGAGAAGTGAGAAATATTTGCGCATCATAGTCAGTTCCTCTCGTTCTGGTATGATCATTGGTCGCCAAGGTGATGGCGCCGAACTTCTTAGAAAGGAGATCAAAGTGCTACTTCTGAAACACAAACTACTAGAAGAGAAGGTAGATGTCAGACTCGATATTAAGGAAGTTAAATCAGCTGAAACCAACGCATCGATAGTCGCACAGATGATAGTTGAAGGTCTTGAGAAGCGCCTGGCTTTTAGACGAGTGATGAAGCAAATGCTTGAGAAGGTAATGGCCAATCGTGATGTGCTTGGGGTGCGCATCTTTCTAGCCGGTCGCCTAGGTGGGGCTACTATGAGTCGCACGGAAGATCGTAAGCTCGGCCGTATTCCCCTCCAAACCCTGCGCGCCGATGTGGACTACGCGGTTACCAAAGCAGTCATGCCTTATGGAGCTATCGGGGTCAAAGTGTGGATATATAAGGGAGATATTTTCAAATAACATGTTATTTCCCAAGAAAGTTAAATATAGGAAATGGCAGACTATGAGAAGTAATCCTTTGAAAGTAGGTGTAGCCAGTCGCGGCCTGACTGTCGCTTTCGGTTCTTATGGGCTGAAGGCACTGGGTCAGGCCCGCATACGCTCAAACCAGATTGAATCTGCGCGCAAAGTCCTATCTCGTTCTGTAGGGAAGACTGGTCGTTTCTGGATTCGTATTTTCCCAGATATGCCTTATACTTCTAAACCCGCCGAAGTGAAGCTTGGCAAGGGTAAGGGAGATCTACAGGGTTATGCCGCACCCGTTTTACCCGGCAGAATATTGTTTGAAGTAGATGGGCTGGGTGAAGTAGATGCCAAAGAGGCGC
>Ga0209542_10015088_pt1 | contig 13033 bp, 16 predicted proteins | sample RifCSPhighO2_01_FD_184028 | JGI IMG/M metagenome (GOLD analysis project Ga0209542, IMG submission 184028) | Soil microbial communities from Rifle, Colorado - Rifle CSP2_plank highO2_0.1 (SPAdes) (version 2) | ecosystem: Environmental > Terrestrial > Deep subsurface > Rock core/Sediment ... | reverse complement strand
ATTGAAAAACTCAAGGAACAGTTCGACTCTTACATAAAAACAGTCATAGATGTAGAAAAGAAAATCTGTTCTGCGGGTATGGATAGGCATTTCGAGGGTGAGCAACTATTACTAGCACAGGGTTCAGAACAATCTAATATCTGGGGCGGGGGAATAGATTTAGTTAGTAGCAACATTGACTTCAATTCATTTATTAATATCAGACCTAATCAAAACAATCCGAGTAATGAGATTTTAGATCCAAAACTGAGAGGTATATTTGAAACGCTAACGAGGTATTTTTTTGGAAAAATTTTATGATTGATACGCAAGTAATAATTGAATCCTTAGCAATGGATTTAAAAAGGTTTGCCCTCGGTCTACACAGAGGATCAATGGGCACGGCGAATCGTTTCCGAGAAGAGGCGCTTAAGCGCGGGCAAGAATTGGAGACCCAAGCAACTGACGAGTACTTAAAAAAACTTCTAGTGGGAGTTAGAAAAGTTCTATCTCAAAGAGACGAACGTGTCGCTGAGGATGCGCTTATGTACTCTACTTTATTTCAGAACTTCGCCCAAAAACGGTTGTCCTAATTACAATATAGTGTTATTAAAACCTAAAAAATTAAGATTGCGATTGACTACGTAGTTGCTGGAAACGGGTTACAAACGCGACCATAACTTCTTGCATACCTACAGAAAATCGTTGCATAAGAGCTTGCAACTCAGGAGTCGTATAGGTTCCTTCGCTTAGTTTTCCTCCTGTAGGAAACGCCTCAACTATTTGGCGTCGTTCCTCACGATTAAAAGAGGGTCCGAGTTTGGAGGCAATTAGTAACGGGAGGACGTGACGGACTTCGTGGTTACGAAAGGGATTCTCAGGCTTACCAAGCATTTTACGTGCGATACCGACACTCTGATCAATAAGTTCAGTACCTTCTTCATCCGAAAAACCTTTCTCATGAAGTGTTACTAATGCCTGTTCTCTCTGGGAACCTTGTTCAACTTCAAATGTCACATCATCCATTAGCAGAATTATATCACTGCACAAAACAAAAACCAAACCTCTTCTGAGATTAGCTTAAAAATTCTTTTAGTCATACCTACACCTCATACCTACACCTCGAAGGTGCAGCTTAAACAAGGACTTGATAGAGTACAAATTACTTTGCGCTCTTCCCTAAACAAACGAATTTCTTCATCTGTTTAAGGGTGGACCAGGGTCTTCATGCATCGCTGTAGATGTACCGGTTGGTACGTCTCATCGCATCTTTAAACGCAACCCTGGTCGTTCCTTTTCTTTATTCAGTTGTCATCGAGGATTTAGTAGAGCTCGCACTCCATAACCCTTAAATCCTCGAGGTCGCTGGCGACCTGGCTCTCACAACATTCAACACACATCCCCTCTTCCCAACGGAACGGGTTCGTGCGTTCGTTGCAACGAGGGCAGATCCGCCAGAACGCACGGAACACACGGTGTTCCATGATCTTGGCAAGCGTTTCGAGCACCATAGTACCAAACTCCTTTCTATGGTCGCCTATCTAGCTAATAAATATCAAACCCCTGGGGTGTGATAAGTAATAACCAAACTAGCAACCACAGATTAGAGAGTGTCATTGCGAGGGGCTTTGCCCCGCGGCAATCTTACAATCCCACTTCGCGTAAAGCTACGGTGGATCCTCGCCTGAATAAATTTTTCAAGGAACTAAGCTACACAACTAATGTTGCGTAACCTCTTAAACAAACCAACCTCTGATTTACTTAAGAAAGCTAAAGTTCTTTATCTATCAAAAGAACTTCCGTACTGGTTTTCAACCCAGACATGTAAAAAAGATTTCGTCAGTGTTAACCTTCGAAGCCAGAGTACCCCATGACGTCCGAAGCACTGATGTTCCACCGACGCATCTGGTCATCCGAGAGAGGACCGATGTATCCGCTCTCCTCCTCCCGACGCTTTTCCTGCTCCGCCACGATTGCGTCGAGCTCTTTCTGCTCGTCGGTCGTGAGGTCATCGGCGTCGAACAGGTCCATCCAACGCTCGTGGAGGTCGCTCCCGTCAGCGGTCTGGATGTCGCTTAGAGGAATGGGCTGTGTGTTGTAGAAATTTTGCCGAGCCATTTCTTTCCCCTTTCCTTTCTAAATCCAAACTCATTAGATCCAGAATTGGAAAGGAGAATACTTTAAAGTTCTATAATAACCGTTTTTAACCGTTTTCGCCCTGAGTAGTTCGACTTTGCTCACTATTGAAGGGCTCATCAGTTCCGCTATCAGCGGAAGAACGGTTGTGGAGAGAGTGCAAGACCTTGGGGGTCTTGTCTCTTTCTCCAGGGAACCCTTCACTAGTCATGGCGGACAACAAGAGATATTCCCGTTTCTCTTGGTCGCGGCTAGTAAAAAGCCGTTTGTGAATTTCTTTCACCGGATACCGTATTTCAGGCACTCACTCCGGTCTTATTCTGTTGCCTATCGGTCTCAGGACGCGCCGCAGTGCTTGCAGTGCGCGTCGCTCAATCGGGTCGGGTGCGGCTCACCCGCCTTCGACCATTGACAAACAACCCAAGGGTTCACGCGCCGAGAGAGACTTTCGTAGCCCCCACTCGACACATTAAACCGCATGGGCACCACGTTAATCCCAACGGACTCGTATCCGTCGAGGGCGCCAATGGTCGCTTCGGTCAAGCCAGCATAGAACAGCTCGACCGTATCGGCAACCGGCAACGACTGACCGTGAACCTTCGCCGCCTCAAAGACAGCATTGTACGCATCCTCACCCGGCGAGACCTCACGGTCATCTACCAGGTAGCGGTCCACCGGCATCTCGTGCCGACCGCGGATAGTTCCGATTTTCATCGCTGTCTCCTAGAAAGCACAAGGTATTGGTTTCATTTTATGCTTCCACTTAAACAAACCTATTCCTAGACTTGCTTAAGTGCAAGAGCGATTACCTACCTTTGGGGGTAAGGAATCGCTCTTCAGTAAAAAGTGTTGGACCCTCTGTCTTGCCTAGATCACTTCGGGTTTATCCAACTCCGCTTCTTTTGAGCTTCGCTGGACAAGAAGGAGGTGCTTTGGCTGGGGCGTACAGAGGAAAACCCCGGATTGTTTCACTACACCGAAGTGGTGCTTAAGGCTTGTGACTAGCCTTGGGGACCTTCGAGTGGCTAGTTGCCAAACTCGAAGATAGTCCCAGGAGGAATCCATAGAGCTCTCTCTTCTTCAGAGAGCTCGCCTGGCTCCAACAACCTCCTCTCCTCGTCTTGAGAGATTGGAGGCTCCAGTGGCCTTTCTGGTTTCTCTTCCCATGCGAGGGGGAGAGATTGCTGGATACGCCGGTTGAGCGCTCCGACAAGCTCCTCTCGGAGCTCCGGAGAAAACTCCCCCATTCCGTAATCACCAACCCCGATAACTTCGGGGTGAAAGGACACACTTCCTGCTTCCCCCACCGGATGGAGATCAATCTCCAACCAAATAAAGGTCACCGAAAAGTGCCCGTCTGACCTGTGCCAGGCCAGAGCACGGAGCTGAGGCGAGACCTCAGCTGGGAGGTAGGCATGGCCGTAGCCACGGACCAGCCTCTTCCCACCAGGTCTGGACTGAACGTGATGGGGGATGTCCCCACCAGTCAGCTTGCCCCAAACCTGAATGGCTTCCCGAACATGTCTTTGTAGGTACATTTCTTTTCTCCTCCGGCTCATATTTTACCCATTTGATGCCGGAAACACGCAGGGCGGCGTGGCTAACCCATACCTTAAGGTAGCATTCTAGTTACCACTCAGATAACCACAATGCTACCTAGGTTAGCTATAATTTCAATGTACCTAAGCTAAACGAATTTAATCACTTAGCTTCCTAAACAAACCATTCGACTCACTTCGTTCGCTCATGGCTTTCAGCCATGTAAAATTATAGTCTAATGTCCTTGCTGGTGGTAAACTGCACTGGCAGCCACCGACCATCGCGAAGCCGGACCCAGAAGTCGACCTTGAGAACAGTGTCCTCAAAGTGAGAGCTGGGCCGCACGGCCATTTTAGCTTCAGAAAGGATACTTATCATCCAATCCTCAGCGTCATGACCGGGCCGACGCGTGTAGGTATTATGGTTTACCGCCATGTTACCTTCTCAACCTAGCAACCTATATAGATAACTAAGTTGAGAGGTACCATAACGGGTATTTCAACATACCTTGCTGTTTTAGCCCCACTCCGCTCCGCCAGCCGGCGGAAGCTTCGCGGGGTCTTCGCTTTGCTACGAAAAAACAGCTGGCAATCAACAAGTTCGGTAGGTGAATTTGTTAACCTCCAGCTGTCTTCAACAGGAGAAGTATTTTTCAATTGTATTTATATTATACCACAACTATAGGTCTTTGTCAAGTGTCCTAGGCACACCCTAGTTACAGTCATAACTAGGGAAATAGCGTCCTTGTTAGATTTACTGATATAATTAACCAATGTCTGAAGATTTGGTCAGCAATCTTTTTAACGGTCTCTACCTACTTTTTAACCACAACTCAGTCGTGCTTGCTTATTTTTGCGGTTTGGTTATTTCAGCATTAATAAGTTTGTTCCGCCCTTCAAGACTGGCCTTCTTATTCACGCTCGCCTTTGGGGTTCTCGCTTTTGGCTATGAATACGACAAACATCTTATCGAGCCGCTCCGGGAACAAACTCTAGCCACCATTGCCCCCACTCCAGGAACTCATTTAAAGGCGGCGAGACTTATTAGCTTATTCCTGAGCGAACTTTTACCGGTATTTTTGTTTATATTAGGCTGGGGACTCTTGTTCGTGGGTATCTTCTTGGCAACTTGGAAAAAGAAAGACTAGAGTACTTGCCAAATTTAGCTCTCTTGGCTATTATTCAATTATGCTCACACCTGCCTCCCACAAAGGTTTTACCCTTATTGAGATAATCATTGTAGTAGCGCTGGTGGGTATTGTCTTCGCTGCTGTAGCTCAAACCATCAACCCTTCAAAATTTTTCAACCTCGGTTATGACGATAAACGAAAAGACGCGATCAACAAACTCAGGTCCTCTCTAGCCTCCTACTATCTTGACAAAAACGCCTACCCAGCTGCTTCGTGTGATGGAGATGGTGACGCGGGAACGGCAACGTGTTGTAGTAGCTGGCAATCCTATATTGATAGCCTGACTCCAAAATATATTTCCACCCTACCGCATGACCCTGAAGAACCCGCTACCCCAGGACCACCTGATTTTTGTTATTCTCGAGGGACCAGCGATACATCTGGCTACAAATTAGAGTTTCGCCTCTCGAGCCAGGAAACAGGCAATACCAAGTTTGGCGAATATCTTGATTCAGGTACAGCTTCAAGTGGTAAGACTTACTACCGGTATCGAATCACGGAAAACTGGAATTTTCCCTAAATCCTAGGGGACCATAAACTTAGTACTCAGTTCCTTGACCGCCTTACCCACTTTGGTCAAAACAGTCTCATCCAAATGCGCTGCTAAAACTTCTACGATCCAATTCCCAATCAAAACCATTTCTTTTTCTGTCATTCCGCGCGTAGTTAAGGCAGGGGTACCTAGTCGGATACCACTGGTAATAAATGGGGAACGTGTTTCTCCCGGAACAGTGTTTTTGTTGACGATGATCCCCACTTTTTCCAAAGCGTCTGAGGCTTCTTTTCCCGTCAGGCCGTCTCTACCAAAATCAATCAGGATCAGATGCGAGTCTGTCCCACCACTGGAAAGTTTCAAACCTCCTTTGGAGAGAGTCTCGGCCAAAACCTTGGCGTTTCTGACAATCTGCTCAGCATAGGACTTAAAATCTGGGTGCATAGCTTCACCAAAGCAAACTGCCTTGGCTGCTATCACGTGCTCCAAAGGCCCACCTTGCAATCCAGGGAAAACCCAACGGTCAACATCTTTGGCGTAAGCTGATTTACAGATAATCAGGCCACCTCGAGGACCACGCAGGGTTTTATGGGTCGAGGAAGTTACAAAGTCAGCTACTACTACTGGGTCTGGATAAACTTTACCCACAACCAACCCAGCAAAATGGGCCATATCCACCAATAATTTGGCCCCAACCTCATCAGCAATCTCACGGAACCTACCGAAATCAATTATTCGAGGATAAGCGCTCCCACCAGCGACTATTAGTTTGGGTTTATGTTCCTTAGCAATTCGATAAACTGATTCGTAGTCAATAAGACCAGTTGCTAAGTCAACGCCGTAGTGGACGAACTTGAACATCTTACCAGATAAGTTAACACTACTACCGTGGGTAAGATGGCCCCCATGGGTAAGTTCCATCGCCAAAATAGTGTCTCCGAGCTCACAAGCAGCTAAATACACCGCGAAGTTTGGGTTACTCCCAGAGTAAGGCTGGACGTTGATATGCTCCGCACCGAACAACTTTTTACCCCGCTCTATAGCCAAAGTCTCCAGACTATCGATCACCATATTACCCGAGTAATATCGTTTCTGAGGATACCCCTCAGCGTATTTGTTGGTTAATACCGAACCAGTCGCTTCCCGCACAGCAGGGGAGACATAATTCTCAGAGGGAATCATTTCCAGCTGCTCTTTTTGACGAGTCTCTTCTTTAGCTATTAAATCAAAAACTTCTTTATCCAAGTACAACCTCCGATTAAGATTTTTCTTTTGCTGATTCTAGTGTTTTACCATACTGACGTGTAGAAAAGCTACTCTCGTAACCCATTATCTCAGCGACACCTTGCGGACTGACTCCCTGAGCTACCAAAGTAATTCCCAAGAAATGCCTAAAACTCTGCGGGGTAACTTTACCCCTAATTCCAGTCGCCTTGGCATACTTTTCAACCACTCTTTCAATAGAGCGTGGTGTCAGCCTCATTCTTTCTCCAAATTCAAATTCGTCCGCCATACCTTGGTAACGGATAAACACTGGCCGAAAAGTGTCTTCACGAGAAGCCAAATATTTTTCCAACCAATACGCACAGCGGTCAAAAATAAAGATAGTCCTAGTTTTGCCTGTTCTCCCCTCAGCTTTTATCTGCTTACCTACCAGGTCTATTTGGTCTCTGTTTAGGTAGGACAGCTCAGACACCAAAAGTCCACTTGAGAACAAGGTTTCGAGAATGGCTCGATCCCGAAGACCTTGCTTGGTGTGCACATCAGGAGTGTTTAGTACATTTTCGATCTGTTTTTTGTCCAGAGGGGGTTGAGATTCAGGAGATAACTTTGCCAAGGGAACGATACTTTTGGTTAATACTGTCAATTGGGCTTCCCTAGCGTATTCAATCAATGACCGGAGAGCGATAAGAAAATAGTTTTGGGTAACCCTTTTCAGGCTTAGACCAGTCCCTTCATCAACGTAGGAAGCCAAAAAGTGCTTGTATTTCAAAATAGTTTGTTCATTAAGACGGGAAACATTGATATCGGAGCAAAATTCTAAAAACTTAGCTAAATAATGACTGTAATCCCGGTAGGTTAGTGGGGAAACATTTCGGCTAATCAAGGACTTTAGGTACTGATCTATCAAGACAGACAGTTTCATAATCTAATTATAGCAAATTTGAGATTGAGGCTGGGTATGGTAAAATGGATTTGATAGTCCAAAGTGTGGCCTTGTCGTCTGTGGTGAGGAGCCAATCGCTTTGCTCCGATGGGAATCTTAGCTAAACTGTGTTTAGCGTAGAAAGATTCCCTGGACTAGGACATCCCGCTTTAGCGGACAAGCTTAAGTACTTGGTTAGCTTTTTGGGCATAAAATATATCTGGCCTTGTCGTCTAGCGGTTAGGACATCAGGTTCTCATCCTGAAGATCGCGGGTTCGATTCCCGCCAAGGTCACCATTTTTAGAAAAGACAAACCGGAAACAAGCTAGAGGCTCATTTCCGGTTTTGGTTATCAGTCTCGACCCATGATTGCGTTTTCGCGCAGGCACAGTCCGAGCATTTCAGCCTGAGTGATGAGGCCAGCGCGCCAGGCACGACCTACAAAACCCATGATCGGATTGCGTGGGTCAGTGTCACCTGTCCTGAAACCTTGGATCTGCTCGATCAGGTCCATAAACGACGCTGCATCAGGATACCACTCTCGGAAATACTTGCCCTGCCGTGCGAAGGCCAGCTCCCAGAGAGGCAACCAGTGCATGGTCTCCTCAACGCCATTTCGACTGACTGTGAATGGGACACCAAGTTTCATGAGAAACCCCTTTGATTAGATTTCCCAGCTTACGCTGGGTTAACCAAAAGGCTTTGTCTGATAAATCATCTCGTTACCCTTTCGGGGGGTGGCATTATAACATATCTCATAGTAAATAACAAGTCCTCTATGTAAGACACGTACATCGATCACGTACAAACTAATTGAGAATAAATGTCTTTCATAATACTTAGTAAAGAGTTCAATTCTAGGAGTACCTGGTTCACCAAAGCGTTATAAATTCCCTAGGTGCTCTATCTATATCACCTCCCAGGTGTGACTTGGTGTGACTTCAATGTTTCCTTTACTTATCTGGTACAATAAGTGCGGGGAGGAACACATGCGCTGTTACACTGTAGTGGATTTCGAAAGTCCCACCGAAGGTATAGGCGTAGCGCTACGACCACGACCCCATATCTGGCTTGGTGAGGAGGAAAGAGAACCTCCTTATTGGGTCCGAATTAAGAGGCGAGATAGCGTCGAGGTTATTCGACCAATCCTGGTCCCGTGTGGCAGTCGTGTAGAATTTGGACTTAACGCTTACTACCTAGCACGGGAGTATACCACTAATCCTTGGGCACGAGAGTTTGTGAGGCATTGCACTTTTTGTGGCACTCGCTATACAGACTGGAAATGGAAGCATTTCTCCTATGAGCGACATCACCCCAATACTGGGAAGATGGTCACCGGCGCAGCAATCTTCGATGTTGATGTCGTCCCGACCTACGACAGAGGTCAAGGGGATCACCTCTTGGTAAAACCGGGAGATACTTCCAAAAACGCACTTATTCTGATGCGGTATAGCAACCGAAGGTACGTGACCCCAAGGGAAACCACCCATGCTTGGCAGTACCAAATAACTTGCCCCCAAGCCGGTGTTAATAGTCTTTGCGAGGTACGATGGGACAGTGAGGGAAATGACAGGGTGGTGCAGGAGGTCGTTGAATGGCTTTTTATTCTTGAGCCTGGTATCACTCTACACTTCACCAAAATCTCGGCACCTGGCCTAAATATTTACGCCCATCAAGGATCACTTACATTTGACGGAGAGAAATTTACCCTTACCTGAAACTAGGACGTCACCGCACGTCCTTTTCTTTTTATTTCCCCAGCCAAATAAAATGAACCAGTTACCACTAATACCTCATTAGTTTTAAGCATTTTCTTTGTCTCCTCAAATGCCTCCAAAGAATCAGTAAAAACAAGCGGCGCTACCCCCACTTTTGATTGAAAATAAGAGGTAGTTCGCGCCAAAAGCCCTGGAATAGGTACCCCCTCTAGTTGAGTAAGTATAATATTGTTAGAAAATTTAGTTACGACATCGACTATCTGGGCCATGTCTCGGTCTTTTTTGGGGACCATGAATACGCATATTTCTTTGTCGGGGAAAAGTTTTTGCACAGAATATAAAAGTGCGCGGATTTTGGCGGGGTTATGAGCCCCATCGAGAACAATAGGTGGGTCTTTTTGGATAATTTCGAACCGACCGGGGATATAGGCTTTTCTTAATCCATTACGAATCGCCTCTTGAGTAACCAGGTTATTTTTCATGGCTAAAACTGCTACTAGAGCTAGAGTCGCATTTTCTATTTGAAATAATCCCGGAAGTGTTATTTCGAGATTTTGAAATGCTCCCCAAGGAGTGTTGGCAGAAAAGACAGATCCGGCAGGGGTCGCAGTATGGGCTACATATTGAATTTCTTTCCCAACTGTATACAACGGGGAGGAATTTTTTGACACCACATCACCTACTATTTCCTGTACTGATGGTTGTGTAACTCCAGTGACAACAGGGATTCCTAGCTTAATAATCCCTGCTTTATCCCGGGCAATCTTTTCAATCGTGTTCCCAAGTACCTGTGTGTGATCCAAGTCAACATTGGTAAGCACCGCTACTTCAGGAGTAATAACGTTTGTCACATCCCGGCTCCCGCCTATCCCTGTTTCAATCACCGCAATTTCAACTTTTTCTCTGGCAAAAATGTAAAAGGCCAACCCAGTAAGAACCTCAAAGTAGGATAAAGGTCCGACACTAGACTCGACTTCCCGGGTTAGGGGTAGAATTTCCTTCAAGTATTTGTAAAAAACCTCCGCTGAGATAGGCTTATTGTTGATCTGAATTCTCTCAGTCACCAACTCCACATGCGGAGAAAGATTTAGCCCTACTCGCGCTCCCGAGTTCGCCAGAATACTAGAAATAAAGGTGGCGGTTGAGCCCTTGCCGCTAGTCCCCGCCACATGAATCGTTTTGTATTTAGACTCAGGGTTGGCCAAAACTAAAAGAAAGTAGTCAAATCTCCCTTTCTTAGTCTTGGAAGACTTTTTAACTCGGGCAAACTTATTCAAAATATCCTCAATTAATTGTTTTTTAGCCATCTTGTTAACCATAAAATGCCAAAAAAGCTGATCCGTCAACTGCTTAGTCTTATTGACAAAGAGAGCCTTTTTTGCTAGAGTAGTAAAGCAAATGAATTTTCTAGGAGCTGCCTTGACAAACTATAGTATCTGTCATTTAACCCCGGACAAGGCAACTTTCGGTATTATCCGTCTCTCTTGCGTCAGCCTTATTAAGCGGCTGCGCTAATCTCTCAGAAGTTGACATTAGCATAGCAGCCTACCAAAACAAAGAGGAACTTTAATTATGAAAAAAATGTATCTGACCAAAGAAACCTTAGACAAATTAAAACAAGAGCTGGAACACCTGACAAACGTTAAAAGAAAAGAGGTAACGGCACGTATTGCCAAAGCCCGTGAGTATGGCGATATTTCCGAAAACTCTGAATACGATGCTGCGAGAGATGATCAATCCTTCATTGAGGGTCGCATTGCTGAGCTTCAGGAAATACTCAAAGACTCCAAAGTCTTAGAAAAACCCTCTAGCACTGATTTTGTTTCTATCGGAAGCTGCGTTGTGGTCGAGGTAGATGGTCAGAACGACGAATTTGAGATAGTCAGTAGTATCGAAGCCAATCCTATCCAAGGTCGTATTTCCAACGAATCCCTAGTTGGAAAAGCTCTGCTTGGCTCAAAAGTGGGTGATACAATCACTGTTTCTTCCACCATCAAAGCTACTTATAAGATTCTTGAAATCAAGTAATCTTGATACTCGTAGACTCGGATTAAAGTCCTCGAGATTAAGTAACCCTTAGTAGCATTTTTCTTTACAACAATTTTGTGCTATTATCTGCCTCATGACAGCCTTAATTAGGTTTTTTAATGAAGTTGGTAAACTTAAGTTCATCAAACGTATGGGTTGGATTCTGGGCGGAGTCAAAGAGTCTGAGACAGAATCAATCGCCGACCACTCGTTTCGGCTAGCTTTAATGAGTTGGTATTTCGCAGATAAAAAAGGCCTGGATGTAGGTAAAGTGATCAAGATGAGTCTGGTCCATGATCTCTGTACTATTTATTCGGGAGATTTGACTCCGTATGATAACCTCGTAACTGGTGATTTTAAACACGATAAGGCAATCCTAGCCAAATGGCCTAGAAGGGCAAAAGAAGAAAAAGAGAGAATGGTAAGAGAACAAAGAGAGAAAGAAGAGGTGTCTTTTAATAAACTACTTGCTAATCTCCCCGAAAAGTTCGCTCAGGAAATAAGAGGGCTCTGGCTTGACTACGAGAGTGGTGAGACAAAAGAAGGCCGATTTCTGGCTCAGATTGACCGCGTGGAGAAATTAATGCAGGCCACTGAATACAGAGCCAATGATAAATATCTGACAGAAATTGACCCGTTCTGGATCCAGCTTAAAGAGTTGGTTGATGATCCAGACCTAATTCATTTCATCGAAGCCATGGACAAAGATTTTTATCAAACTGGACAGAATGAGTCACAAGCAACATCCACCAAAACAGCGCATTGATCCTTCAGCATCAGTCTAGGATACTAGATTGATTCTGGAGGGGGCAAAAAACCGGCATCTAAGGGGAGGGAAACCGAGATGCAAATGGATCTGTTCACCCATCTATTCTACAGACTCGGTATCCGAGATTCCCTTCTGTTTGTGCTTGGTTTCAAGCCCTTACAGGTGGATAACTCCGATCACAGCGGTAGAAGGTGGGGATTATCTTTCACGAAGCAGGTGGTATTGCTTACATTTGTGCTGCGTCGGAAGGAATGGGATGTAGTAAGAGAAGCTATCCTAGTTCTTTTGGGTGACAAGAGGCGTCAAGGCTACGTAGATCTTGGGATAAGACCAGCTCAGTCAGTAAGGTCTCACACATTGAACTTAGTAGATCTTTTTGAATTTGTGGCTCAAATAAAGGGTTGGGACTCACCCCAGTACAGGCATAGAATAGCTCTTGGAAAATTAATTGCTTTAATACATGACTTTTGTGAAGCGCGCGGTAGTGAGGAAAGTATTGTCAGGGTGGGAGAAAATCGTCCTTTTCTTCTTGCGGAACGAATCGAACAACAAAGAGCTACCATCCGTCCTTTAACACCGCAGGAAGACTACGAACGTCTTATGGGAGAGTTTGGGGTTGAGAGAAGGAGATTACTCTTCGTCTTGGCCTCAATGGGAACGTCCAGTCTTCTTACTCGAGGAGTTATGTGGTGTTTCGAGAGATATTACCACCAAGATACTCCTGAATCTCGGCTGGTCGGACAATTACACCATCTTGAAACTGTTTTGACCGCGGGTGCTTACGAACGTAGGCATGGTTTCTTTAGGGAAGGGCGTGGGGCTGATCCTTTTTTTACCCTACGTGAACTCGTAGTCACTGATTCAGACGTACGGGCACTTTTTGACAGAGCACGTCGCAGAGAAGAAACCGCACTGCCTTTTAGCCTCCGGATATCATAAAATTGGATTTTGTGGTACGGAGGCTTTCTTTGTGCATCAGCACAATCCTCCCGAAGCTACCTGCGAAGAGGGATATGCATCAGCACAACCCCGCGG
>Ga0209542_10015087_pt1 | contig 13034 bp, 17 predicted proteins | sample RifCSPhighO2_01_FD_184028 | JGI IMG/M metagenome (GOLD analysis project Ga0209542, IMG submission 184028) | Soil microbial communities from Rifle, Colorado - Rifle CSP2_plank highO2_0.1 (SPAdes) (version 2) | ecosystem: Environmental > Terrestrial > Deep subsurface > Rock core/Sediment ... | reverse complement strand
TTGGATTGGGATACACGCAACAAAATTAAATGCATCCTTATTAAGGCACCTTTTCGGAAAAAATGTGCACGACGCAATAATCTCTAATCCGAATGACAAAATAAAAACCAAAAAAAGCATAATAATAGCATCCGGCTGGCTTCCGGGATGGAGCACGGACTTTGACGCGGTTCTTCTTGCTAAAAACTTCAAAATAAGCAATGTTGTCAACATGAGCAACGTCGATTACGTTTATGACAAAGACCCGAGAAAATTCAGGAATGCAAAAAAGATAGAGCACATGAAATGGGACGATATGTCGAAGCTGATAGGCACAAAATGGAAGGCAGGCATGAATGCGCCATTTGACCCGATTGCCGCAAAAAAAGCAAAACAATTAAAGATAAAAGCAAATATAATCGGAAAAGACCTAAAAAATCTTGAAAACTTATTGAATAACCGTAAGTTTAGGGGAACAGTAATTGAATAAATAATTATTAAAATTAAATTTTTATCAATGCCGTGCCTTATTGTCTAAGGCAACAATAACGAAAAACACCAATCAGCCAAAAAAATAATAAGATTTATTAAAAATTCAATAAAAGAATATAAAATGGAAGAAGAATACAATTGGGAGTTGATAATGAAAGTTGCCTTGCCAGTTTCACTTTTTGTAGGCTGGGCTTTCTACACAAACATAGGCAATTTCTGGAAATGGCTTGCGCTCGTGTCAGGCGCTGCAATTGCAGCAGGAATCGTTTATTCTAAAAGCAGAAGAAAAGGGAATGTGTTTACAGCAGCTGCTGTTGTGTTCCTTGTTGCGCTTGTTGTAAAGTTTTCTAAAGCGTGGGGATTTATATAAAATTTGAACATTCTTAGATATAATCCTTTATCTCGTGCTTCCACTGCTCGTGGACAAGCCATAAAATAAGTATTATTGCGTCAAATCCTGCAAGAACATCGTTTGTAAAGGGATGCTGGCAGAATCCCAATGGAAAAGAAGGTATAAAATTAAGATATCCGTCTCCTGAAAATGAGCAGTCAAGGAATATGTGCATAAACCATCCAAACGACATTGCAAGGAAAAACATGGCAATAGCTACTTTTGGAACTTTCCATCTGGCAATTTTATAGCTTTCTTTCTTTATAGACAAAAACAGTATTGCAGCTGAAAAAAATATTATGGAATAAGACAATGAGTGTGTGTAAAGCCTGTGGAAATTGTAGCTTGTCCCGAGAATAGCATTCACAGCCCATCCGGCAGGAATATCCATGTCCGGAAGAAGCCCAGCAATCCCTGCAATAAGGACATAAATCATCGGGAATTTCTTTTTTGCAAAATAATCCCTGTAGATGTCGGCTATGACGATTGTCAGTATTACGTGTGTTACTGCGTATGGCATTTTGTATTCGTTTAATTTTTATTTTATAAAATTTATTTTCACCAGTGCTTCATCCTTTCCCTTACTATTGAGATAAAAAGGACAAAAACAAAAAAAGAAGCGAAAACAAAGCTGAAAAAAGATAGTATGGGAATTCCAATTATTGTAGGGCCTTTTTCTATGTTCATCAGTATAGCGGATGTGATGAGCAAAGCCGCAATCAACAGCCCATAGGCAACCCTGTTGCTGCTCCTGTCAAGCTCAAGCGCCAGCTTCTTTATGTCAGTATCATTTATGTCGACTTTTATCGTGCCTCTTTGTATCTTGTCAAGCGCTTTTTCAGCTTTTTCCGGAAACTCTTCTACAAATTTCTTGTACCTGTGCATATTGTGCGCAAAGCTTTTCATCACATACATAGGATTTGATCTTTTTGCAATTAATTTTTCCATGAAAGGCTTGGAATTTTCAAGCAGCTTGAAATCAGGGTCATATTCAAGGGCAATTCCCTCAAGAGTTATTATCGTCTTGCCGAAGAGCACAAAAGGAGCCGGAACTTTTATCTGATGCCTTAATCCAATGTCTAAAACTTCCTCAATTATTCTGCTTATCTTTATATCCTTCATCTGGGATTCTTTAAGGGGCTGCATCACAAATCCTATATCAGACTTAAGCTGCTCATAATCTGTGTCTGTTTCCATTCCCATGCTGAGCATCGTTTCAAGTATAGTTTCCTCATCCTGCATAACAGTCCCGTAAAACAAATCAACGCATTTTTCCTTAAGCTTATCGTCAAAATACCCTACAATTCCGAAATCAACAAAAGCAACTCTGTTGTCTTTTAGGGCAAGAATGTTTCCAGGATGCGGATCTGCGTGGAATATCCCGTCAATAAAAACCTGCTTCAGAATTGCATCAAATCCGTTTGTTATGAGAGTGTTGAAATCAAGGCCTTTTTTCTTGATTCCGTCTATGTCATGAAGTTCTAGTCCGTCAATAAACTCCATAGTTAGAACTCTTTCGCTTGAAAATTCGTCGTATATTTTTGGTATCTTGACCGTATTGCTGTCCTTGAAATTCTGCAAAAATCTTTTTGCATTTCTGGCTTCAAGCTTGAAATCCAGCTCTCTTTCTGTCCAGTCCTTGAATTCAGCTACAATTTTGCTTGGCTTAAACCTTCGCAAATTTTCAACTTCTTTCTCCAGAAGACCTGCAAAATACGACATTATCTCTATGTCAGTTTCCATAAGATTCCTTATATTCGGCCTCTGGACTTTAACGGCAACAGTCTCTCCTGTTTTCAAAACTCCTTTGTGCACCTGGCTTATTGAAGCAGAAGCAATAGGCTTTTTTTCAAACTGAGAAAAAACATCATCAAGCTTCTTGCCAAGCTGCTCCTCCATTATCTGCTTGACTTCATTGAAGGAAAACTGCTCAACATGGTCCTGCAGCTTCTCAAGCTCTTTTGCATACTCCTTTGGCACCAAATCAGGCCTTACGCTAAGAAGCTGGCCAAACTTAACGAACGTCGGCCCAAGCCTTTCAAGGGTTTTCCTCAGCATAACTTCCGGCTTCATCTTTTCCTTGGCTTTGCGTGGCTTTAGCTTGCTGGTAAATGGTATTTTGTCTCCCAATCCAATTTTTCCTATAAGAAAATCAAAACCCTCTTCGAAAAGAACTACAAGTATCTCGTTGAATCTCTTTATATCTCGCACCTCTTTTATTATATGAAACATACTAACCTATCTCTTTTTTTATCCAGTCAAGGCACTCTTTGTTTGCGCCGGAGTTAATATTGAGTATGCACGGCACATCATACGAGTGCATCCTTTTTATCTCATTTTCAGCCTTCTTTAAATTCTTATTGCTTGTTTTTGCAATCATCACGCATTCTTTGCTTTTTGCAATTTTCCCTTTCCAAAGATACATGCTTTTTACAGGGAAAATGTTTGCGCAGGCTATTAATTTTTTATTCAGAAGATGGATGGATATTTTTTCAGCTTCTCTGATGTTTTTGCACGTGACATATAGCAATACCATGCAGATAAAACCGGCTTTTAGGTTTATTAACTTTTGCAATTAAATGGCATACTAACATTTAAAAAAGCACATAAGATTCTATACGTTATGCACATATTTTCCAATGTAATGGGCATTTTTGTGTTTGACGGCCAGTTCAGAATAGTCGAAGAAATACCATTTAACACAGCCGGTGATTACAAAAACAAAGAGAGAACAATAAAAGAGGTTAAATTAAGGCACGAAAATGCCAAAGACCCTGATGAAGCGGCTTTGAAAACAATTCTTACATACTTTATGAACAAAAAATACTATGAAAGATTCTACAGCCAAAACTTGAAGGTTACAAAGCTTGACGTGAAAAATTCAGTCAAGGATGACACCCTGATAATGCAGGCAATAAATTCCATTGACGAGCTCGACAGGTCGATAAACTCACTTTCCAAAAAACTGAGGGAATGGTACGGGCTTTACAATCCGGAATTCTCCAAATCCGAGCAGGACCATGAAAAATTTGCAGCAGAAATAATCACAACAGGAAAAAAAGAGCTTTTGGACAGAATAAAAATAAGCCATGATGATTCAATGGGCGCTGATTTAAGCCAAAGCAACATTGATGCAATCAATAATCTTGCTGAAAAAATAAACTCTTTGTTCCAGATGAGAAAAGACATGTTTGATTACATTTCATCATTGATGGACAGCCTGTGCCCCAACATAAAGACGGTCTGCGGCCCATTGGTTGCTGCAAGGCTTCTTGAGCATGCAGGCTCATTGAAAAGATTAAGCGAGCTTCCTTCGTCAACAATCCAGATACTTGGCGCAGAAACCGCGCTCTTCCGTCACATGAAAACAGGAGCAAGGCCGCCAAGGCACGGGGTTATTGTTCATCATCCGCTGATTGCAAAGGCTTCTGAAAAAATGCACGGCAAAGTTGCAAGGTCATTGGCAGATAAAATAAGCATAGCCGCAAAAATTGATTATTTCAAGGGAGAGTTTATCGGTGACAAATTGCTTAAGGAACTGGAAGCAAAATTCGAAAAATAAGAAACCAAGTAAATCATAAAAAACTAAAATGATAACCAAATCAAGAATATTCGAAGTTTATGAATCAACAGACGGAAGGAGGCGGTATCTTTACACTCAAAGCCTTGTCCCAGGAAAAAAAGTTTACGGAGAAAAGCTTTTCACTGAAAACAATGTTGAATACAGGCAGTGGGATGTTTCAAAGAGCAAGCTTGCATCAGTAATTCTTAAAGGAGCATCAAATGTAGGAATAAGGCAAGGAGATTCTGTGCTGTATCTTGGCTCTTCAACCGGCACAACCGTAAGCCACGTTTCTGATATGGTTGGAACTAATGGGATTATTTTTGCAGTTGACATTGCTCCAAGAGTTATGCGTGAGCTCGTTTTTTTAAGCCAATCAAGAAAAAACATAGTTCCTGTTCTTGTCGATTCATCAAAAACAGATGTTTTGAAGGAAAGGGTATCTGCGATCGATGTTTTATATCAGGATGTAGCGCAGAAAAATCAGGTTGAAATATTCCTGAAGAACGCTTCAATGTTCTTAAAAGAAGGCGGATACGGGCTTCTTGCGCTAAAATCAAGAAGCATTGACGTAACAAAGCAGCCAAAGAGAATATACAAAGAAGTCTTGGAGCAGCTTGAAAAACATCTTAAAGTGATAGACTATCGCGAACTTGATCCTTTCCAGAAAGACCATGCTATGTTCATCTGCAAGAAATAATATGTCTCATTCTTGATTTCGAATAGCAAACTTTAAATAATAACCCTAGCATAAAGATGATATGAAAAAGAGGTACTCGTTTTTTCTATATTTATTGCTATCATTTTTATTGGTAGCAATTTCTTATGCCCATGGCGATGAAACAGAATACAATCTAGATCATAATGAGTTGTATCCAATAAGCCAATGGTCAATTGTAGGCTACGGACTTATGGCATTGGGGGTTTTTGTTGCAGTAATGGTGCTATTCCATAAACAAATGAGTGAAACCACAAAAAAAATTGTTTATTATCTTGTGGCAGGAGTTGCTGTATTTGTAACAGTATACCTAATAATTGTCACGCTTCATATTAATGTTGTATCCTTATCCAAAGGCCCAGTGCACTGGCATGCTGATTTTGAAGTATGGGCGTGCGACAATGAACTAAAGTTGCCGTCTCCTACAGGAATGTCAAACAAGCAGGGCGTTGCATTGCTGCATTCGCATGATGACAACAGGATACACGTGGAAGGGGTCATCATGAATAACATTCAGGCAAGCCTTGGCGCTTATTTCTACGCAGTAGGCGGCTCATTGAGCAGCGACGGATTTACTTTTCCAACAGCAGAAGGAAGTGTAACGATGCATGAAGGGAACCTTTGCAACGGTCAGCCGGGACACCTTTACACATTTGTCAACGGCAACTCCATATCTGAACCCCAGAGTTATGCAATCGCACCGCATGAAAAAGTTCCGCCAGGAGACAAGATAAAAATAATATTCACAGAAAAACCAATAGATCAAATTAATCCAAACATAAAGTAAAAAAATAAAATGGCAGTTGAAGCATATATTCCGGCATTGACAACCGTCATAACCACGGCTTTGATAGATTCGATTAATCCGTGCGCGATAGGAGTTTTGATACTGCTTGTTTCTGTGCTGACTGTTTATAAGTCAAAAAAAGAGATGCTTTTTTACGGCATGGTCTATATTTTCTGCGTATTTTTGACTTACCTGCTTGCAGGCCTTGGAATATTGTATTTTTTGAGTAAAGTTCCTTTATATATCAGCGAATATATCTCAATTATAGTTGGCTCTGTTGTAGTCATTGCAGGGCTCATAGAAATAAAGGATTTTTTCTGGTACGGCCAGGGAATAACATTGTCTATTCCGCCGGAAAAGGCAAAAAAGATTAGCAAAATGACAAAAAAATTTACTTTGCCTGCCATGATGCTGCTCGGAGTTTTTGTTGCAGGCGTTGAATTGCCGTGCACCGGAGGACCGTACCTCGCAATACTTGTTTTCTTTTCTCAGAACTTTGACTTTACGTCATTCATGCTTCTTGTGCTTTACAACATAATATTTGTAATGCCATTGATTGTGATACTGCTAATGGTATACTTCGGTTACAAGATACAGAACCTTAAGAGATGGAAGCAGTCAAACAGGGTATACATGAGGCTAGCAGCAGGAGTTGTCCTTATCCTCCTTGGCTGGCTGCTGATTTTGATTGCAAACGGAACAATAAACTTAAGCTAAAATGAAAACAAAAAAAGCAAAAACACAAAAGAAAAAAATCGTCCACCTTGTCAAGCGGCGCGGCCACGTTGAGCACTATGACGAGCGCAAAGTATACGGATCGTGCTATTTTGCCTGCAGAAATGCGCATCTTTCGGAGCAGGAAGCAGAGCATATAGCTGAAAAAGTATCTGCTGTAATAACCAAGTGGGTAAACAGGAAAAAAGTCATTTCATCAAACGAGATATTCCATGCCCTCATAGAAGAGATGAAAAAGCACAACGAAGACGCCGCTTTCCTGTACGAGACCCACAGGGATATTTCTTAGCAAAGTACCAATAATACTTGGCACCAATTACGGCAATACTTTTACCAAAACCATAAATATAACCTATCCATCAATACCTCTATATCTGATACCTAAACAATGAGGTAAAGTTGAGCAAAAGCTCAACAGACCCCCTCGCATCACTCGGAGGTGATTTTATGGCAAAGAAAAAAACAGCAAAAAAGGCAGCAAAGAAATCAGTCAAGAAGATGGCAGCAAAGAAGCCAAAAGTCTGCGAGTTCTGCTGAACACATGGCAAAAAGGCTCCAGAAAGCCAGAAGAGCATTTGACATTAAAGATATTGATATGGCTAAAAAAGCCCATTCTCCTGAGCTTATAAAAAAGCAGATGCAGGAGAATGAGCAGCATGTATCAACAGGCCAGTATCTTGGAGAATTTGTTTATGGCGCAATAGACGGAACCATTACTACTTTTGCAGTTGTTGCCGGAGCAGAAGGCGCGTCATTAAGCCCCGGCATCGTTGTGATTCTTGGATTTGCAAACCTTCTTGCAGACGGCTTTTCAATGGCATCCGGTAATTTTCTGAGCGAAAGAACGCAAAGGGATTTCATAGAAAAAGAAAGAAAAAGGGAAGAATGGGAAATAGAGAATGTCCGTGATGGTGAAGTGCAGGAAATAAGGGAAATATTCATAAGGAAGGGATTTAAAGGAAAAGATCTTGAAAATGCAGTTAAAATCATAACTTCAGACAAAAAAGTGTGGGTTGACACAATGATGGCAGACGAGCTTGGATTATTGGAAAGCCCGAAAAACCCGCTTAAAACTGCAGCAACAACTTATTTTGGATTTCTGTTAATAGGGGTAATACCGCTGCTCGCATATGTTCTTGCATACTTTTTTGACTTTTTTAGGCAAAATACATTTACAATGGCGGTAGTTATGACATTCATTGCATTATTTGTGATAGGCGTCATCAAAAGGTATGTCACAAAAAACAGCATCTGGAAATCAGCAATAGAAACCGTTCTTATTGGCGGGTTGGCTGCAACAATCGCATATTACGTTGGGTTCTTTTTGAGATGGGTTGCAGGTCTTGGCGGAATCTAGCCAAATAAGCCTTTGTGAACGGAAAAGAGCTATTTTTAGGGTCTTTTCAAAAAATAAGATTTATTAAGCTGATTGTTTTCACGCTAAATTATATATAAATAAAGGATTGTGAGGTGGTAAAATGAAAAAGATAATCTTATTTTTAATTTTTGGATTATTGCTGATAAGCGCATGCTCCAAGCAAAATCCAGAAAGCCTGGTTGGTCAGGGCTCTGATGTAGTTCAGCAGGGGCAGCAGACAGCACAGCAAGAGCAGCAGCCTGTACCTCAGGAAACGACAAGCCCTGCAGCTGAAACACCTTCTACAGAAGAAACAACAGTTCAGGCAGAAGTAAAAGAATTCAAGATTACAGCAAAGCAGTTTTCCTTTGACCCTGCAACAATAGAAGTCAATAAAGGTGATAAAGTAAGGCTTATCGTTACAAGCGTTGATGTTCCGCATGGGATTGCAATAAAGGAATATGGTATAAACCAGCGCCTTGATGTTGGTAAGCCTGCCACAATAGAATTCACTGCTGACAAAAATGGAGAATTCACAACGTATTGCTCTGTAGTCTGCGGCGCAGGCCACGGAACAATGAAAGGAAAACTAATTGTGCATTAATTTATTTTTTAATTTTTATATTATTATAACATTTCAAATTTTATTTTAACATTTAAAAAATGAGGAAAATTCCAAAAACATTTTTAATAATTGTAATATTATTTTTATTTTCTTTATCATTAGCATCATCCCACTCGTCATATCTTTTTGGCATAAGCCTTGACTTTGACAGGGAGCTTAAGGAAAACACCATAAATGCAGCGCAAAAATTCATGAACACTCAAAAAATTCCAATAATTTTTGATTTGAACAACGGCCTTATAATGGTGCATTTTGAGCCTCAGCAAACGAATTATGTCGAGATAGATCCAATAGACTACAGCGTCCACGGTTTCAGAAATGAAAATTTAAAGCATTCACAGGGAACAGTAAAATTTTCCACGAAGCAGGCGTTTGAAATAGCAATGAAGGAATTTGATAAGCTTTCTCCAAGCACTAAATCCGAGCTGAAGTATTCAAATGCCGTAGAAGTGGATGGAACTTATTTTTACAAATGGTTTAGGTACAATAATGGAATACTCATACTGAACAATGATTTTTTTGTGAATGTTGACGCTGTCAACGGAAACGTCATAGCAAAAAGGCTTGCAGTGTTTGGCTACCCTGCGCAATTGATGGACAAAAACCCTGCAATAACCGGCAATGTAGCAAAAAAAGTTGCAGAATTAACTTTTAATCTTCCCTCTGTTGAAAATTTTAATCCTTACCTCGTCATAAATGGAAATGAAATGTTGTGGGTCAGCAGGCTGAAAGGGCCGTTTTATCCGTTTTACGTTGGAGTTAGCGCAAGGGACGGCAGCATAGCTTTCACTGGAGTAGTCCCGGGCGAAGTGCCGGATAATTACAGTGCAGGAATCGAAATAAAAATTATAGAAACAGATATGGTAGAAAACATTTACAGCTCAAAATGAAAAAAATAATAGTTATCTTGGTTTTTGCCATATTCTTGATTAGCTCATGCTCCCAGAGGGGTACAGATGCGGCAAAAGCAAAAAAACTGATAGATTATAACAAGAAAAAATTTGACAGTCTTCCATTGAGCGGAAAAATTGTTAACGGAATCAGGGAGATTAACATAAAAGGCTCGCAATATGAATGGGAGCCTGAAAACATTGTCGTAAGCAAGGGCGACAAGGTAAGGCTCATAGTGGAAAGCATTGACGTTCCACATGGATTTGAGATTGAAGGAATCCAGATACCGGAATGGAATCCAGATAATCTGATAAAAAAAGGAGACAAGGCAACTCTTGAGTTTACAGCCAAAGATTCAGGTGTGTGGGACACAATATGCTCAGGCTACTGCGGGCCAGGCCACGGAACAATGAAGCGAAAATTCATAGTGAGGGAATAAAATGAAAAAAATAAGCATTTTTTTAATAATTGTTCTTGTTTTATTGCCTGCTGTTTTTTCACAGGTTGGGCTGGACAAGCTTAGGGAATACAACCAGCAGCAGGCTGTGTTTTATCTGCAAAACCTCACATTTTTTGTTGCATTTCTTGGAGGAATCATAAGCGTGCTTCTTCCGTGCACGCTTGCAATTTTGCCTGCATTCTTTGCATATACTTTCAAAGAAAAAAAAGAAATAACCAAGATGACTCTTGTTTTTTTTGCCGGATTTTCGCTTATTTTTGTAATACTTGGAATTGTTGCTTCTGTTCTCGGGCAGTCGCTTACAACGCTTCAAGTGGCTGATACAAAAATGCTCGTTTTCATTGCAGGCATTTTTCTTATTGCATTCGGCATAATGACTATGCTGGGTCTTGGATTTAATTTCATGAGGCCAGGCAAAAATACAAGCCATGACATTTTTGGAACATTCACTTTCGGGATATTTTTCGGGCTCGGATGGAGCGCATGCCTTGGGCCGGTGCTTGCCGGAATACTTCTTATCGCGGCGACATTCCAGAATTATATCTATGCTGGCCTGCTTCTCTTTGCATACTCCTTGGGCTTGTTTGTCCCGCTGTTCATAATCTCAATTTTGTTTGACAAATACAACCTGACGCAAAAGCCGTTTATCAGAGGAAAAGAATTTGAAGTAAAAATTTTAGGAAAAACATTTTTCATTCACACAACAAAAATAATTGCAGGATTATTGCTTATTGGAACAGGGGCGCTGTTCATAAAATATAACGGCACAAGTGTGATAAACACAGCAGACCCTTTAAGAACATCTGTTTATGCTTATACAATTGAAGGCAAAATATTTAACCTCCCTTTTATTGATTTTATAGGGCTCGTTGCATTATTTTTGTTCGTGGCTTTAGTTGGCTACTTTTTGCATAAGCATAAAAAATCAAATGAGAAAAATAAGCCAGAATAAGCCTCTGTGAACGCAAATGAACACATTTAAGCTGTTATTTGCTGAAAAAACCATAATAGGGCAAACGTTTTTTAGGTAAACTATATATTATACCCTATAACTAACAATAAAAATGGAAAAAAACAATGAAACTTTTGAAAAGGCAATAATGGCTTTGATGGTCATTGTAAGTGCAATCCTTACTTATACAACCTACCAGCATGCAAAACTTGCCGGTTTTAGCTATCTTACAGTAATCTCGCTTGTTTTCATACTCGCGCTTATAGGGCTGGTAATCTGGCTGCTTGTTGACAAAGCAGAGTTCAAGACCGCAGTTCCACATGAAAAAATAAAGGCAAAACCAACACCGCTTACTCAAATAGAAAAAATTACTTATGGCTTTGTTGTTTTTGTCGCGCTGCTGATTGTTTTCAACCAGATGCAGCTGTCGCAGGCTTCAGCCCTTCTTGGAGTCAAAAGCCCTCTTACATTCAAGACATCATCCTCTAAAGTAAAGCTTCAATTGACAGGCGATCCTGTAAAAGACGCAATAGCAGTAATGATACCTACAGGCACTCCATTTTATGGAGAAGCGTTGAGAGTTTCGTTTGACGACCCTATAAAGAGCCTTGATATAATTGCAAACCTTGACCCTTCATACGGAAGAAACAAGCTCCAGTTGACTTCAGCAGAAAAGGAGAAATATATTAGAATATTGACAACGCCTTCAATGGGGTGCGAGTACTGCTGCGGCGCTGATACGGCTGTTACAAAAGACGGAAGGCCAACGTGCGGATGCCAGCACTCATGGGCAATGAGGGGATTGGGTGCTTACCTTATAAAAAACTATCCTGATATGACAGACGAGCAGATAATGCGTGAAATCTCCAAATGGAAGGCATTGTTTTTCCCAAAACAGATGGTTCAGAAATACATACAGGAAACCCAGTCTGGACAGTTTACTGCCGATATATCATCAATTTTACTTGATGTTGACGAAGACAAGCTCAAGGAGATGAAAACAACAGTTGCTTCATCAGATTCACAGGCATCAGGCAATGATGCATCTGCATCGCTTGAAGACCTCCCAGGAATGGTAGGCGGCTGCTAAACCATATCAAAATATTTATATAAACTAAAAAATCAATCAAAGGAGGATAAAAAAATGAACAGAAATGTTGTTATTATTGTCGTACTGGCTGTTTTAGTGCTGTTGACAGCAGTGCAAGCTGTCCAACTGAACGGCCTTAAATCAAGCATAAGCAGCGGCAAGATAAGCGTGGCAAGCACTCCATTAGCTTCATCAGGAGCAGGGGCAAGTGCGCCTTCAAGCCTTGATAACTTACCTGGAATGGTAGGCGGCTGTTGACGTGTCGATAAATCGCAAAGCGATTTTCGATCATGCTCAAAAACACCGATTTAATGAAAAGTGTTTTTGACAATAATAAGGGGGAATTAAAATGAAAAAAGAAATGTTGTTTTTAGTTTTAGTTGTAGTTGTAAGCATCTTTTTGGTTGGATGCGGCCAGAAGTCTGATTACTCAGCTTACAACCAACCGCAGGGACAGCAGCAGCAATACGTTGGCGGCGGCTGTGGAGTTGCTACGCAGGCAAGCTACGAAGATACTCCAGTTGGAGCATTTGACTCAGTAAACACACAACTATAAAATGAATTTAAGCAAACGAGAAAAAAGAAAGCTTAGGCAGCAGAATATAAACCCTACAGATATAGTTCAGGAACAAAAACCCATATTTCAAGCCGAGCCAAAAAAAAGCAAGCTCAAGATTTATTTGATGGTATTTGCTGCGCTTATAGTGCTGGCAATAGCATATTCAGTATATTCACTCACCCAGCCAGGCCCTTATGACAATTTCGCAAAGTGCCTTACAGAAAAAGGCGCCGTAATGTATGGGGCAATGGACTGGTGCAAGTTCACACAGGGGCAAAAAGGAATGTTCGGGAGATCATTCAAATACATAAATTACAAAGAATTTCAGGAATTGCCAGGAATAAAGAAAACACCCACTTGGGTCATAAACGGAGTCTGGTATGAAAACACGCAGTCTTTTGATAAATTATCTTCAATAACCGGATGCAAATTGGGA
>Ga0209542_10015084_pt1 | contig 13035 bp, 12 predicted proteins | sample RifCSPhighO2_01_FD_184028 | JGI IMG/M metagenome (GOLD analysis project Ga0209542, IMG submission 184028) | Soil microbial communities from Rifle, Colorado - Rifle CSP2_plank highO2_0.1 (SPAdes) (version 2) | ecosystem: Environmental > Terrestrial > Deep subsurface > Rock core/Sediment ... | reverse complement strand
TCCATGGTCATAGTACGGATATGATACGAAACCAGGACAGAAGGAGCTATTACAGGCTCCTTTTGTGTTGGAATCAATAATTATTTCGGTGTAATTGTGTATTGGAGAAGACTTAGGGAGTATTTTCCAATCCCTAAATGACACCCAAATATCTTATCATATTTTTGCCGAAATTTGTTTAAAAAGCTTTAATCTTTCTTCTTGTAATCTCTTAGCTGACTCGTAATGGGTCAGCTTTTTTGATTCTGTTTCAAGTATTTCTCTGGTTGCTCCGGTAACAAGGTATTCTTCCAGATTTTTGATGGTTAGTAATTTCTGACAGGGAGTAAGATATTCTTTGTATTCTTTTTTAATCTTACCTTTTTCATCAATCTGATCCTCAGAAAAAGCGCAATGCCGATGGAAATTAAGATAAGGATTCAAATATTTTCCTAGGAACTCATTAATCAATATGGCATGTTTCTTTGGTATGTGCATATAACCCATAGTCTTTCTGATGACGGCTCCATTCTTGCCCTCCACCAAAGCATTATCATTGCTGTGTCTGGCTCTGGATTTAGTCTGGTGAATATTCAGCTTGTTTAAGAGACTAGCCACTACCTTGTTAATATATTCCGATCCATTGTCGGAATGGAAATTGATGATTTTAAAAGGCAGTAGTTTAAGAAGTTCTTTCAAGACCGGAATTAAATGTTGTTCAGATATTGTTTCTACACAGCCGACAAATTCCCATTGGCTTATCTCATCTACGATATTGATGTAGTATACCCCTTTTTCCTTATCTAAATCGCCCTGATGGACCGAATCTATCCTTAAATAGCCTGGTTTACCCTGATTATCCGGTTTTCTTCTCTCTCCGATAGAAATGGCCGTTTTCTTAGTCTTAGTGTAAAAAAGGACTCGGCTGGTATATATCTTGGTCTTTCTGAGATTGTAGATATGGCTTTTGGATATATGGCTTAATTTCTCAAACTTATCATCGCCATAAATATGATACATATCCTCAAGACATTTCTTTAGGGCATAACCGTTGGGATTTTCAAAGGCTGAAGCTACGTCAGCCAGCAATTTAATATCGGGCACTTCATAAAAAGTCTCAAAAGCATTTTGGGTCCTTTCTTTAACAAATACCATGCCGGTATCTTTCTTCCTTTTGATTAATCGATCAACCTGGCTATCAGAATATCCGCTTACAGATTTAATATATTCTTTGATAACCGCTTTATTCTTTTTTGTCTCGGAAGAATATCTAAACTTTCCGAGTGTTCGACCGATCCACTCGTAAGTCTTGGCCTTACCGGCAGTTCTTTTAAATTCGGCGCATTGTGAAAGTTTTACAAACTCTCTAAGCTGTGCCAGGCTTGTTACTGACTCGTCGTTCATATCCATAGTCATATATCGGCATGATACGACGAGTCATCCACTTAAGGGAGCTTTCGGCTCCTTTCTGTGCTGGAATGACCCTTGATTTGGGTGTCATTGTGCGTTGGACAAGACTCCCCTGTTTATTAATTTAAAATTTATTATAATTAGATTGTACTTAATTAATAATAAAAGAAATATATGAGAATAATTGAGAAAGGAGAATTAAAATGGATAGATATACTCAGGCCGACGGATGAGGATATCGATTTTTTGGAAAAGAATTTTGATTTTCACCCTCTGATCCTAGAAGAAGTCAGAACCCCGACTTTTCATCCTCAAGCGGAGTCTTACAAAACTTATCTTTTTGTTATCCTTCATTTTCCAGATTTTAATAAAAGAGCCGGTCAGATTCAATCGGTGGAGTTGGATTTCTTAATAACTCCTAAGGCTGTAGTTACGGTGCGTTACCAGGATTTTCCTGATTTTGATGTTGTATTCGAGGAGATGAAAAAAAATTCAGAGGAGTATTTTAATAAAACAACAGGACACGTTTTTCACCATTTGGTTAAATGGCTTTTTGGCAGGACATTTCCGGAGCTTGATAAAATAAAAAAGTCAATTGATGAGGTTGAGCATCGTATCTTTGATGAATTTGATGACGATATCATTGAGGAGATTGCACATATAAAGAGGCAGATATTGGATTTTATCAGGGCATTGAAACCGCAGAAATCGGCCTGGGATGAAATGACCGATATAAGTATAGAGTTCTGGGGAGATAGAATCAAACCTTACATTTCTGATTTAATTGCTGATTATAATCGAACTCTTAATTTTACCGAAACACATCGCGAAGTTACTGATTCACTTCATCTGACTTCGAGTTCTCTACTGGATAATAAGAGGAACTATGTGATTAAAATATTAACCGTGTTTACGGCCTTGATGCTGCCCCTTTCCCTGTTTGCTTCTATTTATGGAATGAACCTTTCATATATGCCTTTAGCCGCGCATCCAGATACATTCTGGTGGTTTATGGGCGGGATGATTGCAATTATTATCGTTACCTTGATTTGGATGAAGAAGAATAAGTGGATTTAAGAATATTATTTAGATGTTTGGCGCTGTTTAATTAAGTTTATGAAGAAAGAAATAAACTTGCCTTGAACGAAGCTGAAGAGTAGAATGTTCTCAGAGTTCTTTTAGGAGAATAGTCCATGTATTTTATAGATGACCGTATTATCAAACTGTTCGTCGGTTTACTCTGCTTCTTTATCGGTGCAGCAATCGGTGACACGCTGGAAAGCACGGGTCACTCTAAGCTGGAAATTCTAAGCTATGGCCTGATATTCCTGGGTGCATTTATGCCCGCCTTTATGCTAGGGGGTTATGTGAAGGGAAGGCGAAAAAAGTAATTTTGTTGCAGTAAATAAATTAAAAACGGCCCCTTTGGCCGTTTTAGGTTATAAACTCATATCTTATTTTATTTGATATGTAATTGTTACGTTGACAGTAATTTCATTCTCTCCGACTGGAACTGCGGGAGCTGACCCACCTCCGCCAACTCCACTGTCGGTTGCTTTAGCTTCCATCATGTAGGGTCCGGGATAATAACCGCCTTCACTGAAGTTAACTATTTTGCCGAGGCGGATGCCGATCTGCTTTTTAAGGACGTTGGCTTTTTCTTTTGCATCTTTAATGGCTAATTCCCTTGCTTCATTTTTTACTTTTTCTATATCATCAATCTGGAAACCAAGATTATTAACCTGATTTGCGCCTTGGGCAACAAGTCCGTCAAGGATAGCGCTTACTTTATCGAGATCGCGAACTTTAACTTCAAAGGATTGATTAACCTGATAACCGGTTATTTTTGGATTTGAGTCGTAGTATTGAGGATAGCTGGATGGAGCAGATGGGGCTGATCCCTCGATTCCCATAGGTAACGGAACGGGGCGGGGATAGCTATATTGAGGATAAACATTGTATCCAGTGGTTTTAATATCTTTTTCGTCTATTCCTTGGCTTTTAATGAAATTAACAACTTTCTCGGATTTTTTTGAGTTATCATCCTGAGCTGCTTTTGATGTTTTTGCCTCGGTTACAATCGAGAAGCTGATTGCAGCGATATCGGGTTTTGCGAAAACCTTACCTTCACCCGAGAATGAAACGGTATTAGTATTTGTTGCGGTATTTGAAACGTGGCTGGTCATTACAAGCAAAAAGATTGCGAGTATTAGCATAACCAGCGTTCCTGACCAGACTAGAGGTTTGAAATTCATAAAATTATCAATTTACAATTCCTAATTTCCAATCAATTTCCAATGTTTTAATCTCCAATTGTTTGAAAATTAATTAATTGAAAATTCAATGAAAATTGAGAATTGATAATTGAAAATTAAGCTATTTATTATATTATAACGTTAAGTGATAAAAAAGGAAATCTACCTGATATTGGATAACATCCGGAGCCGGGAAAATGTCGGCTCGATTTTTCGTACGGCTGATGGAGCCGGAGTGTCTAAGATTTACTTATGTGGAATTACTCCTCAGCCCCCGCATCCTAAGATAGAAAAAGCTTCTCTCGGTGCTGAAAATTTTGTCCCCTATGAATATATACGAAATACCTGGCGGGTGGTTACAGCACTTAAAAAGGATGGGGTAGCAATCTTGGGCCTTGAACAGGCTAAAGATTCTGTTAATTTATTTAATTTTAAGCTGTCAGGAAATAAATCATGGGCTATTATTGTGGGTAATGAGGTTAATGGCATAAGCCCGAAGATTTTAAAATATTGCGATAAAGTCGTCGAGATTCCTATGTCCGGTAAAAAGGAAAGTTTAAATGTGAGTGTCGCGGTTGGGGTAGCTTTATATCAATTGATGCACACTAATTAATTGTATATCGGGTCATAATAAGATATTATTTTAGTATAGTTATTCTCGAAAATTAATATATGAATATGAAAAACACTCTCGCAGCTCTCAGCCCAGAATCTATAAAGGAAAAAGATCCAAAGCGCTATAAATATAATGATGAAGTCGGAAATTATTATATAAATTTAAGAGGTTTAGATGTTCCTCAGATAGAAGGTGTTGATATTCCAAAACTGGAAAAAATTTCAAGAATAATCAGGGGATTTGCTTTCTCGGCTATTAATAATATTAAGTCTGGACATCCCGGCGGTTCGTCTTCAAAAGTAGAACAATTATTAACAATGTTAACCAGCGGTTTTTTTGCTTTTGATCCGCAAAGACCGGAACATAATGGCCGTGACAGAATTGTGTGGTCTGCTGGCCATTGTACTCCTCTTGCTCATGCTTTGAATGCAGTTGTTTATGAAGCCATGCAGGTTACCGGTAGGGAATTCGACAAAAATATTGATGCAGCCCGTCCATCAGATCTGGCAAGATTCAGACACGTATCCGGTCCTCCGGGACACGTTGAATCCTGTTGTGCGCTTGCGGATGCATCAACCGGATCATCGGGACATGGCTTTTCCTCTGCTCTGGGAATTGCAACACTTCATAAATCTTGTGGATTAGGAACGAAAGTATTTGTTGTTGCCGGAGATGCTGAAACCGAAGAGGGAATGAGCTATGAGGCAAGAAATCTTGCTGTAAGCTTGGGTATGGATAATCTGACGGTTATGCTTGATTGGAACGGATTTGGTATCGACGGACCCATAACAGAAGTTGTGGTTACTCCGCTGGTCAACCATTGGTTTGGTATGGGATGGAATGTGATTGAGGTTGATGGGCATAATTTTACTGAATTAATGCATGCTCATATGCTGGTAAATCAAGGATTTGGGAATAAAAAACCGAGCGTAATTATTGCGAAGACTATAAAAGGTAAGTTTTACGGAAAATTAACCGGTTCACCTGACTCGCATGGAACCCCTGCCTCACAGGAGGACTTCGTAAAAATAATGAGAGAAGAGCTCGGATTTAATATTCCGGGTGTTGCCGGAGAAACGATGAAAGATATTGAAGTTGTTATGGCCGAACTTACGAAAGAGGATGCCGAATATTTACTATCACGCATTGATATTAAAAAAGTAAAGGAAGAACCGGAACTCATTGAAGTCATGAAAAAAGCTTTGCCCGGTCGCGAGATGATTGATTATAGGTCAATCAAAAGACCGGATGTTCTTCCGCCTGAATTGGTTTTCGCTGAAGGAGAAAAAACACCGAACAGAAAGGCCACTGAAGCTTGGTATAAGTGGATTATGCAAAGGTCAGCCTTTTTCTATCTCGGCTCAGGGGATTTAATGAAATCTATTCTTACCGGTGCAGCTGAGAATGTATATGGAATAATAAATAAGGATAATCCGCTTGGAAGAGGAATCCGTTTTGGAATTGCTGAACAAAATATGGCAATGATGTCGACGGCTATGACTCAAGATATCTTGCCTGGCGATTTTAAGGCTATGAGTGTTTTTAGTACTTATGGTGTATTCACTTCAATAATGGCGAATCCCGTTCGTATGGCTCTTTTGAATAATTATGCAAATCCAAATGCAAAGGGATTCTTCATTATGATGGCTGCTCACGATGGACCGGAAACCGGAGAAGATGGACCAACTCACCACGGATTATTCTGGATGTCGTTGTTTGATGCATATCCTGGAATAAAAGTTTATAAACCGATGGATGCGAATGAGACTATTGAAATGCTTTTCTATGCTATGGAGAAAGGCGAGCCTATTGCGCTATCGATAATGCGTCCCCCAACGCCGGTGTTTAAGAGACAGGGAGACGTTCCACCTGCACGAGAAGCGGTGAATGGTGCATATATTTTTAAACAACATTCTGAAAACGGAAAACCGAAGATAGTGCTGGCAATTTGCGGGGGACAAGTTATGGCCAACGTGTTGGAGTTGGTTCCCGAGTTAGAAACTGAATTTGATGTAAAATTAGTTGCCGTTACGTCGCCGGAATTATTTGAGGAATTAAGAGAAAGTAATCCGACAAAAGCTGAAAGCATCTTTTCTTACGAAGAGCGTGGACACACCTTAACTATTCATAACGGATGGCCGGGTTTTTTGTATCCATTCCTGCTTCCGAAAGATCACGATGAAAGAGTCATTGGGATATCAAATTTCCTAGAATCAGGAACAATGGCCGAAGTGTATACATACGCAGGCTTCGATGCCAAAGGATTAAAGGATAAAATTAATAAATATATAAAACACAAGTAATCTCTCGCACTCATCTTCTCGACCAGCTTTTTATCTTCGTAGTAAATTGCATAAATTAATCTCAATTTGTCTCATAATTTTCAGGCCCTGTTTCCCAAAGTCTCAACACCCGAAAATTATATAGTCAAATATTCGCTTAATTTATACAATTTACTGCTCGAAAAAAGAAAGGTCTGCGAAATGAGCGTGAGAGATTACAATAATAAACGATGAAGATATTCGTCACACGTCCCATACCGGAAGTTGGAATAAAAATGTTAAAGGACAATGGCTTTGAGGTTGTTGTAAACGAGGCAGCTAGAGATAGGGCTGCTACAAAAGAAGAATTATTAGCCGGTGCTAAAGGTGCAGATGCGATACTCTCAATTCTCACAGATAAGATAGATGCCGATGTGATGGATGCAGGACTCTCGACATTAAAGGTTGTTGCAAACTATGCAGTCGGATATGACAATATTGATGTTAATTCTGCGAAGGCAAAAAACATTATTGTAACTAATACTCCCGGTGTGCTGACTGAGACTGTTGCCGAACATACTTTTGCCCTGATACTTTCAATTGCTCACAGAATTGCTGAATCGGATAAATTTACCCGTGACGGTAAGTATCATGCCTGGGGTCCGGAGCTTTTGCTTGGTACTAATATCGCCGGTAAAACGTTAGGTGTTGTCGGTCTTGGAAGAATTGGTACTATGGTTGCCCATCATGCCGTTAAGGGTTTTGGAATGAAGGTTGTTTATACTGATCTTAAGGCTAACCCTGAATTTGAAAAAGAATTTGGAGCGGTTTTTGCAGACAGCATTGATACATTATTGCCTCAATCTGATTTTGTTTCTATTCATGTTCCGATGAATGAGGCCAATAGACATCTTATTAATGCTGATCGTTTAGGAAAAATGAAAAAATCAGCCTATCTAATAAACACTTCCCGCGGTCCGATAGTGGATGAAGCTGCCCTGGCAACGGCATTAAAGGATGGTGTGATTGCCGGAGCAGCTCTTGATGTATATGAATTTGAGCCGAAGATTACTCCGGGATTGATTGAGTTGTCCAATGTAATATTAACTCCTCATACTGCTTCAGCTACTCTTGAAACCAGAAACAAAATGGCTGAGATGGCCGCCACCAATATAATTGCAGTTCTCAAGGGCGAAACTCCTCCGAATCTGGTGCAGTAATTTAAAATACTGATAATTCCTTTGTCTCATATAGCTAAGTCGTAATAGGTTATTTATCTCGAGTCCCGTCGAGAGATTGCGCCTGTCCTGAGCGTATTGAATGGTCTGAGGCGTATGCCTGTCAGCCCATGACGGGGCCAAATTATCACGATCTAAAACCACTCAAAAGGTTGGTTTTAGATCGTGCGCTGTCTAAGTTTCTGACGGCAGAATAAGATCGAGAATAGTAGGTCCTATCTCTGGTCCCGCACTGATTCCAAATTGAATGATCGGGTATAATATAATGCTATCATTTTTATTGCTACTTGTCATTTTTTCTTTGGCTCGTACGAGACTGCTCGTTCTTGAGGATTTTGGACAGCTTGAAAAACCCTTACTGGGCTTAGTTAATGAACAGTTCGAGCTTGAGGTAGTGAGCCAAGTCGTGATAGGTTATCGTGCACGACGCGCATGGCCGAAATAAAATAATAAGACCACCCCTTTGGGGGTGGTCTTATGTTAAAAGCCAAAAATAAACTACTTTGCTTCTTTATTACTTTGCATTTCTGAGTCCATCTTCTTTAGTTCATCACAACACATTCTTAGCAACTGAGTTTATGGATTATTTTTTTGGCCAATATAAAATCTCGTTAACATAAACAGGAATTTTGAATTGCCTTGCTAGCGAAAGGATGTAATCTCCAATCGTATTATATTCTTTAAACTTCTCGTTATAAATTATATTTTCCAGCAATGCACGTACTCTGCGTTTATAATCGTCACGCTCTGATTGTTCTGGCGGGAATTCATACTCGAGCTTAATTTTCTCTGCCCCACTTTCCAATTGTTTTAAAACAGAATCTTTAAATTTAGAGTTAGTAATATTCGGCAGATCAAATTGGAGTCTTAAAAATTCTGGGCTATTGATATCTATATATTCTGTCACTTTTCTCATTGTGGGTGCGTCATACGGCAAATCGGTGATGCCCAATAATTCTCCGACGCGAATCAATTCCCTCGTGTCGATTCCTTCTTTTGTTAGTTTTTCAAATAATTGTTCTTTCGTGAGTTCCATCATATCCTTCCGGATATTAATGCCGATAATATCTTTCGACTTCACCCTATTCTTTAAAATAATTTCACCAGGGTTAAGGTATGTGACATCTTCAAGACCCTCCGGCGTGTATCTTACATTATATTTTTTATAAAAATCTGAATCAATTACTCTGCGCCCCTCTTCGTCTTTTTTCAAGCCGTCTTCTTTTATTGCTTTTTTCAGTGCACGATAATATGTTCTCTCGTGAGCGTGAAGAACTTGTTCGGGAACCCTAACCATTAAAGAAATACCCCTTCTAAGAATATCTCGTCCCAATCCTCCCTCTTGCAAATTGCCATAGCCTTCCATATAAGCCTCCATATCCAAAGTAGCTATGCCTCTTTCACCTGAATCATATGGTCTATCGGGGTTGTAGCCAGAATAACTTCTTTTTATTTTAGCTCTATCCGCAAATTTTTTTGATAGAATGCCTTGTTTTAGTATCTGCTCTATACTGAATATTCCTCCAAGACCATCAAATGAAAAACCTGGATTATGAAAAACAACATCCGGGTCTTTGGCTGGATCGAATTCGATAATTTTCTTTGATGCCTCTGATTCGTCGGCATCGATAGTCTCTTTATTATCTAAGTATTTCTCGGCTTCGGAATAATCGGTAGCCTCACCCGATTCCACTTTCTTTCGGAGCATTGCTGCTTCTTCTTGGGCTTTTTCTAATGAGTATCTTTCATTTTCCATATAAGTAATTTAACATTTTAAATTAAAAACTAAAAGATGCGCACGAGACGGGTCGTTTCTGGGGATTCCAGACAGCTTGAAGAACCCTTACTGGGCTTAGTTAATGAACAGTTCGAGCTTGAGGTAGTGAGCATAAAGTATCTGCTCGTCATTGTAAATTTATCGTTTTTTGTGTATATTCAGAATATTGAATTATTAAATAAATCATTATGAATGATGAACTTATAAAGCAAGCAGATATCCACCATATTGCCGAAGAAGGTTCTAAAATCTATCTGGAAATTAAAGATAAATACGATCCCAAAGAAAAAGGTAAATTCTTGGCTATTGATATTGATAGCAAAAAGGTCTATCTAGGTGTTACTAGTGCAGAAGCCGTTGAAGAGGCTAAAAAGAACCACCCTGATAAAATCTTCTATGTTATTAAGGTCGGCTTTGATGCAGCCGAGACTATGGCACAGTCTTTTATGGGACCTCGATCCAATGGTTAAGGGAACTTTTGTTGAAAATGTGCCGTGGGTTAAGGTCATCTTAGGATATGGGCGATCCATTCAAGCTCCTTTCTTAGTTTTAGATACCGGATTTACCGGTGATATTCAGGTTACTTCCAAGATAGCAACAGAGCTTGGATTAAAAGTGACTGGCATCAGTCCAACTCGAATTGCCAACGGACAAATCGTTCAAATGCCCTCCGCTCTTGCCATAGCTGCAATGGAAGGTCGCACGAAAGTTATAGAAGTTTTAATTTCAGATAGTATGCCTTTAGCGGGAATTAGCTTTCTAGCCAAGTTTAGTTATAAAGCTACCGTGGATTGTAAAAATAAAACAGTTACCCTTGAAAGAATGGTTTAAAAATAGGTATACTCACGGTATTGTCATGAATAAAAAAAAGAAACGTTACTATTTTGATTATGCAGCTACAACACCCGTCGATAGACGGGTGTTAAAGAAAATGCTTCCGTATTTTACGGAAGATTTTGGCAATCCTTCAAATTTGTACTCAATCGGACATAGTGCAAAAAAGGCTGTTGCAGACGCGACTAAAAAAATAACAGATATTCTTGGTTGTAAGGCCGAAGAATTTGTATTCACCGGTTCGGCCACAGAATCCGATAATCTTGCCATTATCGGAACGGCAAGAGCAAACAAAAGTCGCGGTAACCCTTCGACTGGGCTTAGGGCAGGTAGAATTATAGTTTCTAATGTAGAGCATAAGGGGATTCTTTCTGCCTGCGAGGCACTGAAAAAAGAGGGTTTTGAGGTAATTGATTTAAAAATAAATAAAGACGGATTCGTGGATGAAAAAGAATTGGCCGGATTGATTGATTCCAAAACGATATTGGTCTCTATCGCTTATGCCGACAGCGAAACCGGAACGATACAGCCAATCAGAAAATTGAGCAATATAATAAAAGAATATCGTAAAAAAAATAATACCGGCTTGCCTTATTTCCACACCGATGCCGCTCAAGTCGTGAATTATCTGGATATTAATGTAAATAATCTTGGAGTTGATTTGATGACTTTGTCGGCTCAGAAAATTTACGGACCGAAAGGAATCGGAGGGCTTTATATCAGAAGGGGAACGGCAGTTCAGCCGATAATTTATGGAGGAGGCCAGCAATTTAACATAAGGTCCGGGACTGAGAATGTTCCGGGAATAGTCGGATTTGGCGAAGCAATGGAACTGGCCTTGAAAGAAAGAGGTAGAGAATCGGTAAGAATCTCTATTCTACGGGATAAACTTCAGAAGGGTATTCTTAGTAAGATTGATAAAGTATTGGTTAATGGTAGTGAGAAAAAAAGATTGCCTAATTTTACAAATCTTTCCATACTGGATATTGAAGGGGAGGCGATGCTTTTGTATTTGGATAACAAGGGGATAATTGTAAATACCGGTTCGGCCTGTAATTCACAGAGCCTCGAACCCTCTTATATTTTGCAAGCTTTCGGAAGGCCATACGAATATATCCACGGCAGTTTGAGGTTTACCTTAGGCAGATATACAACTAAGAAAGATATCGATTATGTCGCCAGATATCTTCCGGGAATTGTTAAAAAATTAAGACTAATCTCGCCACTTAAACTTGATTCTAATGACCAAAAAGATATATCAGACAAGAGGGCATTCATCGGCGGTCAGACCCCGCATTTCCTGCGTAAGAAGAAGTAGCTAAAATTCTAAATCCTAATATCTAAATCCTAAATAATATCAAATGATTAAAATCCAAATATCAAAAAAGAAAAAAAATAAGAAAAAAACCACTCCCGATGTAGTTAATAGCTATGTCGGCGGAAGCTGGGTTTATACGGATTTGGTTAAAAGCCATTTCTTTAAGCCACGCAACCTGCTGTTGGAGGATCCCAAAAAAGCTATCTATGACGGCGAGGGAATAGTCGGCAGTCCGGCCTGCGGAGACGTTATGCGGGTATGGGTTAAGATCGATGCCAAAAAAGATAAGATCACTGATTTTAAGTGGCGTACTTTTGGCTGTGCTTCGGCTATTGCGGCAACCTCAATGCTGTCAGTGATGATAACCGAGAAGGGCGGGATGAAGATCGAGGATGCATTTAAGATAAAACCGCAGGATATTATGAAACGTCTCGGCGGTTTACCCGATAGAAAAATCCATTGTTCCGTATTGGGTGACAAAGCTTTACGTACAGCTGTTAATAGCTGGTTTAAAAAGACCGAACAATTTGATAGGATAATAGTCGAAGGAGGAAAGATTATCGATCCCAATACTAAGGTTACAGAAGCAGATATTGAAGAGGCGGTACTTGAAGGTGCTCTTACCGTTGAAGATGTACAAAAAAAGACAAAAGTTGGGATTGGCTATCCGGAGTGCATTCCTCAAGTCGAACAGCTCATAAGATTTTACAGAGAAAAATATTTCGGCCCCGACGAATAGGACAATTTCTAAACCCTAAACAGTATTAAAACTCAATAATAACGGCTTAAAACCGTTGTTTTTGTATCTATTGACTTGTTGCTCAAAAAAGTGTATAATCATAGGTAGGATATATAGTACCTTAATATTTTTATTTGTGATGGTCATGGCGAAAAGTGGCTTAAAAATAGGCCATTCCTCGCTATGACCACACAGGCCATGGTTCCTTCCCGGATTAGGGGAAAACGTTCTCGCCTAGTAGGCGAGAAAAAGACCGACTATTAGTCGGAAGGAGAAATCAAATGTCTAAGTACAACGTGTACATCGAAGATGTCAGTGTGGAAGCTGTTTTCAATAAGCTCGGTGGCGCGGAAGGAGCAAGACGTTTTCTCCGCGACGAACTCTTGGTTTCCGAACCGATCCGTTCGTGGCGCGAGGAAGACGGCGTCATCTACTTCTCGGTCACCTCCGATGGCACGACTGGCGAGGACTGGATCACCCGGCTCGAGAGCAAAGTCTTCCGCGTGGGTGGCTACGCCAAGCAGGTGCTCCGTTCACCGGACTTCAAGCCGACCAACGGCGTGACGACCGAAGTCGCCGTTCTCCCGGGGCTCCTCTTCGAGGACAAC
>Ga0209542_10015083_pt1 | contig 13036 bp, 13 predicted proteins | sample RifCSPhighO2_01_FD_184028 | JGI IMG/M metagenome (GOLD analysis project Ga0209542, IMG submission 184028) | Soil microbial communities from Rifle, Colorado - Rifle CSP2_plank highO2_0.1 (SPAdes) (version 2) | ecosystem: Environmental > Terrestrial > Deep subsurface > Rock core/Sediment ... | reverse complement strand
GTTTTTGGATCTTTCCATGAATTCATAACCATTTGGTGCACTTGCGATCTAGCGTATTCATCTGGTGTCATCAAATTTATAAGCGAAGACGGCATAGAAAGTGCAGCTCCCATATATGCTAGTTCAACCCCTGTCTCAAACTTATATCCATCAACAGAAGGCATAGACAGTAATTTCTTTGAAGCATCATTAACTTTGACGAAATCTGAAATGTCCATTTTATCAGTTGTATTTTGCAATCTGTCTCGAAGTAGTTGAAACTCACGATCTTCCATTAATTCCTTCAGACCAATAATCCCTATTCCTACCAAAGTAGCAAAACGGATGCTTGTATTTATTTTTGACGCTACAATAAATTCTTTTTTAGATCGTTCATTGTCCATCTTATGCCTGTCCAAATCCATAATCAAAAAATTCTTAAGAATTGTGGTCGCGTTCCATATCGAGTGCAAAGCTATAGATGCTGCCATTCCTCTTTCGTGAGAGGTTTTTTGAAAAACGGTTCCGAGACCATATGCATTTAACACCTGGTAGGCGTTTTTTTTTGCGTCAAACATCGGGATTATGTGACCAAGCGCAAAAAGCATATTATTTGTAATTCGTGCTTGATCAGATCTAATGGGTAAACCAATAACGTCACCAACTTTTGAAATAAAATGGGGAATTTTTTTACTTCGGAATACTAATTCTTCGAGCACTGGAGCAATAAATGTCCCGTATGAAAACAAAAGGCTTCCCTCTAAATCAATATTTAACTTATCTGCAATAGCAGCGACACCAAGAGTAGAAAGGCCTAATGTAAGAAGAGTGCCTCGTAATAATTTTTTAGATGGTGACTCAGCCATTCTATCACGTAAGGTTTTATTCTTTGATAGTTCAACTAATTGCGGATAATTATCCCGAGACCATTGAAGAAATTTGTCCCTGGCATCTACAGCTTCACCAACAATTCTCTGCAGATCCTGTTCTGGCATAGATTGAAGGATCTTTAAGTTTAATGGTTCTTTAATAAAGATGTTTAGTGATGGATTTTGTTCCATTCTGTTAACTAAAAATAGCCTTACTTACTATGGAACCGCTCATGGATCTGCCTAAGCTGAGGGTTTGTGATGTGGGTATAGATTTGGGTCGTGGAGACGTTTTTGTGGCCCAAGAGCTCCTGGATCGCGCGGAGATCAGCGCCGTTTCCCAAAAGATCTGTCGCAAAGGTGTGCCGGAGCCCGTGTGGCGTGATTTTAATGAGGAGCTTTGCCTTCCGCACATACTTTTCGACACTTCGCTGGACACTTCGTGGAGTTAAACGGATGGATTCACCGATCCGGTCGTCGCTATCGGGAGTTTTGCCTGAGTAGCGGATAAAGATTGGGCGCAAATCATCTTCACGGGTAGCTAGATACCGCCGTAACCAATCAGCAGCCCGCTCTGACAGGAATACGATACGCGTCCTTCTACCCTTACCTATCACGCTAAACTCCCGTCGATCCAGGTTGATCTGCTCACGATTCAAGCTGACAAGTTCTGAAACGCGAAGCCCTGTCGAAAACAGCACCTCCAACATGGCTTTGTCGCGAAGCCCTTCTTTCGTACTTATCTCCGGCATATTGAGAAGCCGCTCGACATCGTTATGCTCCAAAAACTTGATTGAGTGGCTCTCCGCTTTGGGTAAATCGATCTTATCAGGGGAAATGGTAGAGATATCACGTTTGGCCAAATATTTGAGGAAACTTCGAAGCGCAATGAGGTGATAATTTTGCGTCACACGCTTGAGGGTCATCCCTTTTTCATCGACGAAACGGGATAAGAAGAGACGATATTGACGGATATTTTCCGGCGTAAGAGCTGATAGAGTGGGGGATGGAGCGTTAGTACCTGCTAAAAAGTGTATAAATCGTTCTAAATAGTGTCGGTAATTGCGGATCGTGAGATGCGAAACATTCCGCTCAATTTCGAGGTATTCTAAAAAATCTTTAATAAGCTGTTCAAGTTCCATAATGTCGCTACAATTTATCATTGTACGACGCGATAAGGTTTGTCAATATGCTAGAATGATATATATGACTCCGTTTCAACAGAGACAGCTTGTTCTCATGCGCCAAATGGAGGCTAGCCTCGCTTCCGGATCTCGCGCTTCAACGATTGTCCCGTTCCAACAAGACTACATTTCGGATACGCAGCTCGCTCTTTCTGTAAATACCATGTTGCCATTAGAGATTGCCAAAACAATCCAAACAAAGCTCATCCAGCCACTTAAGACCATCAACCCAACGTATTATTATTATCCCAATGATGCACTGCATATAACACTTCATAGCATCCGGATCATCCATGATCCGCCCTCATATACACCACGCGACATCGATACGTCCAAACAACTTCTTAGACGACTCATCCCGTTACAACGGCCGTTTCCGTTTGTGCTATACGGCGTCATGTCACTACCGACGAGCGCTGCCGTGATTGCACTTATCACGCCGGAATATGATCGGTTTATCCGGTCATTACGCCAAACATTTATTGCTGCGGGCATTCCGGACGACAAAACGTATTTTACCGACGAAATGGTCTTTGCCAACTCGACGATCTGTCGATATACTCATCCGCCGTCAACGGAATTTTTGGAACAACTCAAAACACTCAACGATGTATCTATCGGTCAATTTGTCGCCACAGACGTTAAACTTATGGAGATGAACGCCGTGGCGCACCCGTCAAAAACACAGGTTTTGGGCACCTATAAGTTCCTTTAAAATTGAGGCTAATTTCAAGCCCCTGTAGTGACCTACAATGCCCCTGATTATCCAAAGACATATAAAGAGTCGTCAAGCGAAACGACAGATAAGTAGTTTGGGTCATTGAGACGAGAAATCAAGAGTTCCTAAAGCCAGAAAGTATATAGTACATAAAGAAAATTTAGAGAGAGGATCAGGTAAAATAGACAAAGATAATTGCAGCTTATTTTGCGAATGTCTTACGAAAGACGTCGTAACAATAAGCGTGTACTTTTGCGAACAGCACATTTCGTGATGTCGCAAAAGTATTATTGTGCGACTAAATAGATTTTTCTTCCCTGCTTGTGCCCAATCCAAAAACAGAAACCAGTATAATAGGCACCAAGCGATGTGGTATCCCGTATAAGAAAGAGAAGTGCGGACCCTTGTAGTCCTTAGCATGAGACTCTCTGACTCCTCAATCACACGTGCTCCGCCACCTTGGCGATACATTACCGGTTCTTTCTACACCTTCAAAACTGTCTTTCGGGTTTTTTATGGTGAAGTATAAATAGCGCATTAATATGCTCTAAATGAACACTTCTGAGGCTAACGTTCGCTCCTCTCACACGCCCTGCGTTGTACGGACGTCGTTATTTAGCGCTTTACTACGCTCTAAATCATTATATTTGAGGCTACATCTGGCATCCTTCTCCAATGTGTGCTAATGGGAACATTATGTTCGGCTTTATTTAGGGCGTCCCAATAAGCTAAAGTAGTTATTTCGAGGCTAAAATACCTCACTATGCACGGGATGCGAAGATGCGTTTAGAGCGTCAAAACAATCCAAACCATAATTTTATCGCACACTTTGTGTACTCAAGGGAGAGAAGGGACGAGTGATGCATGCATAGTGGATTACTCTACCCTATAGTTTAGCCTCATTATGCGTGATTCTGAGGCTGTGAAATGTAAACTCCTAGCCCGTGAAAATAATTATCCACACTTCGCTTTGCTCAGTGTAAACACATACCCTATAGTTTTACTTACATGTATCAAACTATATCAACTATATCAAACTGCCTCCCCTACCCAACCTTAACTTGCCCCAAAAAACTTCCTCACATTTTTATAGTGCAACTCTCCAATCCACTGTCACCATAACAATAGTGAAAACGATCGCAACGACACTAAAGAATTCCCAGACGGTACGCTTATAGAGTCGGTCAGCAAGGTACTGTTGGCCCATGCCAACCATGCCATAAAAACACGTGGTGAGAAAAAGTGCCAAAAGTGTCGTCCGTACGGGCCAAAACGAAAATATCCAAGCAAGTTCGGAAAGGACGAGCGTTATCATCATCGTTATATCCTTGACGCGCTTCGCAACCGTCGGCTCGAGTGTTATCGCCCAGATGATCTGTAATGTCAACGGATACGTCATCATCCCCACAAGAAGCGTTATCGCCCATCCCGAGAAACGGTATGCGAGTACGGTTTGAATGAGTAAAAAGTACGTGACGAGTGTGAGCAAAAATCCAACTGAGTGAGCCGCGCGAAGAAGTGCTATCGTACGGGCCGCTGCCACGTTATAGATGTTTTCCGTAAGAAGCAGTGCATACATGCCGACCGCATAAAGCGCTGCAATAGGAAGCCTCGTCACCCATCGTGTCGGGAGGAGAAAGTAAAACAACGCAACTGCCGCAGTAAAAAATGACGGAAGGATAAGAAGTGTCGCCCACTCTACGCGGGATAAATCATCTCGAAGTCCCAACGCAGTCAAGAGAAAACTTGCCATAAATATAACGCCGACCATCGGGTACCGAAAATCAAGCGGTACAAGCTGGGTAAACATAAGAAGTACCGTAAGCAGTATAGTGATCACGACAAATTGCTGCCGCTTGGTAAACGGCTGTGTCCGATCCCACCGCTTGAGTCTTTTGAGCAGCCGATGTGTCAGGTTTCGTATCATACATGACCTCACTACTTCCCCATCGTTGTCGTGACCCACGTGACATCGTCAACCGCTTGGAGTGATGCGATAAGGTCCATATGTATCTTACGCAGATCATCTGACACGCTTGTAGGATAAAGCGCTTCCATACGGGAACTGGCATCTTTTGAAAAAAGGTATTCGACCGCTCCCGGAGATGCGAGCGTACCACCTGCGTGTTCAAATATGTGCTTTAATGCAGCACCGGTACGCTGATGGTTGTCGGTTTCGGTCTCCACAATATATGCAACACCTCCTGGACCATATCCTTCATAGAGGATGTGTTGAGTATCTTTGCCTTGGGCGCTACTTGCGCGTCGTATCGCCCGTTCTATCGTATCTTTTGGCATGTTGACGGCTCGCGCCTGCTCGATTGCGAGCCGGAGTCTCGAATTTTTGTTGGGGTCAGTAACTCCCCCTCCCTCTTTGACTGAGATCGCAAGTGCATGCGAGGCCCTGGTAAACGCCTGGGCTTTGGCTGCGTCTGTCGTTTGCTTCTGGTGTTTGACCTTACTCCATTTCGAGTGACCTGACATATTGTAATTTTACTTCCATTTTGATACCCTTGTCCACCATAATGGATGTAACCATTTCCGATGCCGCTGCGATCACTTCTGCACTTACCCAACATTGGAAAGAGGCCGTTCGTATAAATCTTGCACTTCTTAAAAACGACAAAAACAATATAAGCTTCCTCAACCGCCTCGGGTTTGCGTATTTACAGGACGGACAACTCACCCAAGCCAAAAGAATATTTCTCCGGGTCCTCAAGCTCGACCCCTATAACCAGATTGCCGAAAAAAACATAAAAAAGCTTGGTGTTGTTCGTCAAAAGGATATCCTTCGGTCGAAACGCTCCGCAGTCGCTCCGATGTCGTTTTTGGAAGAACCAGGAAAAACCAAAATTGTCGAATGCGTCAATACTGCCCCACTTGCCGTGCTTTCCACGGTCTCGCCGGGTGAAGAGATTTCCCTCAAGGCAAAAAATCACGTGGTCGAAGTACGAAACCAACACAACACATACCTGGGTGCGTTGCCGGACGATTTGTCATTTCGGCTTATCAAATTTTTGGCCGTTGGAAATACCTACCAGGCACTTGTTAAATCCGTACGGAAAAACTCACTCGTTGTCTTCCTTCGAGAACTTACCCGGGGGAAGCGATTTGCTACCCAACCGTCCTTCACAACTACTGCACTCTATGTGCCGTTTACCAAAGTAGAGCGAGACTCGGAACCCGTAGAAACCGAAAGCAACACCGAAAGCGGCGAAAACGAAGATTAAGACCCACAACTACTTATACCGAGATGCTTCTTCCTCCCCAAGCTCAACGATGATGTCTGCACCTATTTCTTTGCCTCTATCCGCATCAACGTAGGCCGAACACCCATATGTTCCCCGAATAAACGTGGCGGCGTGCGATGTGAGAAGTGATCTATCCCCCAACAGCCGACAGCGGGAAATTCCCGGTTCTTTGTTACCCACAAACACGAGTTTGGCGCCCATGCGGGCCAGCTGGCGCGCGACTTCTTGCGCGACTTGAGGCACTTGGGTGGTGTTATAGACAGCTATCGATACTGATTCCTGGCGTATATCCGTATCAAAAAACTCGTTGTCTAATAGCGAATCTATACGGCTTTCGTCAACCTTCGGCACCATACTTCCATCTGGTATCACCTGTGTCGTAATGGCAGAAGAAACATCGATAACCCGTAGTGCGTCTACTGGCAGGGCCCACATGACACGAACAAGCCGAAGCCACGCTATCCACCCCGTGGTTTTCGGTTTACGGCGAACGGAAAAAATTCGGCGAAGAGATGTGACCGTCATCTCACCACGGTCCCCTACCCCCGTATCGATGATCACATCGGTAACCGGGATACCGAGAGATAAACTCACGCTGGACGTGACGAGTCTGCCATCCCGCTTATCGATGGCATCAAGGGAAACTAACGATCCCAAGGAATATTTGCCAACCCCATGCGCTCCGCGAATCACCGTATCGCTAGATAATGAAAGTCCGGTGACGCGATGCCGTTTGGCGTCAATGGATAAGACGTATACGGGTTCCCCGGTGACTACCACCGTCTGACGGTACGGAAGCGGCGTCAACAATCGCCGGATGCTGACGCTTACAACGACCGCGAAAGCGCCCAACACCATGACGACCACGTATCGCGCGAAGAAGCGTCGTGTACGACGTCCGTGACTCTCATTCGATGCTCTCATCACCAATCTTTTTTGCCCTTTTTGATAATTTCGACCTGAGGAAGCTGCCAACTACCACCAGAGAGTTGCTTTTGTGCTTTTTTCTCCAGGTCTTTCTTTTTCGCTTTTCGTTTATCGCCTTTATAATAGCCACCAAATTGTCCCATATCCCCTCCTTATTACCTATTGTAAAGCCACTTCTTTTTAAGTTCAAGAAATGAACCATCCAAAATTGATCGTCGGATATCAGTAACAAGAGCATTCACAAAGTGAATATTATGAATGGTAGCGAGACGATAGGCCAACAGTTCTTTCACTCGGAAGAGATGATAGAGATAGGCGCGAGAAAAATGTGCACAGGTATAACAGTGACAGTGAGGATCGATGGCTCGGGCATCTACCTCGTATTCTTTCTTGGTTATATCGATCTCATGTTTGGTTATTTGCTTATTTGTATATTTGCTCATTTGTTTATTCCTGTGGAACAGGCGTCCCATCCTTGCCAGTCTTGTCGGCTGCACGCAATCAAACGTATCCATCCCGTACTCGACAAGCGTAAAGATATCATCGATTTCTCCGACTCCCAACAAGTGCCGTGGCAAACCCTCCGGAAGATGAGGAGTCACCCATTCGAGCACGTTTTTCATTTCCGCTTTACTCTCGCCGACCGATACACCTCCGATAGCAATACCGTCAAAATCCATGGCGGAAATTACCATCGCAGACTCTTTTCGTAAATCTTCGTACACACTTCCCTGCACGACGCCGTAGAGGGCATGGTGGGGTTGTTTGTCATTGCGAGGAGTCATCGACGTGGCAATCCCATCAAGATTGCTTCGCTGCGCTCGCAATGACAGCCTGCGGTGTTCATCTAATGACCGTTCCGCCCACCGGTGTGTGCGTTCCATGGAAGTTTTTGCATACTCATGCGTCGTCGGATATGGAGCACATTCGTCAAACGCGATCATGATGTCGGAACCCAGCAAGTGTTGGATTTCTATGGACCGCTCCGGAGTGAACCTGTGTTTGGTTCCGTCCCAATGCGATGTAAATGTGACACCATCCTCGTCAATTGAGACTAATTCGCCAACCGGCTTATAATCATCGGGAAACACGTCGTTTTTGGCAAGGTCCGCTTTCTTCATTCGTTGTGCGAATCGGTTGCGATCCAAAACTGCTGACTCAGAAATCGCAACGTTGACCAATCTTTTACTCCCCAGCGAAAACACTTGGAATCCCCCGCTGTCGGTAATGATCGGACCGTTCCATCCCATGAATTTATGCAGTCCGCCAAATTTACTGATTACATCAAGACCAGGCCTCAAGTAGGCATGATAGGTATTGACGAAAAAGAGCTGAACACCAAGTGTACTCAACTCATCAGGAGTTAATGATTTGACCGTCGCCTGCGTCCCCACGGGCACAAACGCCGGAGTATCGATAGTACCGTGTGGGGTTTCGATCGTGCCGAGTCGAGCGGTGGATTTTTTTGATCGGTGAGTGATGCGAAAACCAAACGACCTCATCATGCTATGTTACCCTATTCCGTGCTCGATTTTAAGCCGCTGGAGTTTCCCGATCATGTCATCTTCGGATACGCCGAAATCGTTGAATAATTTATTGACTATGGTGAGTGCTGCCTCAAACTCCGGCTGAACGACTGTTTGTACACCCATGGATTTCAAGTGCCGCTGATCTTCCTCGTGGTGGGTACGGCAAATAATTTTAATCCTGCGATTTAAAGACAGGGCGTTACCAATCACCATCTCCTGGGTATGTCGGTCAGGAATCGCAATGACAATTGCGCGCGCCAAGTCAACTTGCGCAAAATCTAACACTTCCTTGTCCGCTGGATCTCCATATACGGTTTGAATCCCGCTTCCCCGCATATTGGAAAGCGTATGTTGGTTATAATCAACAACGAGAAATGGGATGCCAGCCATCTCAAGTGCTCGACCAATATACCTACCCACTCGACCAAACCCACAAATAACGACATGATCCGAAATAGGATATCCATCGGTCTTGCTCGGGACAAGCCCTTCTTCCTGTTCCTGAAAAAACTTTGGGAACCGTTTAGTCAACCTATGAAACGCGTAATAGACATCATGTCCACGGGAAATGAGAGGGCTACTCACAAGTATGGTCAAAAATGTGACCGCAATAAGTACCGACGATTGATGGCCAGTAAGCATGCCGAGCGCTAGACCGGTGCTCCCAATCACAAATCCAAATTCGCTTACCTGGGTGAGATAGAGTCCCACAAGAAATGCGGTCTTGCGATGATACCCTACGTATCGAAGTTCGGAATATATAGCGCCCCCTTTCACCACGATGACTGCGATGGTGATAAGGGCTATCAACTGCCATTGCGTTATGAATATTCCGATGGGCAATGACATGCCAAGTGAAACAAAAAATACGACAGCAAAAAGATCCCGAAGGGGCCGCACCTCAGCAAATACCGCATGATTCTGACTCGTTTCAGCAACAAGGAGTCCTGCTAAAAACGCCCCAAGCGACACCGAGAGTCCGACAGCAAACGTAGCGATCCCGACGGCAAACACGATACCGATCGTCGTTAAAAGAAACATCTCTCTATTGCGAAATGCAGCAACGGATGATAAGAGTCTTGGGATCCCACGACTCCCAAGATACCAGGTAAGTCCAACTAGGAGAGCGGCTTTCACCATCGCCAAACCCATGCTCCCAACGACAGAGAGCAGTGTGCCCTCCCCGGAGGATATGCCCGAAACGGATGTCAGGATGATAAGAAGAGGTATAACTGCGAGATCCTGAATCACGAGCCACCCTGTAGCAAGCTCTCCGGGCACGGAATCCAACTCTCCTCGCGCGGACAAAAGCTTGACAACTATAGCTGTAGAGGAAAGTGCCGAAGCGCTAGATAGATACAACGCAGGAATAAATGGGATTTTGAGACCAATAAGGAGAAGAAACACAAGAAACAGCGTCAATAGTATTTGTGCAATGGCGAGCCATGATATCGCGCGGAGAATTCGCTTGAGATGGTGGAAAGAAAATTCGACACCCAAGGTAAAGAGAAGAAGCGTGACTCCCGCTTCTGATATAAGTTCGACAAGACGGTGATCAAATCCAAAGGAAAACGTGTTCCCGACGACGATACCGCCTGCAATGTACCCTACTATCGATGGTAATCGTAAGCGAATCGCAATAGCCCCGCCTCCGATAGCTGCTGCAAGAAGGAGTAAAAACGTGGTGATGAGAGAAAGACTAGAAGACATTACTCATATCATCCGGTATCGGGGCTTCGACGTCAACTTGCGTCTGTAACTTCGGGTGACGAAATGAAATCTTCCATGCGTGAAGCATCACCCGTCCGACGATAGCGCGGTCCGATCGTGACGTTTTCCTTCCCGCATAAAGATAATCCCCAACGATCGGGTGGTTTATATACTTCAGATGTACCCGTATTTGATGCGTCCGCCCGGTCTCGGGATATAATTCAACGAGTGAAAGATCTTCACCCTCTACCCTATGCCCTATTCCCTGTACCCTGTACTTCGTCACCGCTTCTTTCCCACCTGGTACTATACCGAACCGTTCCCTATTCCATGGCAATCTCCCGACCGGAGCTCGGATCTCTCCCTCCGCTGGCACGAGTTTGCCGTGCACGATGGCAAGATACGTTTTTTTAATTTCTCTTTCTTTAAACTGACGTTGAAGTTCAACGAAGCTTTCGGGAGTTTTGGCGATTAAGAGGCATCCTGACGTTTCTTTGTCTATTCGGTGAACAATGCCTGCCCTCGCGTAAAAATCACTCTTATCTTCCGTTTCTTCAACTTGCCCTCCGGAGCCTTGGCGAAGGAGGGCCCAGTCCTGGATTGTTTCCTCTTTGACCGACTCCGCGCGGTTGACGACTATGCCGGGTGGTTTGTTGATGACAAGAAGGGAGGTGTCTTCAAAAAGAATAGGGACATCCAAGTTCATAGTGGGATCCCTCGATCCGCCAGCTGGCGGACTCGGGATGACCATAAGAATGGTCATTTCTTCCTTTTGGATTCGCACGTAAGACACAGTGTTGCGGTCGGATAAATCGCTAACCGATCGGTATCAATCATGTTGCCGCACGTTGTACAAAAACCGTAATTTCCACTCTGAATTCTCCCGACAGCAGCATCTACTTCTGCAAGCTTGAGTTTGAGCTCGTCAACAAGGGCGGCCACCCGATCGTGATTGCTCTCTTCACTCGCTTCCATATCCGAGGCCGCGTTGTCATTCGTCCGATCGGGATCGTGGAATGGGTCTTGGGAAGAAAGCTCTCCAATCCGAGTTGTCAGTCTCCTTTTTTCTTCTTCAAGATGCTTTTGTATGCCAACGAGCGTATCTTTTGGAAATGAATTCATAGAGTTTACGCGCCACTGGTCGAAGTCTCTCTCGTCCGCCGCCGCGAACATATAAGACACCGACGCTTTCAGCAAAAATGCCAATCAACATCCATTGATTGGCGGTTAAGTACCCCCAGTATACACGACTATCTTTGACAAATTCAAGCGCAAACATCGAAACGGAATAAAGCAGAAAGAACCACACACCTACAATACCATACGGCCATTTACGCACGGAAGATACGCGACCTAAGCGATAGACAACGATACTCACAAGTATGATGCCAAGGATGACATAGAGGGAAACCGGATGGCGAGCGATTGCGTCGTTTCCCATACGTATCGCCCACGGGAGATTGGTCTGACGCCCTATGATATAAAACGCAGCAAATGCCCCTGTCTCCCCTAATACCAAAGCAGGAGGTAGTGAAAGGGCAAGCGCATCCAGAATGAGCCCCAGCCGCACATGATAGCGACGGCTCAAAAAGGTGAGGGTTGCCACCCCGCCGATGAGACCGGCTAGCCACGAGAGTCCCGGAGTCACCCACAGTGCTCCGACCAGAAGGGGTGATTTGCCCCAGAACAAATCTCCGTGCGTTACGACGAACCCCAAACGCGAAACGATAAAGGCCACGAGTGTGCTATAAAACGTGAGATCAAAAATGCGATCTTCCTCGACTGCCTCGTGCCGCAAGCTCCGCCAGAAAAGAAATGACCACACAAGCCATCCAACCACAATGAGAACGTTAAACACAAGTGCCGTCATACATGCCTCCAAAAACGCCTTCTATATATACCAAAATATAGTACCACAACGCCCAAGAGAAATATGACGTTCCCGACCCCGATAAGGTCCGCAAGCACCCAGCTCACCACAACAGGCAGGATCCCGGCTCCGCCGACTGATGCAGACAATATGCCGTAGACACGGCCACGCATATCACCCTGGGTTTCTCGCTGGAGAATAGCGTTACTGGGCACATCCAAGAAACTATTGGCAACACCCAAGAAAAAAAATAACCCGAATGCACTCGCAAGCATAGTAAAACGAGGTACAAACGAAAACCATATGGTGTTTGCCGCTGCAAAAAACGCTGACGTGGTGACAAGAATGACCCCGGCAGCGAGGATACCAAACTGCATAAGCACCGAAGGTTCAGTGCGAGACCCCCTTTTTCCCACCCAGAGGGCACCGACCAGTATGCCTGCAATCGTCGGTCCGACGACCAAAAGCGATGCGTCCCGAACATCGATCCGAAGGACTTTGTCTGCAAACCCGGGGCCGAGTGTCCCCAAAAGAACGAGCGTGATTTGCGTGCCGGTGAGCATCGCCACTGCTTCCCGAAGATCGCGACTCCGTACCACATACTGGATTCCCATCTCCATATTGGAAAGGAACCGCTTGATGATATACCAAAGATCATACGTGAATATTCGCCGAAGCGATTTCATGCCCTCCCCCTGCGGAGGTAACCCGGAAACTGCGAGTGAGGCCACGATATACAAAGCAAAAAGGAGTGAGTATGCACCATCGCGACCCAACAATCGGAGGATGGGTCCCGAAGCGATCAAACCGGCGGCAACACTTCCATAAAATGTGAACGTAAACAGGCTATTTGCCGCTACCAAACGGTTTTTGGGCACAAATTGCGGGATAAGCGGTGCTTCGGAAGGCATAGTCAACTGATTGATGACGGCATAGAGGAACATGAGAAGGTATACCAAAACGAGACGATCTCCGAGTGTCGCTATGGCAACGATAAGC
>Ga0209542_10015082_pt1 | contig 13037 bp, 12 predicted proteins | sample RifCSPhighO2_01_FD_184028 | JGI IMG/M metagenome (GOLD analysis project Ga0209542, IMG submission 184028) | Soil microbial communities from Rifle, Colorado - Rifle CSP2_plank highO2_0.1 (SPAdes) (version 2) | ecosystem: Environmental > Terrestrial > Deep subsurface > Rock core/Sediment ... | reverse complement strand
TCAGGGCGGTAGCTGAGCCAGCTGGGCTTTGCCGGGTTCAGCGGCTTCTTGCTGCGCGACTTGCCGCGCTTCCTGGAGTGCATTCGTGCCATGATAAAGAGAATAAGCCGCGAGCCGGCATAAGCGGGCAGGTGCTGGCTTATCCTTGCTGCAGGGGAACGGCGGGCGGTTTATAAGCGTTGCGGTTATGTTGTTGAGAACTTAGCCGATTGCAAAAATTCCTTAAATGTCAATACTTGACCATTATTTTTCTCATGTATTATCTGTATCTTACCGCTTCTTATTTGTTCTTCAAATATTTTATTATATCTATTGATTATATCACCCTGATTATTGATTATATGCATTGTTATTTTTTCATTAAAATTTTCGTGTATTGCGCCCTTAAGAAAGAGTATAGTATGAAAATCCACATCAGAAAGAGAATACCCAAAGAAGTATATATCGGCAGCATTGCTTAATGCATACATTGCATGCCCCCATATGTTTTTATAGGGCGGTAAACCAACAAGATTATCTTCATTTTTTGATAGCCGTTCGAATTTATTTAATACTGGTAAGATTGATGTTGCAACTAAATTCTCTTGGTTGCACCCCCAACATTTCATTCCTTCGTATATCAAGTGTTCTATTTTGGTGTTTGATATAATTATGCCGCATCTGGGGCAGACACCCCAGTTTAATGAACCATGCATCTTTAATATTGCAGGTATGCGTAACTTTAATTTAAAGCCTAAATTTTCTTCGGTAATACGATTATTTTTTAAATTTCTATAAGAAGTCTCGTATAGGATATCCCAGTTAAAGGATATAATAACTTTAAAATTGTTAATTAGAGTTCGGTAACATGTTTCAATTGTTTCGTCTGTATTTTGAAGGGTTTCATGTAATGTCCTACTAATCAGGAATGAGATATCACCACGTAGTCTGGTAAAATCCGTAGTCTCTTTTCCATATTCAATGAAGTTTGTTAAATCAGGTATACAATCTTTATCCTTTTTACTAACGTGTCTGTTTCTTAATCTTCTTAAATTTTCTGGTTGTGGAATTAACACGTCGAATCGCGCTCTAAAGTCTACATAACTAAGAAATTCTTCTATGTTTGAGTGGGGTAATAATCTTTTTCTTTTTTCTAGGATTCCTTTGAAGGTTTCAATCTCAGTTGGTGTGAATTTTGATTCTCTAATCAAGTCTTCTACCTTGTTAAAGAAGTTACTTAATACTGGTGCGCCAGCCTCTGCAGACGCACCGGCCCCCAATATTGCTACCCCATTTATTTTCCTTTGTTCCATTAACTCTTTGCTGTTCATATTAGTAATTAGTATAAGTTTATTCTATAATTAGTTCGTAGTATTTAAATAGCGAATTGCATAGTTTTCGTTCTCTAATCTCCCAACATTGTTTATCTTCTGTGTAAAAATAAAGTTTATTTCGTAATATTTTAATGTCGCTCATTTTATCCCAATTTTCTACTAAAAATTTATTGTTCGTTCCGTCTTGTAAACGCTTCCCACCGTTCCCATATACGCCATTCGTTATAACTGTGATTTTATTTCCTGGTTTGGTTATCTTGATGTAAGGTTGTCTTTTTTCATTCCCAGCCATATCCTGGTAAATAATCCGACTTTCCTTTTCTACTTGTGTACCAAGCAACGTATCTATTATTTTTGCATTATTTGGATCATTTATTGAGTAGCATAACCTCTCTCTTTTGCAATAATCTGATTTTTTTACGTTAAGAATATTAGGATTAGCATCATCCATTGAAAAGCATTTTCTTTCATTTTCTTCCATGTTGCTTTCAACCTCAAGACTGATAAGGCAGTATCCGGTGCCAGTAGTTTCAATAAGAACCTTTTCACCATAGAATTTAACTGGTATATTATAAACAGGATTACATTCTGGTTCGTTTAGTAAGTTTTTTCTATGATAGTAGTCTGAAAAGGGGCAGAGAGTCTGTCGTATTTGTTCTCTATAGTCGGTGCTTCTATTTGTTTTTCTATCAGTTATATAGATGCTATGTATAATATATTCGTCATTGAAATCAATTAAAGGATCGTTGGACGGTTTACCTGAGTATCCTTTCTTAATGAAATCCCGTATCTCAGGATCGGATATCTCATTGAGTATTATATTTGAATAACCAAATTCTGGCAAAACATCTTGCTTCCAGACGCCAAACCCACCAGAGGTTTCTTCATCTTGCATGTACTTATTTATATACACGATATTTGGGTCTTGGTTTATTTCTATTGTGGTTTCTTTGATTAAGCTCTTGATATCTTGTTTAATCTCTTCGCCTTTAGATTGTTTGAATTCACTATAATCAGGTGGTGTACAACTCACCAGAAAGATACAAATTAATACAAATAAAATTACCTTCATATGGGTAATTTACAAAGATTACCATATAAACTTTTCTAATAATTAAACAAATAATTGAAGAAACATTCACATCAGAAGCTACGCGAAAGAATCGTGCATATCTGCACCTATATATCTTATCTGCTGGTGTCTATAAAAAGCGGCATGCGCTCCCTGCTGAAAAAGGGTGATAAAGAATCCCCTGGCCTCTGGCGAGGGGGTTTCGCCTAGAACAGACCAAAAGAGGTGGTTCTGGGTTTTTAATGAACTTTTCTCTGTTGTTTCCCTTCTTTTTCAGTATTCTGCTCCGCACACCGCCCTGGCGCAGAAGAAAAAGAGGTGCATGAGATTTTCTTGCGCAACGTTTATATACGCCCGGCAACAGGATGGGAACATGTGCGGCATCTTCGGGTATTGTGGAAGGAAGGAGGCGATGCCCATCCTGCTGCAGGGCATCAGGCGGCTGGAGTACCGGGGATATGACAGCGTGGGGATAGCGACGCGATCGGGCAGCAGGCTGTTCGTCAAGAAAAAGAAGGGCAGGGTCAGCGAGATCGGGCGGATGTTCACCTCCCCTGAGCTGCCCGGCACGCTGGGGATCGCGCATACCCGGTGGAGCACCCATGGCATCCCCTCGGACAAGAATGCGCATCCGCATCTCAGCTGCAACGGCAAGATCGCGGTGGTGCACAACGGGATCATCGAGAACTTCACTGGGCTGCGGGAATTCCTGGAGGAGAAGGGGCACCGGTTCTCCTCGGAGACGGATACGGAAGTGATCGCGCACCTCATCGAGAGCTTTGATAAAGGGGATTTCCTGGATGCGGTGCGGAAGGCGCTGCAGGCGGTGGAGGGCGCATACGGCATCGCGGCGCTGCACGCAGACCATGATGAGCTCATCGCCGCACGGCACGGCAGCCCCCTGGTGATCGGCATCGGGAAGGACGAGTTCTTCGTGAGCTCTGACGCATCCGCGGTGGTGGAGCATACCAAGAAAGTGGTGTACCTGGACGACGGCGAGATCGTGCGGATCACCCCCCAGGGATACCATGTGCACGGCCTGAAAAGGGGGGTGAAGGAGAAAGAGGTGAGCACGCTCACCTGGGGCGTGCAGGAGATCGAGAAAAAGGGATACAAGCATTTCATGATGAAGGAGATCATGGAGCAGCCGGAGTCTCTGCAGAACACGCTGCGCGGCAGGCTGGACAGGGAGGTCCGGCTGAGCCTGGCCGGGATCTCCCGGGAATTCCTGGCGCAGGCAGGCAGGATCATCATCACGGCATGCGGCACGAGCTGGCATGCGGGCCTGGTGGGGAAATACATCCTGGAGAAGCACGCGGGCATCCCCACCGAGGTGGATTACGCCTCTGAGTTCCGGTACCGGGATCCCCTGCTGGGAAAGAACGACCTGGTCGTGGTGATCAGCCAGAGCGGGGAGACGGCAGACACCCTGGCTGCGGTGAAGGAGGCGAAACGGAAGGGGGCGACGGTGCTGGGGATCGTGAATGTCGTGGGCAGCAGCATCGCGCGGGAGGTGCATGGAGGGATATACATCCACGCCGGGCCGGAGATCGGGGTGGCGAGCACCAAGGCGTTCACCGGGCAGCTGGCAGCCCTGTTCCTCCTGGCCTTCTTCCTGGCGCAGCTCCGCCACCGGCAGGTGCCGCGCTCCCTGATGCGCGGCCTGCAGGGCATCCCCCGGGCGATCAAGGGCATGCTGGCCGATCCCTCATTCGTCCAGGGCATCCAGCAGATCGCCGAGAAGTTCCATGCGTACCGGAACGCCTATTACCTAGGCAGGGGCGTGAATTTTCCGGTCGCGCTGGAGGGGGCGCTGAAGCTGAAGGAGATCAGCTATGTCCACGCCGAGGGCTATCCTGCCGCCGAGATGAAGCACGGGCCCATCGCGCTGATCGACGAGAACATGCCGGTGATATTCATCGCGAACAAGAACGGGGCGTACGAGAAGATGCTCAGCAACATCGAGGAGGTGCGCTCGCGGAAGGGGAAAGTGATCGTGATAGCGACGGCCGGGGACAAGCTGATGAGCCAGAAGGCCGACCATGTCATCCATGTGCCGGATGTCGAGCATGACTTAACCCCCCTGGTGAACGCCATCCCCCTGCAGCTCCTTGCGTATTTCATCGCGGACCTCCGGGGATGCGACATCGACCAGCCGCGGAACCTGGCGAAGTCGGTGACCGTGGAATAATTTATATATCCGGAAGCGATTTCTTCCCGCGTGATCAGGGAAGCGAAGGATGAGGACGCGGAGCAGGTCGGCGCGGTGCTGCATGCCTGCTATAACATTTCTGACATCAGTGAGGGGGAGGCGGTATTCCGCAGCGAGGTGCAGAAGGGGCACCGGTATATTGCCGCCGAGGACAGCAGCGGGAAGATCATCGGCATCGTGACGCTCATCGTGCACGGGCTCTTCAAGCACGGGCTTGCGGAGCTGGACCGGATCGCGGTGCTGCCGGAGGGCAGGGGCACCGGGATCGCAACGGCGCTGGTCGACGCCCTGGTCGCCCATGCGCAGGGGCTCTACCGGGAGCACGACGCAGCCCTGCGGAAGCTCTACCTGCTCACGCACCACGACAACGAGCGGGCGCAGGCATTCTACCGGAAGGTTGGCTTCACGCATGAGGCGACCCTGCCCGCGCACTATTATACGGGAAAGGACGAGCACGTGTTCAGCATGTTCTTCCCCGTAGGAGCGCAGGAAAGAGAAATAAAGAAGGAATAAAAAGAAATCAAGAAAAAAGAAACGCTGATCAGAGCTTTATCTTTATCCCCTCGATATGGGAGGCGATGTCCGATCCCTTCTTGGTGAGGGTGAGCAGCTTCAGCCTGCCCTGCTTCTCAAAGTTCACCAGACCGGACTTCTCCATCTCCTGGAGTATCTTGACTACATGAGAATACGTGCAGTCGATCTGCTTCGCCAGCGATGATGCATACACATCGTTCTTGGCATTGAAGAGCCCAGTCAGCATCAGGGCAGGCTTCTCCCTGAAAAACACGCTAAATATTTTCTTCTGGTTGACCAACATTATCAAACCCCCTCTATCGTTGGTAAAAGATGATACGCTCTTTTTTAGCTATTGGTTAGCATATATTGAAAGAGATATTTAAATGTTTGGATTATATATACTGCAGAATCGTAAAAGGGGAGTGGTGACGGAAATAGGTGAGCGATAAAATCAAATGAAGCAGGAAGTTTATTTTCTTTGCGCCGCCGCTGCGGTGGCGTGCGGCGCAACACCCATAACTTGGCTTCGCCCGGGCGAAGGCTTAAATAGCATCTGGCCATTGCCCCTGCCATGCGGCCGCAGGACGTTCTTTTCCCCCACCCGGCATTCCGGAACGTGCAGGAGGAGCTGGTGCGGGAGGTGGTGAAATGCCTCAACGAGCGGAAGGGCCTGGTGGTGCATGCGCCGACCGGGCTGGGAAAGACGGCAGCGACGCTTCCCGCATGCCTGGATTTTGCGCTCAAGGAGGGGATGACGGTGTTCTTCCTGACAAGCAGGAATACGCAGCACGCCATCGCCATCGATACCCTACAGCAGATCAGAAGCCGATACGGCATCCCGTTCACCGCGGCGGATCTCGTCGGCAAGAAATGGATGTGCTGCCAGGAGGGGGTGGAGAAGATGTACACCGGGGAGTTCCACGAGTACTGCAAGGCGGTGCGCGAGAGGAAGGAATGCTCCTATTATGAGGGGGTGTGGAAGGAGAACAAGCTCAGCGTCCCCGCGCAGCAGCTGATTGCGGAGATCAAGGAATCGCCCGGGCACTATCATGAGGTGTTTACGGAGGCGAAGTCGAGGAAGCTGTGCAGCTATGAGATCGCGATGCAGGCCGCCAAGAAGGCAGCGGTCATTATCGCCGACTATTATTACCTGTTCCATCCCGGTATCCGGCCCGGTTTCCTCAAGAAGCTGGGAAAGGAGCTCGAAAAGATCATCATCATCGTGGACGAGGGCCATAACCTTCCAGGGAGGGTCCGGGAGCTGATGAGCGTGCGGGTGTCGAACCAGGGGATCCGGCGGGCGCTGCAGGAGGCGAAGCGGTTCGGGCTTGCCGAGGCCGTGAAGCAGCTGAGCTATGTCCAGGACATGCTCAATGAGGTCTGTGGGAAGATGCAGGCAGGGGAACGGCTGGTGCGGAAAGAGGAGGTGACCGCTTACCTGAACAGGATCATGCCGTACGAGCAGATCGCTGGCGGCCTGGCGCTGGCCGGCGAGGAGATCCGGGAGCGGCAGAAGAGGAGCAGCACCGGGGCAGTCGCCGCTTTCCTCGACGCCTGGCAGGGGCCTGACGCGGGGTTCTGCCGGATCGTCTCGGTGCAGGATGGCGTGACCGAGCTGAGCTACCGCTGCCTCGACCCCAGCACATCTGCCGCCGAGGTGATCGGCGCTGCGCGCACCACGATACTCATGTCCGGCACCCTGACGCCCACCTCGATGTTCCGCGACCTCCTGGGATTCCGGGATGCGGTGGAGCGGGAGTTCCCCAGCCCGTTCCCAAAGGAGAACCGGCTGGCGATGATCGTGCCATCGGTGACCACCAAGTTCGCGGAGCGGAACCACCAGGAGTATGAGCGGATTGCGAGGATATGCGGCGGGATATTCCAGGCGGTGCACGGGAACACCGCGATCTTCTTCCCCTCCTATGCGGTGCGGAACGCCGTGCATCCCTTCCTGCGCGGCATGGTGGACCGGCCCCTGCTTCTCGAGGAGCAGAGGCACGGGAGGGATGAGCGGCATGCGCTGCTCGAGCAGTTCAAGGGCGGGAAGGACGGCGGGGCGCTGCTGCTGGGCGTCGCTGCCGGCAGCTTCGGCGAGGGGATCGACCTGCCGGGCGACCTGCTGAAATGTGTCATTGTGGTGGGAATCCCCCTGGGCAAGCCCGACCTGGAGACGAGCCAGCTGATGGCGTATTACGACGGGAAGTTCCAGAGGGGATGGGAGTACGGATACGTGCTCCCTGCGCTGACGAAGGTGCTGCAGAACGCAGGCAGGTGCATCCGGAGCGAGACCGACCAGGGCGTGCTGGTGTTCCTGGACCGGAGGTATACGGCGCCGAGCTATTTCCGCTGCTTCCCGGCAGACTGGGGGGTAAAGGTGACGGAGGAATATGCGGAGGAGATACGGAGATTCCGTGCTCTGCATTAATATACGAAACTCTATACTAATTCCCTAAAAGGAAACATTTATATACTAGCTCGATTATTATCTTCCAGAAGCGCATGGTTATTTTATTTGACCGCTTTAACATGCCGGATGACATCTTCGATGTCATCTTCGCGACGAAGCAGCAGAAGATTGTCGGAAAGCTGCTCATCGAGGCGATGAAAGAGAAAGACGGAGAGGTGAACAAGACAGAGATGTCTCTGTTCGCCACCAAGCTCCATGAGGGCAGCCTCATCACGGAGATCAATGAACCCCCCTATATCGGCAAGAAGGTGCGGATATCGTACAACAAGCGCCAGTTTTATGACCGGATACTGACGCCGTTCAAGAGTATGGGCATCATCGACTATGACCTGTACAAGAAGACGTACCGGCTCAGCGACACATTCGAGAAAGAGATGGTGCGCATCGGCATCATGTGGCGCAAGGAGCTGCATCAGCGCCTGAATGTCAAGAAGAAATAACGAGAGCAAGCCGGGCTTGTTTTCCCTCATATTCCCGCTCCTTATTGCATACTCTTCTTCTTAACCACCCCTCACGCAATAAGGAGCGATCATTATCACCTATGCTATGGCAAGGGAAAAAGAGGTGAATGCCAGAGCATAGCTCACTCGGGCGGGCTGGAATACGCCTGCCCGATCACTTTTTATTAGGATATTAATTCCACAAACCTTTCTGGATGAATTGTTCTGATTCCTTTAAACTCTGGAATGTTCAAAATGTGCTTCTTATCCTGGCTCACGATATACTGTGATTTACCCGCAACAGCCGCTTCAAAGAATTTGTTATCTTTTGGATCGTCCTTTATGATGTTGAGTTTCTCGGTTGGAACCACCATAACGGAATTTTCAATTATCATTCTATGCCATTCCCGGATCACCTCCTCAGGCATCTTTATCTTGAAATCCCGTATTGTCTCTACAAACTCCTGCACTAGGCCAAGAGAACTAACCAGCATGATCTTTCCTGATCGCCACGCATCGATGATCTGGGAGCAGTAGTTCCCTTCCCAGAATATTCCGGAGATGAAGATATTCGTGTCTAAGACAACACGTATAGTCATTTGGTCCGTACGCTCGTAATAGCTTCGTCTACATCGCTAGGCTTCAATCCTTTCTTTTTGGCGAAGTCTCTTGTTTTCTTGAGCAGTCTGTCAAATCCTTTAAAAGACGGCGCTTCTAACTTCTTTAATATCACCGTATCATCTTCCCCGATAACTACGAATTTCTCACCAGAGTGAAGATGCAACCTCTCCCTAACCCCCTGAGGGATTACTACCTGCCCCCGTGAACTCAAACTGGTAACTTCAAGCTTTTCCATGGTACATACCTCCAAAGTAAGTATATCTTACTAATAAGAACATCTGTTATTTAAACCTTTGCCCTCCAACTGCCCGATTAGCCGTTTCTATATAAAAACAAACGGGCCAGGTTAGAGATATGGACCGTTAGCTGGTGGTTTAACTGACGGCTCATTTGTATGCGGTTCAGACGAGGTTTATGAGCGAAACTATCATCAAGCCCTGAAAAACGAACATTTAAATATCGGGGCAGATATCTTTCCCTTATGGCCAACACGAGTGATTGCCGCTGGCACGAGTAATTATTTCTTTCCGGTAGATTGCAGCCTTTCCAGCATCCCCATTCACGAACCAAAGCTCGGCTCGCTTATGCCGGAATGCAGTTCTGGAGGCGGGCGATGACCGAAGATACCCGTGGTGGTTGCCTTTGGCGGCCTTGCAGACGAGTTACAGCGTCTGGGAGGTAAAGGGCTGCACCTCCGGCTGCTCAAAGATGGAGGATTTTGTATCCCCCCATCATTTGCTCCTCAGGACGCAAAAGAGCTGTCGGACGGGATGCGGTATATTGCCCGAAGCAGTGCCGCAGGCGAGGATAGTCATGCAAAAACCTCTGCTGGAATATATATCACCATCAAAGGGGTCAGGAAAGAAGACCTGGAATCCGCTTGTCAGGAGGTACAGTCCTATTATCCTGACGGAAGCGTCATTATCCAGCCTGATCTCAGCTCCGTTATGCAGTTCTCCGGGGTCGTTTATTCAAATCTTGACGGAAGCTGCGTGATTTCCGGCGGAAGGGGAAGTTTTGTGCAGGAAATTGTCGAGGGAAGGCCGCCTGAAACGGAGATAAGGTTCCATAATAAAACCGCCAGCCTGCGGGGGATTCCGACCGATCCAAGGATAATCGAACTGGTCCGCCATACGGCAAAGGACGTTGAAGACTATTTTGGGATCCCTATGGACATAGAATTTGCTGTCATCAACGATCAGGTAACGCTTCTTCAAGCAAGGCCATTGCCGAATCCGACAGAATCCGCCCTTCGTGAGCATGAGGCGAGGAGGCTGCAGAAAGCAACAGAAGGCATCAGGGGAATCGGGCTGGAAGAGCTGGTGTTCGGCGTGGGAAACTATAGGGAGATATTAGCTAACGCCCAATCGACCCATTTGAGCACTTCCACGTTCAATTATATCTTTTCCGGAGACGGTAAAGAGGTCCTTGGGGCAGTGCAGCTGGGCAGGAATGAGCTCGGCTATGACACCGGGACCGAGATCTTCCCCTGGGTCATCATGGCTAACGGGAAAGTGTATTATAATTTTGCCGGTGATGCCCTGCAATTCAGGCCTCGGGGGATCAAGAGAGATGATTTGCTCGCCATCATCAACCAGGTCTATCTGCCTATGGTGAGGGGGGATCCGGATCTATTGAATTATCCCGAGCTTCGCCTGTATGTCCAGTTCCCGGAGCAGGCTGAGCGGGTCGGATTGGATCCTCAACCGTTCAGGAAGCTGGCTGAAAGCAACAGGAAAGCGATAGGGAACCTCAAGATCCCGGCAAACCCTCCGCTCAAGAGGCGAGCGAGGGCATATGAATCTCTCGAAGATTGCCTGTCGGAGATCAATGCTGCTGTGGGGGACATCAGAACCGACAGCGCAAAAGAATATGTTCAAGCCGCCCGCTTGGCATTTTTTGCCCTGGAGGATGTACGGCAGTATTTAGAAAGGCTGCAGGAGTGCCAACCTACCGCATTCAGGCGGGTCGCTGAGCTGTTCGGGAAACCGTCCCCTGGACAGTTACGGGATGAGATCGTGTATGATGAAAGCATCTGTTCTTTTGAAGTTGAAGAGAACGAAGAATTCAGGTACCTGGGAAGCTTTGAGCTGTCCCAGCCCCGGGGTTTTCCCCCCTGCCGCCATTTCAAGCAGGGAAGGGATATACCTGATGCTGGCCTTGCCGACCTGGTGAAGAAAGCAAGAGGCGTGCTCGGATACCGGGAAAAGGTGAAGTTCGCCCTTTTCAGAGATTACGATTATCTTAAGCAGCTCTATGAGCAGGCCGGCAGATTAAGCGGTTTTGAAAAAGATATGTACTATCTGGAGTTTGATGAATTCCGCCTCTTGGCTGAGAGGCCGCGTTTGGCATTCTATAGGATAGAGATAAGGAAAAAGCTGAAAGAGAAATCATTGCTGCCCGACCCCATTTTTGAACCTGATCTGAGCACCGCCGCCCATAAAGCTTATGGACGACGGCCCCAGCTGATATTTGGCTCACTTCCCGCCGGGGAGATGTATGCCACCATAGGAAAAGACGGGTATGTCGTAGATTCTGTAGACCAGACTATCGAGATTCCGGAGAGCGCAAGTATCATCTTTGTACCAGACAATATAAGACCAGGCTCTCACCTGTTCACCATATTGTCAGATTACGGTCTCCCGGTCATTGGGGTCCCCCAAGAAGATTTAGATACATTAAAGAACCATAAAGCCAGGATCTCATCGGAAAACGGGCAGGTGAGCATCAGGAGGGAAGAATGATGCGGTTGATATTCATGAGGCATGGGTATCTGGAAGGAAGGTATAAAGACTATTCCCGATTACATTTTGATGAGATTGAAGACTTATTGACCAAGAGGGTGAGTCCCGGGATTGACAAAGAAAGGACTAAGGCTGCTTTGAAAACCAAAAGATTTTTGCCCGAACTGGATCTTATAATCTGCTCGGAGGAGAGAAGAGGGATTGAAACCGCGCGGCTTGTCCGAGATCTTAGCGACGCTGATCTTGAGGCATCTTCCTTGTTGAACGAGGTTAGGTTTACCCAGGGGATTATTGATAACACAGACATTGTTGATTTTAACCGCCTGAGGGTCAAGGTATTGACGCAATTCTATGCGTCTCGTTGCTCAGAAAATTTTGAAGACGCTAAAAGGAGATTTTTGCATTTTTTAGAACACACGAAGAAATTAAAGCACGATGCCATCCTATGCATCACCCACGGTTGGTTCATGCGCCTGATTTCCATCTATTCGGTAAAGGGCTCATTAGAGGGAGTAACACTGAGGGATATGCTTGATACGAAAATATCGGGTTTCCTGGATACGGTCGAGATAGAGATCCAACGGAAGCAACGCTCCGGAGGATACGCGCCTAAGGCACCGGCACCGCCTGCACCGCCTCCTGCTGCAGCTGGTCCCGCATCTTGTTGGCGTACTGGTGGGCGAGCTTCAGGGGCAGGGGCAGCTTGGCTCCCTTGGTGAGCTCCCTGACGATCCGCACCGCGGTCTTGAGGGAGACCTTATGCCCCGGGGAGACATAGATGGGCTTGGCGTGCTCCCGGGTGACGATCTTTATCGCACGCACTTCATGGTCTACCTCCACCTCATTGCCGTTCTCCCTGCCGACCAGCAGCTTCTTGGCAACCCCGATGGTGGGGATGTCTGCAAGCAGGCCGAGGTGGGTGGCGATCCCAAACCTCCGCGGATGGAGGATACCATTGCCCGCGACCATCAGGATATCCGGCTTCTGGTCCAGGCAGGAAAAGGCCTCTGCCATGACCGGGCCTTCCTTATAGCTGAGAAAGCCAGGGATATACGGAAAGGTGTCGTCTTTGACCGCGTATTTCTTCTCGAGAATCTTGCCTGAGGCGTCGATCACCACGACCGCGGCCAGTATCCTGCCCCCGAAATAGGCATGGTCGATGCCGGCGATGGTCTCATAGCCCTTGAAGGTATCTGCAGTTATCACTTCTTTGGCAAGGCGCAGCTGCTCCTGCTTCAGGCGCTCGATGTCGATCCGCTTTTCCATGTTGCCCCTTTTCAGTAATGGAATATATGGGCTGGAAAAGGGAGGTTTGTTTATAAAGGTTTCTTTTGGATGGCTCAATTGCAAGTTTACTCATAGAATCCGTCTTAACGAGATACAAATGAGTCGCGACGCTCAATTGCTCGTCTAACTTTCAATACCTCCAATTTAGCCCATTTTATCGTCTTTTATATAGGAACTTGCAATCGAGCCTTGGTGAGGGAAAGTTTTAAATATAACAAACCCCAGAATACAAATTTATTTATATACTATATGGTTTTGTGGCTTGATTGCAAGTTCCATCTTTAACACCTCATGAGTATATTATGTGTAAAGCACTTCATGTAGAAGTGCCTTGCCTGCTGCCCGACGGTCTTTCCCCGCAAAGT
>Ga0209542_10015081_pt1 | contig 13039 bp, 12 predicted proteins | sample RifCSPhighO2_01_FD_184028 | JGI IMG/M metagenome (GOLD analysis project Ga0209542, IMG submission 184028) | Soil microbial communities from Rifle, Colorado - Rifle CSP2_plank highO2_0.1 (SPAdes) (version 2) | ecosystem: Environmental > Terrestrial > Deep subsurface > Rock core/Sediment ... | reverse complement strand
TTTAGTAGGTTAAGTTAATCAACATGCTGTCAACATTTAGTCTCGAAATGAGTTCGAGCGAACGCTATTATTAGTCCACCACTGTCGACAGTTGTGGACCCGAGCGGTTTCGAACCGCTTACCTCCGCATTGCAAATGCGGCGCTCTACCAATTGAGCTACGGGCCCAACTTATTTTTTATGAACCTTCGACCAGCGGCAGACTTGAGATACAATTCTCTCTTGCGAGCTTTGAGAAATGTATCATACTTCTCAATATAAACAATCTCTAACCCATTCATTTTGCTTGTTGTTTTCGTGTGTCCAGTCTTATGTTCATAAAAACGCCTAGTAATGTTACTGGTCATCCCTTTATATAACTTCCCAGACCGATCCCTTAATATATAAACTTTATACATTCAAGAATTGTGGCGCTCCCCGCCCGTACCGAACGGTATGTTCGGGCGGGTACCAATTGAGCTACGGGCCCGGTGGGTTGTGCCACAGGGCATTTTTAATATAACACACTAAGAACCCACACGAGAAATTAAAAAATTAAGAAGTTTGACAATTTTTGTTCTCATATCTTCACTTTGATAGTCGGTATAACCGTAAGCATTGACGCTAATCCAATGCGTACCGGTTAATACACTCGCGCTGACGCTTCTGCCCATTCCACCCCCAAGTTCATATGCTAGGTAAAAGCTTTTCTTTCCGAGGTTTATATCTAATTCTTGCAGATTCTGAACATTCTGATTACTTTTTTTGTGAGCATCATCAAAAGCCGTTTCGCATCCACCTAGATAATTTTGACAACTTATTATTGAATATTCAATTCTGTACTTAAGATCTTCGGAAGCAATTGCGCTCTTACAAATATTTTCAGATTCTATTGTTTCATCATTGCGCTTGTAAGTTAAATTATCTGACATTGCTCCTGCCACCTCTTCTGGCGAAAGATAACTCTCGCATGATGCTTTAGACACTTCCTCTGAATTAGGCGACGATGAAGAGGGGACTGTCGGTACACCTATCAAAAATGATAGCCCGAAAACAATAACTAGCCCTAATATCACAGCAAGGATAACAAGCGCGAGCAATAATTTCTTTAGCATAAAGTTACATTTTAATAATTATATGAATAATTAGGTGAACATATCATATCATACGAAAACGGCTCGTCTAGCGTATTGCCAAACGAGCCGTTTTCAAACCATTACTGAATTAGGCAATCTATCTATTTATCTAGTTGCCTTTGCCAGAACTTTCCTTAACATTTATCTGGGTTTCAATTGTGCCACTATTACCACCACCACTTACGCTACCGCTACCACCGGCATTAACACCACTTCCACCCCTTTCAACGCCCGGACCGACATTAATTTCAGTTTCTACTGTGGTGGTGCTGGCATGACTGCGATCGGTTGTATCACCGATTGGGATTTCAAATACACCTTTTACTCCCAGGCCTCCAACCCCCATACCTCCAGTGTTGGTGCGCAAGGTGTTTAAGAGTGCTTCAACATCCGCGCTGGCTCCTACATTATCGCTTGATAATTTAGCCAAGACCATTGCGTGGGCTGATAACGCTGCTTCAAAATCAGCGCTTATTCTACCTGCCGCTTCTCCCTCCTGTTTGTCTCTAAGTTCAGTTATTCTGGTTGCGAAATCAGCAGAATGCTTTTCAAAGCGGGCTACGATTTCTGCTCGGGCTTCAGCATTAAGCCGTCCTTCGTTAGCCAATTTCTCCGCTTCGTCAAGTCGACGATTGGCCAGCTTGGCGGCAAGATTTGCTTGAGATTCACTTGAAAACGCAAACATACCTCCAATATTTTCGTTCACTCCCACCTTAACGGAATAGAGCGCGTCTCCGGGTAACGCATTTTGAGCCACGAAGGTGGTACCACCACCCAAAAGCAAGATAACAACTAGTGCTATTGACATATCTTTTATGTTAACTGATAAAACTGTTAATCGTCCAAGATCTATCTAAACGCTATTATACACCCTCTACTTATATATAACTAGTAGCGACCTATTTTGTGATTATAATAACGGTGGACCGGAGGGAATTCGAATCCCTGACCTCTGCAATGCGAATGCAGCGCTCTACCAACTGAGCTACCGGCCCGCTTTTGTCGTATCGGGGTGGGGAGAATTGAACTCCCGTCACGCGAACCCGAATCGCGTATACTACCACTATACTACACCCCGTATGTTATAATTTATAACATACTTTATGGCTGACGAGAATTATCACAAATTATTATTAGTAATCGGCATTGTGTCGTTGATTGCTTCCGGTTTTATGGCTCGGGATTTATTCACCTGGGTTTTAGAAGTCAGTCCGGCAATCATTGGTTTATTTATTCTTGTTTTTACATACAAAAAATTTCGCTTCAGCAATTTGGTTTATACCCTTATCCTGATGCACGCATTTATCTTAATGTACGGCGGTATTTATACTTATGCGGAAACACCCTTCGGATTTTGGATGCAGGAATTTTTCGGCTGGAATCGTAATAATTACGACAAAATCGGACATTTGGCACAGGGCTTTGTACCAGCGTTTATTATTCGTGAATTATTTTTACGACTCAATGTAATCAATGAAACCCGTCGGCGTTGGTTGCCTTGGATTGTTATCTCTATTGTTCTCGCTGGCTCCGCTTTTTATGAATTTATTGAATGGTGGGTAGCTCTTGCCAGCGGTTCGGCGGGGGACGCCTTCTTGGGTACGCAAGGATACATCTGGGATACCCAATCTGATATGTTCTTAGCCCTTCTTGCCGCCATCTTTGCTCTTATATTTTTTTCGCGTTTCCACAATAATTCCATTCAAAAAAATAAATCGGTGATTGTATAAGATTACTCCTGTATATTTTTTCCAGATAAACTAGCTTTCGCTGATTTAATCGCCAGTGCCTTCGCCATTATTTGTATCAGTATCCATATTTATTTCGTATTTTTTATTCTTTAGTGTAGTGTATAATTATAACATGAATAATAGTAAAAAGGTTTTACTAACAGGGGATACTCCGACTGGACGACTCCATGTCGGCCACTATGTTGGCACTCTCGAAAACAGGGTTAAGTTGCAAGATGAGTACGACACTTACATTTTAAGCGCGGATTTGCACGCCCTGACCACGCTTTCTAAGTCTCCTCAAATTATTGGCGAGCACACAAGGCAAGTTTTGCTAGATAATCTTGCTGTGGGTTTGGATCCCAAAAAGGTTACTTTTTTTGTTGAGTCTGCGATCCCGGAGATTTACGAACTGGCCGCGCTCTTCTCCATGTATGTCACACACAGTGAAGCTTTGCGAAATCCTACGGTAAAGGACGAAATCAAGATGAAAAGTTTGGGCGACGTGTTCTCTCTCGGGTTTGTAAACTATCCTATCTATCAAGTAGCAGATATTCTTTGTGTTAAGGGCGAGCTCGTACCAGTGGGTGTTGATCAATTGGCGCACTTGGAGCAGTCACGAGAGATCGCGAGGGCGGTGAATACAGCCGCTGGCCAAGAGATTTTCCCAGAGCCCAAGCCACTGGTGGGGCGCATTGGCAAACTTGTAGGAACAGATGGCAATCCCAAAATGGGCAAATCACTTGGCAACACAATATATCTTTCGGAAAGCAAAGAAGAAATAGAAAGAAAAATTAAAGGCATGTACACCGATCCGAAACGAGTGCACGTAAGCGACCGAGGAACGGTGAAAGGTAATCCGATGTTTATTTATCTTGATGTTTTCGGCACAGATCAAGATCACCCCACCATTAAAGATTTCAAAGAGAAATATGTGGAGGGCAAGGTGGGTGATGTTGAAATAAAGCAATATTTAATTGGCGTAATGGAAAGATTGATTGACCCATTTCGTGAAAAAAGAAAATACTATGAAGAAAACCCAAAACTAGTTGATAAGATAATCAAAGACGGTAACATCAAAACCCGAGAGATCGTTGTCAAAACACTAGACGAAGTAAAAACCTCCCTAAAGTTCTTTTCTTGATGCGTAGTCCGGAATATGTCTAAAATAAAAAAACAGAAATCATTACCGCTTATGCCTGGATTGCAGGCGATGTGGCGACATTTATCTACTTACCGCAGAGAACTATTGACAGTAAGTTGTCTAGGCACTCTCATTGCCATAACAGATGGCATAACTCCATACATCGGCGGACGCCTCATTGACTCAATCATTGATCCATACAAGATATCTCTTTTGGGTAAATTAGTATTTGCGCACATTTTGCTACTCTCCGTTTGGGGACTAGTTCAAATATTCGTACATATTCTTAATTGGTACAACTCACGCATGAGTCGCAAAATCGGCATGCTCGCCTTTATGGATTATCTTGCGAACAGCTTCTCGCATCTTCTTGAGGTTCCCATTTCATTCCACAAATCGCGCAAAATGGGAGATATCCAAGAGAGGATACAACGCGCCGGGAGCGAACTAGATAACATCGCAAGCACAATAATCGCCGATGTTGGTCCTCAATTTCTAACTTTCATCGTAGCGACTATTATTACTTTTTCCATAAATATTCTTCTTGGTATTGTTTTGCTCACGGGCGTGGCCGTGTACACAAGCATAATGTTTTCACTTACCCGCCCCATAAGTGTCTTAAGCAAGGCGCGAAACAAGGCCTTTCGTGGCGTATGGCATCTTACATGGGAAGCCCTTGGAAATGTACAGGCAATCAAACAAGCTGTTACAGAAGAATCGGAGCGTAACAAAATAAAAAAAGGTTTTACGCAGGTGGCGCTATCAGCATGGTTGCGAATCTTTAATTTATGGCAAAATTTAAGTTTGATTCAAAGATCAATCATTCTTATTACTCAAATTTTGATATATATAATATCTATAAAAAATATTTTGGCTGGAAGTATGAGCATTGGTGAACTTGTAATGTTCAACTCTTACGCGGCCATGATGTTTGGACCGTTTGTGGCGCTTGGTCGCAATTGGCAAACGGTGCAAAGTGGCATAATAGCAATTGAGCAAGCTGAAAAACTTGTCACTCACCCAAAAGAAGACTACAAACGCGGGGGGCTTAGTAGCATTGAAAGACTTAATGGAGAAGTTGAATTTCGTCATGTTTCTTTCCGTTATGCCAAAGGTAAAGAGGTTTTGTCAGGCGTGTCATTTTTAATTCCCGCCGGTAAAACAATTGCTCTTGTGGGTGAATCGGGTGTTGGTAAAAGCACTCTCATTGATCTTATCTCCGGTTATTATTTCCCAAATAGAGGTACGGTATTGGTGGATGGCCTTTCCACGCGCAAGCATGATCTTCATCGATTACGATCAAACATGGCAGTGGTATCCCAAGAAGTCGTACTTTTTAATGACACGATTTACAATAATATACGATATGGCAATTTCAAAGCCACACGAGAATTGGTTATAGAAGCGGCACTCAAGGCCCACGCACTAGAATTTATTGAGAAGTTTCCCAATAAGTGGAAACAGGTGGTGGGTGAACGAGGTATCAAATTATCGGTAGGGCAGAAGCAAAGAGTAGCAATTGCTAGGGCAATTTTACGCAATCCGCGCATTCTTATTTTGGATGAACCAACATCGGCTCTAGATGCCATAAGTGAACACAAAATTCAAGCGTCTCTAGTTGAACTCATGAGAGGGCGAACAACTTTTATCGTCGCACATCGCCTCTCAACTGTTCGTCACGCCGATAAAATTATTGTCTTGGAAAACGGAAAAATCGTGGAGGAAGGCACACACGACCAATTACTTTCCAAAGAAACAGGCGTTTATCGTCATCTTTACGAACTTCAAACCGGCTTTCGCGAATAATCTTTTTGAAGTTTGTGCTATAATTGCGAATATGCTAACGGCAACGCACACAAAAGATTTGGATAGGAAGGCAGGGAAAAATGTGCATACGCAAAAAGAGAACAATTACGCTTTTGTTGATAGTCAGAATCTAAATCTAAGCATACGAGCATTGGGTTGGAAATTGGACTTTTCACATTTCAGAAAATATCTTATTGATAAATACCAAGTATCAAAGGCCTTTTTGTTTATTGGCTACATAGAGGGTAATAATGATTTATATGTTCGCTTACAATCCGCTGGATTTATCTGTATTTTTAAACCCACACTAAAATATAAGGACGGTACAACTAAGGGTAATTGTGATGCGGAGTTGGTACTTCAAGCAATGATAGAATATGGCAATTATGATAAAGCTATTATTGTTACAGGGGATGGAGATTTCTATTGTCTTGCGAAGTATCTTCTAGAGAAATCAAAACTTAAGGTCATTGTTGTGCCAAATAGACTTAAGTTTTCGGCACTTCTGAAATTCAAGATATTTCGGGTTTATTTGCGATTTCTTAATGATTTAGAGAAAAAGCTAGGGTATAATAAGAAAAGGCCCTATGAGGACAAGCCATCATAGGGTGATCTCTTCCGTTGGTGATAGAAATATATTAACAAATCAAAATAGCTTGTCAAGGAGAATTATGTTAACCGGAATACACACAAAAGATTTGAAAAGAGAGGTGGGCAAAAGTGCGACTGTGCAGGGATTTGTGCATGCGCTTAGAATACAGAGCAAAATTATATTTTTAATATTGCGGGATATCACGGGGACGGTGCAAGTGGTGATTGGAGCTGAAAGTTCAGAGTTTGAAAAGGCGAAGGGCTTATCGCTTGAGAGCGCGGTAAGAATCATGGGCAAAATTGTTGAGGCAAAGCAGGCACCGAGTGGCATAGAAATCCAAATTCAATCTCTTGAAATACTTTCATTGGCTTCACCGGAATTGCCCATTCCCATTGTGGCACTAAAGGGTGGGGAAGAGAGTGAAGCTCCAGTCAGGTTTGACTACAGGTGGCTTGACCTGCGTAAACCAGAAAAGGCCCAGATATTTAAAGTTTGGACAGAACTGGAGAGGGGATTTAGAAAATATTGGCTGGAAAATGATTACATTCAACTTTATCCACCGGCATTGATGAATACAGCGAGCGAATCGGGAGCCGAAGTGTTTGAAGTTAAATATTTTGACAGAAAGGCATACTTGGCTCAATCTCCGCAGTTTTATAAACAAATGGGAATTGCGTCCGGCTTTGAACGAGTTTTCATGACAGGACCTGTTTTTCGGGCCGAGCCATCATTCACCACGCGCCATGTAACAGAATTTACCGGTTGGGATTTTGAACTTGCTTTCATAGAATCACATCATGATCCAATGGATCAAGAAGAAGGCATGATTATTTCAGGATTTGAAGCAGTCAAATCTGTCTTTCCAGAAATTAAGGTTGAAGTACCTGTTCGTCCTTTCCCGCGCTTAACAATGTTGGAGGCAAAGAAAATTTTGAAAGAAAGGGGTGTAGCGAGCGCTGAAGAGTACGATCTTTCACCAGAAGAAGAAAGGGCTATTTATGAATATGTAAAAGAAAAATACAATCACGATTTTGTTTTTATTCACGAATACCATCACTCAAAAAGTTTTTTCTACCACATGAGGTTGAGCGAAAATTCTGATTATTATAGACGGGCAGACCTGTTGTATAAGGGTCTTGAGATTACAACGATTGCTCAACGCGAACACCGACCAGAAATACTAGAAAAGCAAGCTAAAGAAAGGGGGATGGATATTGAACCCCTGCGCGATTATATTAATTTCTTCAGATTCGGTTGCCCACCGCACGGTGGTGGAGGCATAGGCCCGGCGCGCATTGTGATGAAGCTTCTTGACTTGCCTAATGTCCGCGAAGCCACCTACCTCCCTCGCGATGTCAAAAGATTGAATCCATGAGTAGTTTTGCGTTTAAGACGGAGAAGTTTGAGGGACCCTTGGAACTGTTGCTTGAGTTGGTGGAGAAAAGGAAATTGCACATAACGGAAATATCTCTTTCGGAAGTGGCTGATAAATTTTTAGAATATCTTAAAAAGTTGGAGGATTTGCCTATTGAAGATACGACTCAATTTATTTATATCGCTTCTATCTTAATGCTCATTAAATCAAAAGCTCTTTTGCCGGGACTGGATATTTCAAAAGAGGAAGAAGAAGATATTCACGAGCTAGAGCGGCGTTTGCAAATGTTTAAATTACTCAAGGATCAACAGGTCAAAGTTTTCGCGCGTTTCGGCAATTTAATTATCTATTCGCCCCTATCGCGCCCGAACGCCACTGTCATATTCTCACCGGCTATCAATTTAAAAATTAACGCGCTTGTTACACTTGCTCAAGAACTAATACAAAGAGAGGTTGTAGCGCCTAAACTTGATGAGCATACAGTCAAAAGGGTTGTCAGTTTAGAAGAAGTGATTATTAATCTACACAGACGCATTCAGAAAGCACTGAAATTAAGTTTTAGTGAATTTACCGCCCTTGATAAACACGAAAAAACAAGTATTATCGTTTCATTTCTTGCCATGCTAGAACTTGCTAGACGCGGTGTTGTAACACTAAAACAAAATAACACTTTTAATGATATTGAAATTGAAACACTTGAAACTAATCTACCATTTTATGCTTGAAAATTTGACATCAAAAATTGAGGCGTTATTATTTTACAAAAATGAACCAGTTACGCGCGATTGGCTTGTTAAAGTTCTAAATGCCTCTGAAGATGAAGTTAATAATGCCATTGCGCTGATGCTCGCGGAAAAGAGAGATAAGCCAGTTACACTTATTGCCACAGACAGCGAGATTTCGTTGGGAACACACGCTGCTTTCCGTGATTTAATTGGCACAATAACCAAAGAAGAGCTGGAGCATAATTTATCTAAGGCGAGCATGGAAACGCTGACAATAATATTGTATTGCGGTCCTATATCCCGAGCGAGCATAGAATACATCCGAGGGGTGAACTCGCAATATACATTACGACACCTGCTCATGCGCGGTCTGATCAAGCGTAATGATGATGCCCCCGGTCGAAGTCATGCATATTTTTGTTCAACTGATCTTCTTAAATATTTGGGCTTATCAAGTATTCAAAATTTACCCGACTATGCCCAACTTAAAGTGTGTTTGAGTGAGATAGAGAAAGCAAATGAAAAAGTACACACCAATAACAACACTTTTGATACTGATTAGTAGTTTTACGGGGTCGCTTTCTGCTCCAACTCACACATACGCTTTTGAGCGGATACCCAATGAAACAATTGAAGCCAAGGCATACATTGTTTTGGATACTCTAACGAACAAAGTAATCTGGGCACACAATAGTAGCGCGCAACTTGCGATTGCCTCAATCACAAAAATTGCCAGCGCCCTATCTGTCCTTGAATTATTTGATAAAAACACATCCATTAAATTTGACGGTGCCACATGGAAAATGAATGAGCTTCTTAAATTTATGCTTATCACATCTTCAAATGAGGCGGCACAAGAACTTGTGTCATTTGCAAGTTCTACAAATTCACGCTTAGACCTTGTGGCGAACATGAATAATCTGGCGGAACGACTTGCCTTACATCAAACCTTTTTTCTTAATTCCAGCGGTTTAGATATCACCGAACGGATATCTGGTGGCTATGCTTCAGCTCGTAATATAGCGTACCTGATGAAAACATTTATAGATAAACAGCCGGAACTGGCAGCCGCCACAACTTTAATTTCTGGCCAAGTTCATCCCAACACTAGCCAGATGATTGAAGTTAACAACACAAACAAGATGTTGACCTCACTTACTGGGATAAAAGCATCTAAAACTGGTCTAACAGATTTAGCTGGTGGGAATTTAGTAGTGGCTTTTGATGTGGCGATCAATAGGCCAATGATAGCTGTAGTTCTTGGCTCAACTGAAGAAGGACGCTTTAATGATATGAAAATACTTATTAATGCAACCATGCGATATGTCAATAGGAGGAAATAGAAAAATTTGGGTAATGCCGGATAGTATCTATTTGGCAACATTTATTATTTTACTAATCGTAGGGGCGCTCATATTCTTATCGGCGTCTTTTGGTTTACTTGCAAAAACGAAAGGTGATTTTAGTTCTGTTCTTGTATCACAATTCATACTTGGTTTCGGAGGTGGATTTATTGCATTTCTTTTTTTATACACTTTTCCAGTAGAGAAATTACGGAAATTTTCAATTTGGATTTATCTAGCAGCAATTCTCATGACTCTGGCTGTTTTCATTCCATCATTCGGTATTACAGCAGGTGGTGCCACTCGTTGGCTTAATATAGGTAATTTTTCATTTCAACCGGCAGAATTTTTAAAAATTGCCACTATATTAATATTGGCCGCTTGGTATGCCGGACTTTCAGCTACCGAAACCGCCACATTTAAAATGGGCTTACTGCCAATAATTATAACCTCGGCAATTTCAGGTATCATTCTTTTATCTCAACCTGACACCGGCACTTATATGGTGATCCTTGGTGTTACTCTATGCATTTTTATAATCGCGGGTGGTAGACTGAAACATATATTGTCTCTCATTGGTATATCAATTCTACTTGTAATATTTCTAGCCATGTTAAGACCTTATGTCTTATCAAGAATACTTACATTTTATGACCCGATGCGGGATCCACAGGGCCAATCATATCAAATTAATCAATCGCTCATTGCTGTTGGAGCAGGTGAAATAACCGGAAGAGGATTTGGTGGGAGCGTCCAAAAATTTCGCTACCTGCCGGAACCGATCGGTGATTCAATTTTTGCCGTGTTGGCGGAAGAATTTGGCTTTTTGGGTACAACTATGGTAGTTCTGCTTTTTATTGCCTTTACTTTGCGTGGTCTCTCTATCGCAAACAAAGCCATGAACAAGTTTGATAGACTAGTTGCCAGCGGGCTTGCTATAATGATATGCATTCAAGCATTTCTTAATATTTCGGCAATGATAGGATTAATGCCACTTACCGGAATACCATTGCCGTTTATAAGTCAGGGTGGTACGGCGTTGGTATTTTCAATATCATCAGCCGCTATAATTCTCAACATTTCAAAAAGAAAACAAAAGGCAACATGAAAATACTTTTCACTGGCGGGGGATCGGGCGGACACTTTTATCCCATTATTGCCATCGTTCAAGAAATTAACGCCATAGTCCAACAAGAAAAATATGTGGAACCGAAATATTATTATATGTCTGATAATCCTTATGATGAGAAAGTCCTTTTTGAATATAACATTACATTCATTCATGCGCCTGCGGGTAAGTTAAGAATATATTTTTCACCCAAAAACATATTTGACGGTTTTCGTACTTTTTATGGCATTTGTGTCGCTTTAGTTAAATTATTTATTCTTTTCCCGGATGTCGTCGTATGCAAGGGTGGTTACGCCGCTTTCCCCCCCGTATTCGCGGCTCGCATATTGCGTATTCCAGTCGTGATACACGAGTCAGACTCAATACCTGGCCGTGTCAACATTTTTGCAGGAAAATTTGCCAAACGCGTTGGTATTGCCTATGAAGAGGCGGCAAATTTCTTTAAAAAAAATCTCACGGCACTTGTGGGCGTACCCATTAGACGCGAGCTCGTCACTCCCATGCGCGTCGGAGCTCACGAATTTTTAAAATTAGATAAAACCGTACCGGTAATTATGGTGCTTGGCGGTTCGCAAGGCGCTCAAAATATTAATGACATTGTGGTAGATATATTGCCGGAATTACTTAAAAGTTATCAGGTTATTCATCAAGTTGGATCGCTTAATATTGCAGGTATTAAGGATCGTTTAAATATTGTGCTTGGAACAACAGAGCACAAAGAGAGATATAAAATGTTCGGTTTTTTAAACAACACCGCGCTTGCTATGTCAGCTGGTGTTTCTTCTCTTGTGATTACTCGGGCTGGTTCAACCCTGATTTTTGAAATTGCCGGGTGGGGCTTGCCCTCTATAGTAATACCGATACCAAGAGATGTTAGTCGAGATCAACAAAGAAACGCCCTTAATTTCGCTCGTTCCGGCGCAAGCGTTCTTCTTGAAGAATCTAACTTAACTCCACACATTTTACTTTCAGAAATAGATCGCATCATGACAAGCCCAGATATCCAAAAACAAATGTCAGAACGCGCTCGCGCCTTCGCTCGTCCCGAAGCCGCCCGTAAAATGGCCGAGGTCATATTATCCCTTGTTTTGTCTCATGAGCGTTAAGGGGGTGATTACACGCTATCCACCTTCGCCTACGGGGCCATTACATATTGGACGGGTGCGGACGATGCTGTATAACTATCTTTTCACTAAACAAAATGATGGGAAAATAATTTTACGCTTTGAAGATACTGATGCCATAAGATCCAAAACAGAATTTGAAAGTAACATAATTGAAAGTTTAAAATGGCTTGGTCTTACTTACGATGAAGGTCCGCTCAAGCAAACAGATAGAATAACTATATATAAAAAATATATTAACGATCTCATCACAAGAAATGTTGCGTATGTGTCAAAGGAGGAAGTTACAAAAGAAAATCAGAGGCCTGAAGTAATTCGTTTCCGTAATCCCAACAAACTCGTTACATTTACAGATTTGTTAAGAGGAGAAATTAGTTTTGATACTACTGATCTGGGCGATTTTATTATTGCCCGCAGTTTTGATGAACCACTTTATCACCTTACTGTTGTGATAGATGATCACGAGATGAGTATTACACATGTGATACGGGGCGAAGAACACATATCTAATACTCCGCGTCAGATTTTAATTCAAGAAGCAATCGGGGCTAAAAGGCCAATCTATGCGCATATGCCGCTTATACTCGCGCCTGATAAATCTAAGTTAAGTGCTCGCCACGGGGCTAAATCAGTGCTTGAGTATAGAGATGAGGGCTACTTACCCGAAGCAATCATAAATTTCGTCGCATTCATGGGTTGGCATCCAAAAGATGATAGAGAGGTGTTAAGCATGGACGAATTGCTTGCTGATTTTGGTCTTGCTCGCGTACAGAAAGCAGGAGCTGTTTTTGACATTGTCAAACTCAATTGGCTCAATCGCGAACACATGAAGCGTTTAGCACCAGAAGAATTACAAAAACAATCCGCTGGTTTTTTCCCAAATAAAGAAAGCCAGAAATTTTTATCTATTTTGCTTGAGAGAATAGATAAATTCGGTGATATTACCACTTTGCTGGC
>Ga0209542_10015077_pt1 | contig 13042 bp, 14 predicted proteins | sample RifCSPhighO2_01_FD_184028 | JGI IMG/M metagenome (GOLD analysis project Ga0209542, IMG submission 184028) | Soil microbial communities from Rifle, Colorado - Rifle CSP2_plank highO2_0.1 (SPAdes) (version 2) | ecosystem: Environmental > Terrestrial > Deep subsurface > Rock core/Sediment ... | reverse complement strand
GAGGAAAATAATGCACACATTTTAACCTAAATATATGGTATACTATTCAATCTTATGAAAGCAGGAGTAGCTATAGTGGAAGGGTGCGTGACTGAAAATTTACCCAACACATTATTTCGTGTGAAATTAGATTCTCAATATAACGATAAGAATATTTTATGTTATTTATCAGGAAAAATGAGAAAAAACTATATTAAAATTTTACCAGGAGACAAAGTAAGGATTGAAATAACGCCTTATGATTTGGAAAAAGGGAGAATTGTATATCGTATATGAAGGTGCAATCGTCAATAAGAAAAATATGCAGAGTGTGTAAAGTAGTCAAAAGAAAGGGTGCGTTATATATTACCTGTAAAAACCCAAAGCATAAACAGCGTCAAGGATAGTTAAATTAAAATTTAAAAGCGAAAAATTACAAATTACCTATTGTTGATATGGTGAGAATGGTTGGAGTAAATTTACCAGATGATAAAAGAATAGCCTATGCATTAACTCTTGTATATGGAGTAGGTTTTGCAAACGGTAAAGTAATATTGAGGGAAAGTCAAGTTGATGAGAATAAAAAAGTCAAAGATTTGACAGAAGAAGATCTAAAGAGAATTCAAGTGATTATTGAGAAGAAATATAAAGTTGAAGGTGATCTGAAAGAAGAGATACGTGAGAATATTAAACGTTTGAAATCAATCGATACCTATAGAGGAGTGCGACATGCGCATAATTTACCTCTTCGTGGGCAACGTACCAAATCAAACGCGCGTACTAAGAGGGGAAAAAGAAAGACAGTTGGTGCGTTAAAAAAAGAAGATGCAGTAAAAGTGATGAATACAGCAACCACAAAAAAATAACATAAATTATGGTACAAAAAAACCAAATAAAAATAATTGTAGAAAAAGGAAAAATATATATTACTGCAACTTTTAACAATACTATCATTACCATTACCGATCAGAAGGGAACGCCTTTCGTGGTTGGAAGTTGCGGGATGCATGGTTTTGCAGGGACAAGAAAATCAACGCCTTATGCGGCGACAGTTACAGTGCAGGAAGCATTGAAAAAAGCAATGGAAATTCATGGATTGCGGAGTGCAGTAGTTTTTGTCAAAGGAATCGGGTCGGGTCGTGAAGCATCTTTGCGCGGTATTAAGGCTTCTGGCGTTGAGGTCGAAAAAATAGTTGATATTACACCTATCCCACATAATGGGGTACGTCCACCTAAAATTAGAAGAGGTTAGATAATATAAAATATAAAAAGAAAAAATGAAAATTGTTTAGTAGATTGTTAAGTTTGAAATATATATTTTATATTTTATATTTTGTTTTAATTTATATATGCGTTATACAGGACCAAAAAATAGATTAGCACGGAGGGAGGGCGTTGATCTAGGGCTTAAAACGCCTGGGACCAAATCTCATAGTAATTTGTTGAAAAGACTTGCTCTAGTTCCTGGTCAACATGGTGTATCAAGAAGAAGAACAAAAATGACTGATTATGCAGTGCAATTGCGAGAGAAACAAAAGTTAAAAAGAATATACGGTGTATCTGAAAAACAAATGAAAAATTATTTTAAGAAAGCAAGCAAAAAAGTCGGAAATACTGCAGAATATATTATTCAATATCTTGAAAAACGATTGGATAATGTCGTATACCGATTGAATTTTGCTCCCACAAGAGCAGCTGCCCGTCAATTGGTTGGACATGGACATATTGCTGTCAATAAGAGAAAAATTAATATTGCTTCATATGAGGTAAAAGTAGGTGAAACAATCGGATTTATGAAAGAAAAAACATGGAATATGCCCATGGTCGTATCAATGGTTGAAAAAAAAGAATTGATTGTTCCTTCTTTTATCAGTAAAAATGAAAAAGATGGGTCCTTAATTGCAGATCCTCAAAAAGCACATATGCCAGATATAGTTGACACACAAATGGTGGTTGAATTTTATTCACGTTAATAATTTTGATATATTAAATAGAATATGTCTAAACCAAATTTTATAACAGAAGTAGTAGATGAAAAGTCTGGTATTGCCACATTTATCATTAGTCCTCTTCCTGCTGGTTTTGGTCATACCATAGGAAATGCCCTTCGTCGGATTCTCTTGTCTTCAATCTCTGGATCTGCAGTCACGTACATAAAGATTAACGACGCAGTTCATGCTTTCAGTACAATCAAGGGTATAAAAGAATCAGTACTTGATATTATTCTTAATATTAAATTACTTCGTTTTAACGTAGTAGGAGATGGTCCTTTTGCAGTAACGCTTTCCGAAAAAGGAATTCAGAAAATCATTGGAGGTCATTTCAAAAGCGGCGATGTTGAGATTGTGAATAAAGATCTTTATATTGCAGAGATTACTGTACCTAAAGGCAAACTTGACATACAGCTTGTGGTTGAAAAAGGCTCTGGTTATTCTTCATCTGAGGAGAAAGAAAAAAAAGAATTTGGTATGATTGCGGTTGATTCAATTTTTTCTCCGGTCGTGAAGGTGAATTATTCAGTTGAAGGAGCGCGAGTCGGGAGGAAGACTAATTTTGACAAACTGATGCTTCAGATTTTTACTGATAAATCAGTATCTCCACACGATGCCTTAATGCAAAGCTCACAATTAATGTCGGAGTATTTCAGCTATATTTTATCAGGTAAAGATGTCAAAAAGAATGAAAATGATGAAGATAAATCTGATGGAAATCTTTTGTATAAAGTTGATAAGAAAGTCTATCAGACGATTATTGATGAGTTAGATTTGCCTACGCGAGTGATCAATGCGTTATTGCGCGAGAAAATAGAGACAGTTGAGGATTTGATAAAAAAAGGTAAAGACGAGTTAGTAGGACTGAAGGGGTTAGGCGAGAAATCCTTAGATCTTATACATAAAGAATTAGAAAAATTAGGAATAGATTTTTAAACCATTATGAGGCATGCAGTTAAAAAAATTAAATTAGGGAGAGGACGCGATGCAACGCGTTCAATCATTCGTAAATTAGCATTGAATTTTATTCAATATGAAAAAATAGAAACTACTGTAACACGAGCTCAGGTCTTGCGAAGTTATATTGACCGTATAGTATATACAGCGCAAAGAGAAAAAAAACAGGCATATAGATTATTGATGAGAAAGCTCAATAATAAAGTAGGAGTACTGAAATTGATTGAAGTCATCGCTCCTCGTATGCACGGACGACATTTTGGTTTTGTGACTCTTATTAAAATTGGACAGCGATTAGGCGATGGTGCTGAAATAGCAAAAGTACAGTGGGTGAATGGAGTAAAAGATAAAATATTAAAAATTAAAGATAAAATAGAGCATGAAAGCGAATCTGACGAAGTCAACAAAATCAGTTAAAGGAAAAGAGATAGTTCGTCAATGGCATCTAGTTGATGCAAATAAAAAAATATTAGGGAGAATGATTCCAGAAATTACTCATTTCCTTCAAGGAAAACATAAAGCCAATTATATATCTCATTTAGATAGTGGAGATTATGTAGTCGTGGTAAACGTGGATGCTGTGCGTGTAACTGGCTCAAAACAAAGTTCCAAAGTATACACACGCTATTCAGGCTATCCGGGCGGATTGAAAAAAATAAGTTATGCAAAAATGAAGCAGGAAAAACCAGAAGAGATCATACGGCATGCTGTCTCTGGGATGCTTCCCAAGAATAAATTACGAGATCGCAGAATGACTCGTTTATTTGTATTCAAAGGAAGTACACATACGTATGAAGATAAATTAAAAATAAAATATAAAAAATAAAATATAAAAAATTACCATGGTTAAAAAAGCAACAGTAAAATATTATCAAGCCATAGGACGAAGAAAATCATCTATTGCGCGAGTGCGGTTTTATATAGTGGGAGCGCAAAAAGAAGTAATGATGCAGACAATAAAGATGAAACAGGGAGAAATGTACGTGAATGAAAAACCTATAGGTGAGTATTTTAGTGGTGAAGTCTCCAAAAATCTCTATATGTATCCTCTTCGGTTAGTGTCTGCGGAAGACCGATTTGCAGTATCTATACATGTATCAGGAGGGGGACAGTCAGGACAGCTTTCTGCTGTGGTTTTAGGTCTTTCTCGTTGTCTTGAAAAAGTAAATGAAGAGTATCGCCCTCTTTTGAAAAAAGAAGGTCTCTTGACACGAGATGCACGCATCAAAGAGCGAAGAAAAGTAGGGACCGGAGGAAAAGCGCGGCGCAAAAAACAAAGCCCAAAGAGGTAATTGAGCAGTATCACATGGAAAAAAAATCTGTCACCTTCATAGATTCTACGATAGACGGTTCTGAAAATGGAAAAGAAAAAACTGATAATTTTATATTGACGTGTCAGATGGGTAAGATAAAAACACAGATATTCAAGACATTTTCTCAATTACAAGATCCATACCGGATTCATTTTACCACAGAGCCTCTACTTTTTCAGAGACTTACGCAATTAGCAAAAGACTATGCTATTCTTGGAAAAAGAAAAAAAGTGATCACTGAAATTGCGGAATTGCCATCAACGAATTATCCTTCTACTATTGGTGACTTGAGAAACCAAATATTGGAAGGTGATGACATGATGAGGAAGATGCAGACAGAATTGCTGAAAAGAAATGAAAATCTTATTTATCCAGTGATAAACAAAATGAGAGGAAACTTATTGTTAGAAAATGATAGCGAAATATATGCAGACCTTACACAGGCGGGTTTTATAGGGTTGATGGTCGCGATTGATAAATACGACCCCTCAAAAGGGTGGGAATTTTCTACCTATGCAGTGTGGTGGATAAGACAAAAAGTACAAAGATTGATAGAAACACATTGTAGAACAATTTCAATACCAACTGGTAAAAAAGAAGATATTAGACTTATTCAAAGAGTTCAAAAACAATTGCCTGAAAAAGACAAAAACAATCCCGACATGTTTGTAAGAGTTATACAAAAAATGTCTCTTCACCCTGGAGTAAAAAAAAGAATGACGTCTCGCGCAATACGATTGATACTTGCAATTCAACAGACAGAATTTGAGTCGTTGGATCAGTGTGTTGGAGAGGATAAGCAGAATACGCGTTTGAATAGTATCCCGTCTGAAGAGATACCTCCAGGACAGGAAAAAAGAGATAAAGAACTGATTGAAGTATTAAGCGCGACCCCTCAGTTAACTGAGACTGAATTGGACGTACTGATTAAATATTATGGATTGATTGATGGAAAAGCTTGTACTTATTATGATTTAGGAAAACAATATCGTAAGTCGCATGAGTATATGCGAGGAATACACCGAAAAGCATTGAGAAAGATTAAGTGTGCGGTGAAAGATGATCCTTTATTTGATTGGGATTTACGTTCATTTATATAAAAAACACTTCTTATTTTCTTTCCCGTTTACACCACTCTTTCTCAATTTGCTGTAACGCATATATATACGCGGCGAAACGTAAAGACACGCGATGCATGATATGCAATTTCCACACTGTATCTACTGCTTTTTTCATTTTCTCTTCAAGTCTACCTAATACCTTTTCTTTTGACCATTTTTCTTCATGAATATTTTGATACCATTCAAAATAACTGACAGCAACTCCTCCTGCATTTGCTAAAATATCTGGAATAACCAGGATGTTTTTCTCATATAATTTTCTATCAGCATTTTTTGAAATTGGTCCATTTGCCATCTCAAGAATGATATGAGCTTTGATTTTTTCCACATTGTTTTCGTGAATAACATCACCAAGTGCGGCAGGGATAAGAACATCAACAGGAAGTGTTAGGATTTCTTCGGCGGTAATATTTTTTCCATTCAGTTTTTCCTTATTTCTTATCTCACATACTGATCCAACGCAATAACATTCTGCCAACATTCCATGAGATTTTTTACATTCATATATATCTTGTATGTTAGATATTCCTGTTGGAATATATATTCCTCCCTTTGAATCCGATACTGCAACCACGCGAAATCCTTTTGCGACAAGAAATTCTGCGGTAAATCTACCCACATTACCAAATCCCTGTATGGCGACTGTGAGATCTTTTGGTTTTTTTCCTGCGTATTTTAATACAGGTAAAAGAGCATGCATCCCTCCCATTCCTGTAGCTTCTTCTCTTCCTTCGGATCCGCCTCGTGTCAATGGTTTTCCTGTGACAACTCCTAATAACTCTGAATGAGAGTATGGTTTTTTCTTTTTTTGACGGTTGATTGTTTTTTCAAACTCATCTACCATCCACTCCATGATTTGAGCATTGGTATTCATATCAGGAGCTGGAATATCGGTATACGGGCCGATGTAATCGGAAAGCGTATGGGTAAACTGACGAGTGAGTAGTTCAAGTTCTCTGGCAGAAAGTTTTTTAGGATCAACGGCAATACCTCCCTTCCCTCCACCAAAAGGGACGTCAATGACTGCAGTTTTCATCGTCATCCAGAAAGAAAGCGCTTTCACCTCATCAAGAGATACATCTTTATGGAATCTAATGCCTCCTTTATATGGCCCACGAAAATTATTGTGTTGCGATCGGTATCCGACAAAATGACGCACAGATCCGTCATCCATCCTGAGAGGAAGGGAGAGTATTAGGACTTTTTCTGGTTCAAGAAGTATTTCGTAGAGAAGAGGATCTAATTGCATGTAATCTGCAATTTCCTTTAACAACTCTTGTGTTTGAGTCCATATTTTTGATGACATAGGCGAGTATTCAGTATATCGCATGTATACATTTTTTGCTGTGGTATTTTTTTAGTGTATTTTGTAGTATGTATTATACCCATCGTAGTTCAGTTTGCAAAGCAAAATGAACGTACGAAGGGTTATGCCGCTTACAGATGAAGCACGTTGTTGTAATTTAATCTGAAAGCGGTATAAATCTATTATTTCTTTTTATGAAAACATCTGATCTGCTTATACAATGTCTTGAAAAAGAAGGAGTAAAATATATTTTTGCTTTACCAGGAGAAGAGATAGAAGACATCCTTTTTTCATTGGAAAAATCTTCAATTAAGATTGTTATAGTAAGGCACGAACAAGGAGCATCTTTTATGGCTAATATTTGGGGGAGGATAACTGGTAAAGCAGGTGTATGTCTTGCGACTTTAGGTCCAGGTGCAACCAATTTAATTACTGGTCTTGCTGATGCGCATCTTGATAAAAGCCCAGTAGTGGCGATTACTGGTCAGGGAAATGTTAATAGACTTCATAAAGAAAGCCATCAGCTCGTTGATATTGTAAACATGTTTAAGCCGATTGTAAAATGGAATACATCTATTCATGATGCAGATACACTTTCAGAGACAGTGCGGAAGGCATTCAAGCTTGCTCAGATGGAAAAACCCGGAGTGACTCATTTGGAAATACCAGAAGATATCGCTGGATTAAAAACACTGTGTACGCCGCTTGAACCGAAAATACTGCGTAGGTCCACACCTGATTACAAAGCGATAAATGAGTCTCTCAAACTTTTATCATCTGTACAGCGTCCTCTCATTGTTGCAGGAAACGGCGCTATTCGTAAACGTGCTTCAAAGCATTTAAGATTACTTGTTGATAAAATGAAGGGAAAGGATTTTCCTTTATATGCGATAGAACAATCAGATCTTATTCTTGCGGTGGGATATGATGTCGCCGAATATGACCCTGTAGTATGGAATCCTCAAAAAAAACCAATTATACATATTGATTTTCTTCCTTCTGAAGTGTATGACTATTATGATCCAAAAGTTGAAATAGTTGCTGATATATCGGCAACTTTATGGGAACTGAACAATCAGTTGGGAAAAAAGGATTTTCATTTTGAAAAGCAGTGGTTTGTCCCTGTACGACGGGCGATTGAAAAAGATTTGAATCACTACGAATTAAATGATACGTGTCGTTTTACCGTCCCAGGAGTGCTTCTGCTCCTGCGGCGTTTGATCAATGATGATGATATTATTATTTCTGATGTAGGGGCTCATAAAATCTGGATAGGAAGAAATTTCCCGGTGTATAATCCTGGTACCTGCATTATCTCGAATGGTTTTGCAAGTATGGGAATTGCAGTACCTGGCGGAATAGCGGCTAAACTTGCGTGTCCTGAAAAAAATGTCATTGCAGTATGCGGAGATGGTGGTTTTTTGATGAACTCTCAAGAGATTGAAACTGCCAAACGGATTGGTGTTGGATATACCATCCTTATTCTCAATGATAATGATTATGGTCTGATCAGTTGGAAACAAAAAACGCATGTTCAAAAATCGTTTGGCACGGTTATTAGCAATCCTGATTTTAAGAAATATGCAGAAAGTTTTGGTGTAAACGCATACATGCCGCGAACGAAAAGTGATTTAGAAACAGCATTACGAAAGTCTATTCATACAAATGAAGTAAATATCATAGCAGTTGACATTGATCCGTCAGAAAATGTGAGATTAAGTGAAAAATTAAATTCAGATTTGTCAACTCTACTTATATGAGTATCCAAATAATCAACCCAGCAACAGGCGATCTCATCAAAACCTTTACAGAATTTACTCAAAAGATGATTGAGGAAAGATTACAATCTGCATCGCAGACTTATTATCAATGGAAAAAAATTCCATTCTCAATACGAAAAAAATTGATGTTGTTGGTAGCTGATAATTTACAGGATAATAAAGAAAAATACGCAAAACTTATCACTCAGGAGATGGGTAAACCTATTATTCAATCTAAGTCAGAAATAGAAAAATGTATATTAGTTTGTCGTTATTTTGCAGAAAATGCCGAAAAATTTCTGAGTAATGAGATTGTTCAAACAGAAGCAATGAAAAGCTATATTCATTGTGAACCATTAGGAGTAATTTTAGTAATTATGCCGTGGAATTTTCCTTTTTGGCAGGTTTTTAGAGCTGTCGTCCCAATTATCATGGCGGGAAATACTGTTGTTTTAAAGCACGCTTCAAATGTATCTCAGACTTCTCTTGTGATAGAAAAAATTTTTCATGATTGCGGATTTTTGAAAGGTGTTTTCACATCATTGCTTATTGAAGGATCAACAGTTTTGAGAATTATAGATGATAAAAGAATTGTCGGTGTTACTTTGACAGGAAGTGAATCCGTGGGAAAAATTGTTGCAGAATACGCAGGATCCACCATTAAGAAAACTCTACTTGAACTTGGGGGGTCTGATCCATTTATCATTTTAAGCGATGCGAATTTAGAGAGTGCATCTGAAGTTGCAGTTCAAGCGCGAATGATCAATGCTGGCCAAAGTTGCATAGCGGCAAAACGATTTATTGTATGTGAAGATATTGTGGATGAATTTATATCGCTTTTTGTCAGTAAAATGAAAGCGCTTGTGTTGGGTGATCCTTTAGATGAAAAAACACAGGTTGGCCCGCTCGCTCGTAAAGATTTATTGACACAATTACATCAGCAAGTTGAGAAAAGTCTGAAAAAAGGAGCGCAACTTCTGCTCGGAGGTAAGATCATTCAGGGTAAAGGTTTTTTTTACGAGCAGGCGATTGTGTCCAACGTCGTAAAGGGTATGCCTCTTTATGATGAGGAAGTGTTTGGACCTGTTGCAAGCATTATTATTGTTGCAGATGAAAATGAAGCGCTCTGTGTCGCAAATGACACAAAATACGGATTAGGTGCAAGTGTATGGACACAAAAGGCAAAAAGTATTGAAAAGTTTATTCACGGTCTTGAAGTTGGCAGTGTTTTTATCAATGATATGGTCAAATCTGACCCTCGTTTGCCGTTTGGTGGTATCAAATTATCTGGATATGGGAGGGAATTGGGGATGTATGGTATAAAAGAATTTGTTAATATTAAAACTATTGTCATCAAATAATTGTTTTGTTGGCGTATAGTCGTATGAGTACTTATTTTACACAGGTGTACTAAATGCTTTTCTAACCTCATATGCTCAATAATTTAAAAAAAATTGCTCAATCAATTCGTTACCATATTCTTACTTCAACGACTACCGCAGGATCGGGACATCCGACGTCTTCACTTTCGGCAGTTGAGTTGATGACGGTGTTGTTGTTTGACGGATTTTTTCGGTATGATATTCATAATCAAAAAAATCCACACAATGATCGTTTGATTTTCTCCAAAGGACATGCATCTCCTCTTTTTTATGCTCTGTGGGCAGTCGCGGGAGCAATCCATAGTGAAGAGCTCAACTCTTTACGACAATTTGGAAGTCGACTTGAAGGCCATCCAACTATGGAATTTCCTTATACAGAGGTTCCGACTGGATCTCTTGGGCAAGGACTTTCAGTCGGAGTTGGTATGGCTCTGAATGCGAAATATCTTGACAAGTTACCTTATCGCACCTATGTGTTATTAGGAGACAGTGAGATGGCTGAAGGATCATGTTGGGAAGCAATTCAGTTAGCCTCGTATTATAAGCTTGATAATCTAATTGGCATACTTGATGTGAATAGATTGGGACAAAGAGGGGAGACCATGTACGGACATGACGTTGATGCATATAAGAAGCGCATTGCTTCTTTTGGCTGGAAAACTTTCTCTATAGATGGACATTCCATTTCACAGATTATCAACGCATATAAGGAGGCGTTGAAAACTAATAGAAAACCAGTCATGATTATCGCAAAAACCTTAAAGGGAAAGGGAATCAGTTTTTTGGAAGATGTAAATGGATGGCATGGAAAACCTTTGAAAAAAGATCAATTACAAAAGGCATTGATAGAATTAGGTGTAGTTGATGTATCAATAAATGGAATAATAAAAAAACCGTCAAAAACTAAATCCAACCGTAAATCTAAAACAACTCTCAATACGAAAATACAGAAACCGTATTATGAACAAAACGTCATAATAGCAACACGAAAAGCATATGGCAATGCGCTGGTGAGGATTTTTCCTCAATATCCTACTCTTATTGTTTTAGACGCAGAAACTTCAAATTCTACCTACGCAGATATTTTTCAAAAAAAATACCCCCAGTATTTTTTTGAAATGTTTATCGCCGAACAGAATATGGTCGGAATTGCGCTTGGATTAAGTGCGAGGGGGAAAATTCCCTTCATCTCAACTTTTGCGGCTTTTCTTACTCGCGCTTTTGACCAAATACGTATGGCGCAATATTCTGATGCCAATATTAAATTCGTTGGTTCACATTGTGGTGTCTCAATTGGTGTTGATGGTGCGTCTCAAATGGGACTTGAAGATATCGCGATGTTTGGTTCGTTGTTAAAGAGTGTGATTCTCTATCCTTCTGATGCATATGCGACAGAGCGCATTATTGAAAAAGCAGTACAGTATTGTGGTATTGTGTATATAAGAATAACACGAGAGGAAATTCCTCTTTTGTATGGACCTTCTGAAAAATTTCCCATAGGTGGAAGTAAAACGATCTGTTCAAGCGACAAAGACGTGATTACTGTTATTGGGGCGGGAATAACAGTACATGAATCCTTGAAAGCATGTCATGAACTTAAGAAAGAAAATATATATATTCGTGTGATAGATTGTTATAGCATAAAACCAATAGATAAAAAAACTATTCTTAAGGCCGTGAAAGAAACGAGTGCGCTTATTACTGTAGAAGATCATTATCCTCACGGTGGGTTGGGGACTTGTGTCGTGCAGGCACTTTCTGAAACTAAAAATAATATTCCTCTTTATATCATGGCTGTAAACAAACTACCAAAAAGCGGTAAACCATACGAGCTTTTAGATTATGAAGAAATTTCTTCACAAGCGATTGTGAAAAAGGTCAAAAAAATCATCGCGGAGTATAAAATGAGTTGATTTCTATATATCATTCATACTAATAAACTAATAAATCTTTCCTCCGATGACGCGAATGTATCATATATTACTCGTAGGTCTATTTGTCTCACTATAGATTTTAACATCATTCTTTTGCTGTTTAAGTAAGAAATGATTGATGAAGGTTTATTAAATGCTAAATCAGCAAAAGCATTATGGTCTAATCTCAAAATTAAGAATATTATTCCACAACTAAAAATAGTTGTATGTGAAGATATTTGGGTTAAAGCATTCTCAATATTCACGTCAATTTTTTTAAAAAAAGTAGGGTGTACGTTTAACTCCACAGACTCAAAACTCTGTTTTTGCTTATTTAAGGCACGATGAAAATAACTATCATTCAATTTTATCTCATTATCTGAATAGCTAATATGTTTAACCTCGATAATTGAAAGTTGTTTATTAACTTTAAGTTTCATATCAGGTTTTTTTTGTTTGTCTTCCTTAATAAAATTCGGTTTGTGTCCTGTCTGTTTATATAAAAGTGAATAAATATATACTTCATCAAAAAAATTGTATAATTGAAGATACGATTTTTGGTTAAAGTCTTTGGGGATATTATTCTTAATTTTACCTCTGAATATCACAAAGTCACCTACTGATAAAATTCCGATAGCCGAATCATAATGTTTCCAAAAATTGACAAATTTTTTATTGATAACAACAGTGTTCAAATCTACGTTTATGGAATTAAATAGTTGATTAAGCGATGGAAGTTGACTTTTTAGCATTATTCTCTCACTATCACAGATAGTGAAAATTTACAGACAGTTAAAATTTAAATTTTTTCAACGGAACAATAAAACCCAACTCATCAAAAGTTCATAACTATTTTTAACTTTTTAACCTCGGGGGTTAAATGGGTTTTCTTGAAAATCTGAACAGTCATTTCTATTTTTTATGGAGCAAAAATTATAAACCAGATTAAAGCAACAATCTATTTCATCTTTTAATTTAGCTAACTGACAATTTTTGGATAGTTTTCGAATGATGGCGGAGGGTGCAGGATTCGAACCTGCGAGAACTTTCGTTCACAAGTTTTCAAGACTTGCGCCATAAACCGCTCGGCCAACCCTCCTTAAACAATCTATACTCTCTTACGCACTTTATATTATATACCGCTTTCAGATGAAATTGTAACAATTTGCTTCATCTGTAAGCGGCATAACCCTTCGTACGTTCATTTTGCTTTGCAAACTGAACTACGATGGGTATATCAGTTTTTCGTTCATCTGTAGTTTATACGCTCATTATTCAAACTTTTAGTGCTATAACAACGGATTTCAGATTTGTGTAATC